>Ga0181561_10001032_pt1 | contig 24383 bp, 26 predicted proteins | sample 011ome_19_FD_133760 | JGI IMG/M metagenome (GOLD analysis project Ga0181561, IMG submission 133760) | Coastal salt marsh microbial communities from the Groves Creek Marsh, Skidaway Island, Georgia - 011510BT metaG (megahit assembly) | ecosystem: Environmental > Aquatic > Marine > Intertidal... | reverse complement strand
TACGTCAACCAGCGACGCTGAATCTCTGCGGTTTCCACGCTCTATTCCCTTTTCGCCCTAGCGCGACTGCTCGCGGTAGCCCTCGAGAACTCCATCGAGAAAACCCTGCAGGGACTGGTCGACGCGCGCGACGACGTTGCGGCCTTGCTCGCTGCGGTTCGCCACGAGGACGGCAATTGCACCCAGAACAAGTCCGATGATCAGGCTGCCCAAACGCCTCATGAGTTCTCAGTCCTTTCAGTGGTAGCCGAAGTCACACCCCATCGGTAGGCCCGTTGGGGTGTGATCCCAACGGGTTTAGCGTGCGGCGTAGTACTCGACGACGAGCTGGACGTCACAGGTGACCGGAACTTCTTCGCGCTTGGGGCGACGAACAAGGGTGGCCTGCAACGTCTCGATGGACACGTCGAGGTAGCCGGGAACCGGAGGAAGAACTTCCTGGTGCGCTCCAGCGGCCGCAACCTGGAAGGGGTCAGTCTCTTCCGAACGGGGCTTGACGTGAATCATCTGGCCGGGCTTGACGCGGAAGGAGGGACGGTCGACGATTTTGCCGTTGACCATGATGTGGCGGTGCACAACGAACTGGCGCGCCTGCGCGGTGGTGCGGGCAAAGCCGGCACGCAGCACGAGCGAGTCCAAACGCATCTCGAGCAGCTCGACGAGGCTCTCACCGGTCAGGCCGGGGGCCTTACGGGCTTCCTCGAACACGCGGCGCAGTTGCGCTTCACGAATGCCGTACTGGGCGCGCAGACGCTGCTTTTCGCGAAGACGGATTGCGTAGTCACTGTCAGTCTTGCGACGGGTGCGACCGTGTTGGCCGGGGGCGTAGGGACGCTTCTCCAGGTAACGAGCAGCTTTGGGGGTCAGCGGGATGCCAAGAGCGCGCGAAAGGCGGGTCTTGCTCCGGGTGCGTGACGTAGTAGACACGAAAAATTTCTCCTTGTAACGGTGTGTTGACTGTTTCACTCCGCAGGCCACGAGGAATGGCACTGAGCAGAAGCGACACCTGGCTAAAAGGTATCTGACCGCGGTGATCGAGGGTTCCCAGCCGCAGGTCCCCACAATCGTGGTCCAGCGGACAACGATAGCACGAAAAAGGCGCTATTTCTCCGGTGGTGGGGTGCCATCGATGATCGAACGCAACACCTCATAACGAGGTCCTAAGTCTGCTTCGGCGCCTCGATTGGTCGGTTGGTAGTAACGGGTCCCCCGAAGGGATTCGGGGAGATAGTCCGCACGGTTCACACCGCGAGGCTCGTCATGGCTATAGACGTACCCCTTGCCGTGACCCAGTTGTTTGGCCCCCGGATAGTGGGCATCGCGCAAGGCGGGGGGTATGGGCCCCGCCTTCCCTTCCCTGACGTCAGAGATGGCGCGGTTGATCGCGACATAGCTGGCGTTTGATTTTGGTGCCAGCGCGAGATAGGCAGTGGCTTCGGCGAGGGGAATGCGCCCTTCCGGCATACCAATGAAGCTCACCGCATCGGCGGCGGCCATCGCAACAACGAGCGCTTGGGGATCCGCGAGTCCAATATCTTCACTCGCCAGAATCACCAGGCGACGGGCGATGAAACGGGGGTCTTCACCCGCTTCCACCATTCGAGCGAGGTAGTGCATGGCGGCATCCACATCCGAACCGCGCACCGACTTGATGAAAGCCGAAATCACGTCATAGTGCTGATCACCATCGCGGTCATACGCAACTAATGCGATGTTGAGTGCCTCAGCCACATCGTCTGCGGACACGACCACGGCACCCTCTTTTTCGGCACGAGAAGCCGCGACCGATGACGCCGCCTCCAGGGCAGTGAGAATGCGGCGCGCATCTCCCCCGCTGCGACGCAGCAGGGCCTCACGGGCGTCCTCCTCCACGGCCACTTTGCCTCCGAGCCCTCGAGGGTCAGTGAGGGCTCGCTCCAACACCGCGTTTAGCGAGTCGGTATTGAGACCTTTGAGGGTGAGCAGTACCGAGCGTGAAAGGAGTGGCCCGATTACCGAGAACGACGGGTTCTCGGTTGTCGCCGCGACCAACACGACCAGACCATTTTCGACTCCGGGTAAGAGGGCGTCCTGTTGGGCCCTACTGAAGCGGTGGATCTCGTCGAGAAACAGCACGGGGGTTTTCTCGCCCATATCGGTAATCCGACGCGCGTGATCCATGACCTCACGCACGTCCTTTACTCCGGCGGTCACCGCGGAGAGCTCCATAAATTGGCGTCCGGACGATCGGGCAATCACCTTCGCCAGCGTGGTCTTGCCGACTCCCGGCGGGCCCCACAGAATCACTGACGTGCCGGGGGCATCGTTGGACGGGTCGGCTAGCGTGCGCAGCGGGCTCCCCGGTTGCAACAGGTGCTCCTGCCCGATGACCTCATCGAGACTGGTGGGCCTCATTTGCGCCGCGAGGGGTGCTCGCGCGCCAAACAACCCACCCTCAGCAGCCATGTCCCCATGCTAGTTCCCACCCTTCCTCGCACAGGCAGTGTCGATGAGAACAAGGGGATTATCACAATCCGATAAGGGTCTGGTTCTGAGCCCTCGCGGGGTGAATGCGGTGTGTAGGCTAAAGCCCGCTTGCACAAAAGCGTTGGGAGAAACACGAGGCCAATGGTCAACACCGACAACCCGTGGGGTCGCGTCACTGAAGACGGCACCGTCGAAGTCACAATTGAGGGCACTTGGCATGCCGTGGGCTCGTATCCAGACGGCAGCCCCGAGGAAGCGCTAGCTCTTTTTGTCAGGAAGTTTGACGACCTTGAGGCGCAAGTGAAGTTAGCCGAACAGCGCGCCAAAGCCGGAGCACCCGCCAAAGACCTTTCGCGCGCGCTCAACAAGCTCGTCGATGATCTCACCTCCGCCGCGGCGGTCGGTGACTACGTCAGTCTTCGCGCACGTGTCGATACTCTCACCGCCACCATCTCGCAGCTGACCGAGGCCCAGGCAAAGGAACGGGAAGAAGCCGTTGCGGCCGCCATGATGGAGCGTGAAGCAATCGTTGCCGAAATCGAAGCCCTCGCGTCGAAGGATCTCGGCACGATTCGCTGGAAGGAAACCAGCGCGCAGGTTGATGCTCTCTTCGAGCGGTGGAAGACACACCAGCAAAACGGACCGCGCTTGCCTAAGTCCGCCGCTGATGAGCTGTGGAAGCGTTTCAAAGCTGCTCGAAACACCCTCGACCGGGCGAAGAGACAACACTTCCAAGACCGCGACAAGGCGGCGAAAGCCTCCAAAGCGGTTAAACGCGAACTGATTGAAAAAGCCGAGGCCCTCGCACCCAAAGGTGCGGACGGTATTCCCGCCTATCGCGCGCTATTAGAGGAGTGGAAAAAGTCGCCACGGGCGGCACGTTCCATCGAAGACCAACTGTGGGCGCATTTCAAAGCTGCGGGTGACGTGTTGTACCAGGCCAAGACTCAGCAAGCAGAGGCCGAAGATGAAGCAAACCGCGAAAACGGTGAGGCAAAGCAGAAACTGGTGTCCGAGTTCTCCGACATCCTCTCAATGAGCGACCACCGCGAGGCAGTGGAGCGTCTCAGGCTATTCCACGACCGCTTTCGACAGATTGGGCCGGTCCCCCGCTCCATGCTCAAGAGCATTGACGCAGAGGTCAAGAAGTTTGATCAACACGTGAAAAAGCTCGAGGCCGAACACTGGGAAAAGACCGACCCGGAGAAGCAAGCGCGAAGCCAAAGCTTCCTCGATCAAATCGAAGACCAAATCGCTGACCTCGAAGCCGCCCAGAAAGCTGCGGAAGCGGCCGGGGATGCTGCGAAAGCTTCTGCCCTTGGTGAGGAAATTGCCACCAAAGTCGCGTGGAAAAAGGTCCTCACCGAAGGCTAGGGTCCTTTTTTCCACAGTTTTACCTTCCGCTGCCCCGTCGTGTCTCGCACACGAGACACTCCGTCGATGCATCACGTTTTTGACGAGAGCGAAGAACACTCCCTTCGGCTAGACGGTCTTTCCAGCTCCCACGGCACCCTCACATGGCCCCATCCGGCACCACCACTGCTGAGAGAGCGCGCGACACTCGTCGCGGCAGTTCTCCCAAACTGGGCCATTGCCACCGCGCAGACCGCGGGGTGGGTCTACACCGGTCTGGGACGAGCCGAACCCTGGGCGTTATGCTCCCCTAAGAGCCCCGCTATTTCACCACTCCAACGCCGGCAATGGAAACCCCGAAACCCCACGCCAGAACCCCACGAGCTACAGACCCTGTGTGGACTCACCCTCACCACACAAGAGAAAACCATCTGTGATCTTCTGGTGTGGCCCGGAGTCGACGAAGTGGCCGCGTGCCAGCTCTTTGAGATGGCAAACCCCCACACGCTGCAGAGAGCTTCCGAACGTGCTCTCTATTCAGCGCGAACAGCCGTCGCAGCTCAGCGGATTAGGGTGCGAAGCGCACTCACCCACAAGTGGTGGGATGACTACCCGTTGGTCACGCGGTAGACGTCATAGACCGCGTCGATTCGCCTGACCGAGCTCAACACGCGCTCGAGGTGGGTGACATCACCCATTTCAAAGACAAAGCGGCTGATGGCGAGACGATCATCAGAGGTATGCACCGTCGCCGAGAGGATGTTCACGTGGTGCTCACTCAGCACCCTGGTCACATCGGAGAGTAGACCCGGACGATCGAGCGCCTCAATTTGGATGTGAACCAGGAACACTGCGCCCTTCGTCGGTGCCCACTCCACGTCAATCATCCGCTCCGGCTTACCCTTGAGGTCGCCGATGTTGGTGCAATCTGCCTGGTGAACACTCACACCGGTGCCGCGTGTCACAAAGCCGAGAATCTCGTCCCCAGGGACTGGGGTGCAGCACTTAGCAAGCTTCACCAAAATGTCGGGAGCACCCCGCACTAGCACACCCGATTCGCTGGTTCGTGTGCTGAAACGCTGTCCGATTGGAATCGGACCCGTTTCGTCGTCTCCCACAAAATCCTTGTCGGCCCACGCCACGAGTTTCTCAATGACCGACTGGGTCGACACCCGTCCTTCGCCGACCGCGCGATAGAGCGCTTCGACGTTTTCAAGGTGGAGGACCGAGACTAGTTCCGCCAAGGCTTCAGAAGACATCAAACGCTTGAGCGGGAGGTTTTGTTTCCGCATCGCTCGGGCGATGGCTTCTTTGCCTTGTTCAATGGCCTCGTCGCGACGTTCTTTCGTAAACCACTGGCGAATCTTCGAGCGGGCACGCTGCGAGGTCACGAAATTCAGCCAGTCTTGGCTCGGTCCCGCATCGGGGTTTTTGGCCGTGAAGACCTCGACGGTGTCACCGCTTGCGAGCTCGGTGTCCAGCGGTACGAGACGCCCATTGACACGAGCGCCCATGGTCCGATGGCCGACTTCGGTGTGTACCGCATACGCAAAATCAACCGGTGTCGCGCCAGAGGGCAGGCCCACCACTTTTCCTTTGGGCGTAAACACGTAGACCTCTTTTGCGCCGATCTCGTAGCGCAAAGTGTCCAGAAATTCGGAGGGATCTTTAGTGTCTTCCTGCCAGTCAGAGAGGTGGGCAAGCCATGCCATTTCAGTGGACTGGCTGAGGCCTTGCTCCTCGGAGTCGCCACGAGAACGACTGTCCTTTTGATCCTTGGCGCCCTCTTTGTACTTCCAGTGCGCGGCCACACCATACTCTGCGCGCTGGTGCATCTCGACCGTGCGAATCTGAATCTCCACCGGTCTGCCCTCCGGCCCAAACACCGTGGTGTGCAGTGACTGGTACAGATTGAACTTCGGCGTCGCGATGTAGTCCTTGAAGCGACCAGGCATGGGGTTCCATCGCGCGTGGACCGCGCCCAACGCGGCGTAACAGTCTCGGATAGAGCCCACCACGATGCGAATGCCTGTCAGGTCATGGATATCGGAAAAATCGCGACCCCGTCGAACCATTTTTTGATAAATCGAATAGAACTGCTTCGGCCGACCCATCACCTCCGCTTTGACCTTCGCTTGGCGCAGATCACTCTTCACCTGGCTCATCACGTTGTCGACATACGCCTCGCGCTCCGGCGTGCGGTTTTCTACCAGCGATTCGATTTCGACATACAGCTTGGGGTTGAGCACCGCGAAGGAAAGATCCTCCAGCTCCGTCTTAATCGCTTGGATACCCAAGCGGTGCGCCAAGGGCGCATAGATGTCGAGAGTTTCTTGCGCTTTTCTCGCCGCAGATTCGGGGCTGACAAACCCCCATGTGCGGGCATTGTGGAGTCGATCAGCGAGCTTCACCACCAATACACGAATGTCTTTCGACATCGCGACAATCATTTTTCTGACGGTCTCAGCCTGAGCGTTCTCGCCGTACTTCACTCGATCCAATTTGGTGACGCCATCGACGAGCATCGCAACTTCTTCGCCAAACTCTTCCCGCAGTGTCTCCAGCGGAAAACCCGTGTCTTCCACGGTGTCGTGCAACAGCGCGGCTGCGATTGTTTTGGGCCCAAGCCCTAACTCCGCGAGGATTTCCGCCACGGCAACGGGGTGGGTGATGTAGGGCTCTCCTGAGCGGCGTGTTTGCCCTTCGTGAGCCTTTTCAGCGACTCGATATGCCCGCTCAATAATCGACGTATCGACGCGGGGATGGTTGCGCTTGAGGGTTTTGAGCAACTGCTCGTACCCCTCGGTCACGGGGTTTCGTGAAAAAAGCCTTGGCAGAAACTGCCGGAAGGCATGGAACTGTGATTGTTGCGTCTCTACTGCCATGCCACACCCCCTCGGCCGTGCACTCCAGTGTACGAGGAGCGTGGGGCCCAGCGGCCCGAAACCGGTGTGGTTTTTCTTTGCTTTTAGCGGACAGCTCCGGAGGCGGGACGTTGAACCTGCTCGCGACGCCGACCCTGCTTCTTCGCCTCTGGCTCGTTCTCGCGCAGGTGCACATACATCGGAGCGGCGATGAAAATCGTCGAATAGGTTCCCGCGATGATGCCGATGAAGAGCGCCAGGGCAATGTCGCGCAGCGTGCCCGCGCCAAGAAGCAGCGATCCGATAAACAAGATACCAGCAACCGGTAGGACAGCCACCACCGACGTGTTGATCGAGCGCACGAGGGTCTGATTGACCGCGAGGTTGACCGACTCGGCGAAGGTTCTCGCTGATTCTTCGCCGTCTTCTGAGGTGTTTTCTCGAACCTTGTCGAAGACGACCACCGTGTCATAGAGCGAATAGCCCAAGATGGTGAGGAAACCAATCACCGCGGCAGGGGTGATTTCAAACCCCAACACACCATAGACACCTGCGGTGATCGCCAAGTCATGAATAAGGGCGGTCATCGCCGCGAGCGACATCTTCCAGGTGCGGAAATATGCTGCCATCACCAAGCTCACGAGCACCAGGAACACCGCCAGGGCCCTCAGGGCTTGAACGGTGATGTCTTGGCCCCAGGTGGCGCCAATAAACGATGAGGTGACCTCATTCACTGGCACGTCGTAGTCCGTTGCCAACTCGGCGCGCAGAAGCTCGGTTTCTTCAGTGGTCAGCTGTTCGGTTTGCACCCGAATCGAGTCACCGCCGACGATGGAGACACGAGGATTCGAGCCCGCGCCCACCAACTCATTGACGGTGTCGGTCGCGACCTGCTCCACGACGGCTGAGGGGTTAGAAACCCGGAACTCAGAGCCCCCGCGGAACTCGATACCAAAGACGAAACCCCCGCGAAGGGTGGTAATCACGATCGCGGCGAGCACCAAGCCCGCACCGACCAGGTACCACAGGACTCGACGACCCACGAAGTCGAATGAGCGCGCACCCGTGTACAGGTCGTTTCCGAAACGAGTAAGCATCGACATTATTGGGCTCCCCCACTCGTCATTCCTGCATCCTCTTGGGCTTTACGCTCCGCAATCGACTGACGTCGCTTCGCTTCGCGGCCACTCTTGCTCTTGGCGATGGCGCTGACCTCATCGGAATCACGGAATTTGGCGCGTCCGCGGTAGACCGCTCCCAACGCCTTCGGGTCGAGTCCAGAGAGGCGGTGGCCACTCGCGAAGAAGCGAGTGCGACCCAACAGCTGAATCAACGGGTGGGTAAACAGCGCCACAATAATCAAGTCCACCACGGTGGTGACACCGAGTGTGAAGGCAAAGCCTCGCACGTTTCCGACCGCGAGCACATACAAGACCACTGCGGCGATGAAGCTCACGGCATCCGAGGCGAGAATGGTGCGGAAGGCGCGCTTCCACGCTGCCTGAATCGAAGACTCCAGTGTGCGCCCATCGCGCAGTTCGTCACGGATGCGCTCGAAGAAGACGATGAACGAGTCGGCCGTAATACCGATGGCCACGATCAACCCGGCAACACCCGCCAAGGAAAGACGATAGCCCTGCGCGTTCGAGAGGTAAGTGATCACGAAATAGGAGAGAACGAAGGCGACCGTGAGCGAAAACACCGTCACCAGACCCAGCAGTCGGTATTGGAAGAGTGAATACACAACGACCAAAATCAGACCAATCAAACCCGCAATCAAACCGCTTTGAAGCTGCGAGAGACCGAGGGTCGCCGTAATCGTCTCCGAGGACTGCACTTGGAAGCCGATGGGCAGGGCACCAAACTTCAGTTGGTCACCGAGAACCTGCGCCGACTCTTGGGTGAACGACCCACTGATTTGTGGACGACCATCGGTGATGGCCGCCAGAGTCCGGGGGGCGGAAATGACCCTGCCATCGAGCACAATAGCGAACTGGTTTTGCACACCGGGCAACGCGATCAAACGTTCGGTCACGTCGCGGAACTGCTCGGTACCCGTGGCGTCGAATTCGATAAATACACCCCACTCGTTAGTGGAGACTCCGGTTGGTCCTGGAATGAGCCCGGCGGTCGCGTCAGAGATGGACTCGCCTCCCACTTCCACCGGACCGAGAATGTACTTGAAACCACCATCGGCACTACAGGTCACCAAGGGCTTGGTGGGGTCTGCCACGTTGGCGCCTGACGTATCGAGAACCAGACAGTTGAGGTTCTGATATTCCGCGTCAAGCTGTGGGGTAATCCACGCTAAGTCGGACGCGTTGGCGGGCTCAATGGCCCCTTCTTCTGCGTCCTCGGGCACCTCGACTGGTTCTGCCGCCGGGTCAAACACCGCGATGTCGGTGACGAGAACCGGGCGGAACTCCAATTTGGCGGAGGAGCGAATGCGCTCCAGGGTGGCTTGGTCGGGCTCCCCGGGAATCGACACAACAATGTTTTGACCACCCTGCGTGGTGACTTCTGCTTCCGCCACACCGCTCGCGTCGACGCGCTGGCGGATGATGGCCACCGCTTGGGCGAGTTGTTCTTCACTGACACTCTGGCCCTCTGCTAGGCGCGGTTCCAAAATGATCTGGGTCCCACCTTGAAGGTCCAACGCGAGCTTCGGCGTCCACGAACCCTCCTCGTTCACCACCGCGAGGGCGTTACCGCCGATCAGGATGGCGAAAATGACCCCGAGCCACACGAGTGCACGCGAGGCAGAGCGAACGATGGAGGATCTTGCCACTGGCTATGTCTTTCGGGAGGAAATTAGGAGTTTTTGCTGCTCGACTTAGAAGCAGGCTTCTCTTCTGCTTCGACCTCGTCGTCCATGACCTTGGTCAGTACCTGGCGGTGCACTTCGAGAGTGGTTGATTTTCCGGACTTAATGACCGCGACGTTGGTCTCGTCATCGATGGACACCACGGTGGCGAACAGTCCAAAGGAGGTCATTACTTTGGCGCCGGGGACGAGCTTTTCCTGCAACTCAAGCTGGGCTTGACGCTGCTTGCGGGAATTACGGAACATGAAGAACACCAGCAGCGCCAACGCTGCCATCATCAGAAGACTAAACGGGTCCACGACCACTCACCTTTTCATCGAATTCGACGCGCCGAGCTTCCCCGGCACCCCAGTAACTATAGGTCATGCAGGGTGGGAGCTTCGTGCCCCAAGTGTCGCCACGCCAATGGCGAAGCAATTCGACCCCGCGGGGATCGCACAATAAATCCTTGGCGGACCAAGAACGGCTCGACCACCGACTCAATCGTCTCGGCCTCCTCGCCCACGGAAACCGAAAGTGTACCCAGACCGACGGGTCCGCCTCCGAACCGTGAAATGAGAACGTCCAGCACTTGACGATCGAGGCGGTCCAAGCCCCACTCGTCCACGTCATAGAGCTCCAAGGCGGCCTGTGCGTTAGCGAGGCTGGCCTCTCCCCCGTGCACCAGGGAATAGTCCCTCACCCGCCGCAATAGTCGGTTCGCGATACGGGGTGTGCCGCGGGAGCGTTTCGCGATTTCCACGAGGGCATCGTCAGTCGCGCGAATGTCCAACACCCTTGCAGAACGGGTCACCACCGCGGTGAGCTCGTCCGTACTGTAAAACTCCATGTTGGCGGTGAAACCAAAGCGATCGCGCAGCGGATTAGGAAGCAGGCCCGAGCGGGTGGTGGCGCCCACCAGGGTGAAGGGCGCGAGCTCAAGCGGGACCGTTGTGGCTCCCGGCCCTTTCCCGACCATGATGTCGATACGGAAGTCTTCCATCGCGAGGTAGAGCATCTCCTCCGCGGGCCGAGCCATCCGGTGAATTTCATCGATAAACAGCACTTCTCCGGGGGTGAGCGAGGACAACACCGCAGCAAGATCGCCCGCGTGTTGAATCGCGGGGCCACTAGAGACCCTGAGCGGCGAGTGAGTCTCCTCCGCGACAATCATCGCCAAAGTGGTTTTCCCAAGCCCCGGTGGGCCGGCGAGCAAAATATGGTCAGGAGTGCGCTTCTCCATTTCAGCGGCCTTGAGCAACAACCCAAGCTGGTCCCGGACCTTCTCCTGCCCGATGAACTCCGAGAGAACACTGGGGCGTAGAGCCCCCTCAAACTGCAGCTCTGAGTCCCCCGAGGCTTCTGGGTTGACAAGTTCGTGCTCGCTCACGAGAAGTCCTCACGCACGGTCTGGGGACCTAGATATTGAAGCGATTGTTTTACCAGTGCCGCGACCGAGGTATCAGCATCGACGCTGAGGTTATCGATCACATCCTCAACTCCCTTTTTCGCGACTCTCTCGCTCCAACCAAGTCCCACCAACGCCGACACGATAGCGGCCTGGTCGGCGCTACTCACCCGAGTATCCCCAGATGAACCTGTCGGCCTGGTGGGGGTATCGCTGTGAATCTTGCCTTGGAGAGAGAGCGTGATGAGCTTGGCTGTCTTCGGCCCAATGCCGCTGACTGCGCGGAAGGCCGCGTCGTCGTCAGACGCCACCGCATGCGCGATGTCCTCCACGCTCATTTCGCTCAACACCCCGAGGGCCGACTTGGGTCCCACACCGTTCACTCCGCACAGCAGATCAAAAGCGTCGCGTTCCTCACTGAGTGAGAAGCCATACAAGCTGAGGTCGTCTTCGCGCACGATCAGCGTGGTGTGTAAGGTCGCGTCTTCTCCCGCTCGCAACAATCCGGCCGTCCTGACGGGAACAAACACACGCATACCCACCCCGTGGAGGCCGATCACCACACTGTGAGTAGTGACGGAGAGAACAGTCCCGCGGAGGCTCGAAATCACCCCTTCAGCCTATTTTGACCGCTCGTTCTAATCGCCTCGCGCCACGCACGTTGCGCGGGAGTCTCGGAGGATGATTCCGGGCCGGGGTTAGTGGCAGTACCTCGCCAGGCCTCCGTAATCGCGAGAGCCAACGCATCGGCAGCATCAGCCGGCTTGGGGATAGCGTCAAGACCCAAAATCGTTTTCACCATCTGTTGAACTTGGGGCTTCTTTGCCCCTCCGTAACCCGTCACCGCGGCTTTCACTTCACTCGGGGTTCGGTGGCTTACCGCGATTCCTCGCTCGTGGGCAAGAGCCATCACCAGTCCGCTGGCCTGAGCAGTCCCCATCACGGTTCGCACGTTGTGTTGAGCGAAAACCCTTTCAATCACGACACGATCGGGACGAAACTCATCGAGCAGGGCAGCAACTCCCTGTTGCAGGGTGTGCAGCCGTTGTGGCGGGTCCCAGTCAGTGGGGGTAGTGAGCACCGTAACCGACACCATCACCACATCGCGGGCTCGAGGGTTATCGACCACGCCGACTCCGAGACGTGTCAGCCCGGGGTCAACGCCGAGAATCCTCATGGGTTCTAGTCTTCTGTATCGAGCGCCTCTTGGACCTCAGGGGCAATGTCCATGTTGGTAAACACGTTTTGCACGTCGTCACAATCTTCGAGGGCGTCGATGAGGGAGAGAACCTTTTTCGCTCCATCCAGGTCGGGTGCCACCGTGACCGTTGCTACAAATTCGGCCTCGGCCTGGTCGTAGTCAATTCCTGCCGCCTGGATGGCCTCACGATTGGTCACGAGTTGCGAAGGGTCTGTGATGACCTCAAAACCCGCTCCACGGTCGATGACTTCTTCAGCGCCGGCATCAAGCACCGCCGCAAGCACGTCGTCTTCGCTGAGCGAATCCGTCTTCGTGATGGCAATCACGCCTTTGCGGTGGAAGTTGTAGGCCACGCTGCCCGGGTCAGCCATCGTGCCGCCGTTGCGGCTCATGATGGTGCGCACCTCAGCCGCCGCGCGGTTTTTGTTGTCGGTCAAACATTCGATCAGTAGCGCGACTCCCCCAGCGCCATAACCCTCATAGATGATGGTCTGGTAGTCCACCGAGTCGCCGGTGAGACCCGCTCCGCGCTTGACCGCGCGGTCGATGTTGTCGTTGGGCACCGAGGATTTTTTCGCCTTTTGAATGGCGTCGGCCAGGGTGGGGTTCCCCGCGGGGTCTGCGCCCCCAATTTTCGCGGCCACTTCAATGTTTTTGATGAGTTTGGCAAACGATTTAGCGCGTCGCGCATCGATGACGGCCTTCTTGTGTTTGGTCGTCGCCCACTTGGAATGCCCTGACATAGTTCCTCTTTACGTCTCTACCCTCGACCTCTCGGCCAACCGTGGTTAGTGTAGTGCGCCCCTCACCCCTGAGCCGAGGCGAACTGGGCCACGCGGTTCAAGAAATCAGCGTGGAAGCGCGTCTCCCCCGTCACTTCGGGGTGAAAGGCGAGTGCCGTGATGGTGTCGTTTTCCACAGCGACGACCCGTTGATCAGGCAGTGACGCTAAAACCGACACACCCTCGCCGACGCGCGTAACAACGGGCGCCCGGATGAACGACACGTCGACGGGACGATCCCAACCTGTGATGGCCAACGCAACATCAAAGGACTCGCGTTGGGACCCGAACGCATTGCGTTGCACGGTGATGTCGAGACCCCCGAGGGTCTGCTGGCCCTCAATGCCGTCCTCCAACTCAGCCGCCACCAAAATCATGCCGGCGCAGGTCGCCAACACGGGAATGCCGCGAGCAATAAGCGCCTTCAACGGCTCCCGAAGCCCAAAAACACGCATGAGCTTGTCCATCACACTGGATTCACCGCCGGGTAAGACGAGCCCGGAGAGACCCTCTAATTGAGAGGCCTGGCGAACCTCAACGACGGTGGCGCCCAGTGATTCCAAAATCAATCGGTGTTCTCGCACGTCTCCTTGGAGAGCGAGGACACCGACTACCGGCGTACTACCACCCACGCTCAGCGAGACGGTGGGGCGCCGGAAGGTCCGAGACGTTGATTCCCACCATCGCTTCACCCAGCCCGCGCGACACATTCGCAATCACAGCAGGGTCGTGGAACTGGGCGGTGGCCTGAACAATGGCGGCTGCACGCTTCGCGGGGTCTCCCGACTTGAAGATGCCCGAGCCAACGAACACTCCATCTGCGCCCAGCTGCATCATCATGGCGGCGTCTGCAGGGGTGGCAACACCACCCGCGGTGAAAAGGACGACCGGCAATTGACCAGTGGCGGCGACTTCCGCGACCAGTTCGTAGGGTGCCTGGAGTTCTTTCGCCGCAACGTAGAGCTCGTCGGGGGTCTTCGACTTCAGTTCGTTGATTTGGCCACGAATCATCCGGATGTGTTTGGTGGCTTCAGAGACGTCTCCTGTGCCGGCCTCGCCCTTTGAGCGCACCATCGCCGCGCCTTCGGTGATTCGACGTAGGGCCTCGCCCAAGTTTGTCGCACCACACACGAAGGGAACAGTGAAGCCCCACTTATCAATGTGGTTCACATAATCCGCAGGGCTGAGCACCTCGGACTCGTCGATGTAGTCCACGCCGAGTTGTTGTAGCACTTGGGCTTCGACGAAGTGCCCGATGCGGGCTTTCGCCATCACCGGAATCGACACCGACGAAATGATGCCCTCAATCAGGTCAGGGTCGCTCATGCGGGCGACGCCACCCTCCGCGCGAATGTCAGCAGGAACTCGCTCGAGCGCCATGACCGCGACGGCTCCGGCGTCCTCGGCAATCTTCGCCTGCTCCGCGGTAACGACGTCCATAATCACGCCGCCCTTGAGCATTTCGGAGAGTCCACGCTTGACGCGTGCTGATCCGGTGGCTCCGGTGCTGTTGGTCATTCTTCGTTCTCCTCTATGCGGGGTTGTCTCCCCGGCACGACTATGACGATTCTATTCGCTCGGCTGAGACCAGGCTGAGCGCAACTGGTCGCGGATATCTCCCAACAGCTGCGGCATGGCTTTGGTCTTCGCGATGATGGGGAAGAAATTGGAATCTTGCCCCCAGCGCGGCACAACATGCTGGTGAAGGTGCTCTTCGATTCCCGCACCGGCAACACGCCCCTGGTTCATCCCAATGTTGAACCCGTGGGACTTAGCGACGACGCGCAGCAACGCCATGGCCCGCTTGGTGAGAGCTGCCATTTCAAGGGTTTCTTCGGCCGTCGCTTCGTCGTATTGCCCGATATGCCGATAGGGGCAGATGAGGAGGTGCCCCGGGTTGTAGGGAAAGAGGTTCAGCACTACGTAGCAAGTCTCGCCCTCAAAAACGACCAGGTTTTCTTCCTCGGGAAGCGACGTCGCCACACAAAACACACACTCCCCGGGCGTGCGACCGTCATTGCCATGGATATAGCCGATGCGATGGGGCACCCACAACCGCTGGAAAGCGTCGGGCACACCAGGAATCTCCCACGATTCACGCAGGACATCTTCCGGGTGGTTAGTCATCCCGTCGCTCCGCAATCGCCTGCTCGATACGCGCGATGGCATCGTCGATGGGTACCCCATTGTCTTGCGAGCCATCGCGGAATCGGAAGCTGACTGCTCCAGCCTTCCGGTCGTCCTCGCCGGCAATCAAGATGTAGGGAACCTTCTGCTTGGTGTGGCTGCGAATCTTCTTCGGCATGCGGTCATCCGAATCATCCAACTCAGCACGGATGCCCCGGGCCCGCATGGATTCGATGACTTCGCCCAAATAGGGTGCAAATTCCTCCGCCACCGGAACGCCCACCACTTGGATGGGTGCCAGCCAGGCGGGGAAAGCGCCCGCATAGTGCTCAGTCAGCACTCCGAAGAAGCGCTCGATGGAGCCAAAGAGCGCCCGGTGAATCATGATCGGTCGCGCCCGCGAGCCATCGGCCGCCTGGTATTCGAGGTCGAATCTCTCCGGCAAGTTGAAGTCCAACTGAATCGTCGACATCTGCCAGGAGCGACCAATCGCATCCCGCGCTTGAACCGAAATCTTGGGGCCGTAAAACGCTGCACCGCCTGGGTCAGGAACCAGTTCTAAGCCCGAGGCGTCGGCGACTCGCTGGAGGATTCCTGTCGCCTCAGCCCACAGGGCGTCTGAACCCACAAACTTGTCGCTCTCCTCATCTCTTGTTGAGAGCTCGAGGTAAAAGTCGGTCAGGCCGTAATCCGAGAGCAGGCCCAACACGAAGTTCAGCACCCCATTGAGCTCGTCTTCCAGGCGCTCATGGGTGGTGAAGATGTGTGCATCGTCTTGAGTCATGCCTCGAACACGTGTGAGGCCGTGGACGACACCAGATTTTTCGTAGCGGTAGACGGAGCCGAATTCGAACATGCGCAGGGGCAACTCGCGATAAGAGCGCTGCCGCGAGCGGTACACCAAAATGTGGAACGGGCAGTTCATCGGCTTGAGGTAGTAGTCGACGCCCTGACGTGTGATTTCTCCGGATTCGTTGCGCTGCTCGTCCACATGCATCGGAGGGAACATGCCCTCGCGGTACCACGAGAGATGGCCGCTCACATCGAAAAGGTCCGCTTTCGAAATGTGAGGTGCGTAGACGAACTCATATCCCGCTTGTTCGTGGCGCTTGCGCGAATAATCCTCCATCATCCGACGGATGACACCACCCTTGGGATGGAAGACGGGAAGGCCCGAGCCGATCTCATCGGGGAAGCTAAAGAGGTCAAGTTCGACCCCGAGTTTCCGGTGGTCGCGACGTTTGGCTTCTTCTAACCGGGTGAGGTGCTGAGTGAGCTCTTCTTTACTGGGCCACGCCGTGCCGTATATGCGCTGTAGTTGAGGATTGGTTTCCTTACCCCGCCAATAGGCTGCGGCGACTCGGGTGAGGTCGAAGCCGTTGGTGATGAGTTTTGTGTGGGGCAGGTGGGGTCCCCGGCACAAGTCTTTCCAGACGGTCTCGCCCGTTTTCGGGTCGACGTTGTCATAAATGGTGAGCTCGCCCGAGCCCACTTCGACACTCTCGTTATCTGAGCCTGATTCAGCGCTGGACTTTAGCCCAATGAGCTCGAGTTTGTAGGGCTCGTTCGCCAGTTCCGCACGCGCTTCATCGTCCGTGACCACTCGACGAACGAAACGCTGACCCTGATTGACGATGCGTTGCATGTCTTTTTGCAAGCGCTTGAGCTCTTCGGGGGTGAAGGGTTCCGTCACGTCAAAGTCGTAGTAGAAGCCATCGGTAATGGGTGGGCCAATTCCCAACTTGGCGTCGGGCCTCAAAGCTTGAACCGCTTGGGCGAGAACGTGCGCCGCGGAGTGGCGCAAAATGCTTAGGCCATCGGGCGATCCAATGGTGACCGGCTCCACCACATCCGCGGGAAAAAGCTCACGGCTGAGGTCAAGTAGCTCGCCGGATCGGCGCACGGCCACCACGTCGCTGGCGGGAAACAGTTCGGCACCAGTGGTGGCAGTCTCCACCGTGACGGGTGAATGAACGGATGAGTCAGAGTGGGACACGAATTTCCTCAGGTGTTAGTGCGAACGAGACAAGACTATTTGTCGCCTTTCCCCTTGCCTTTCTCGCCTCGAGCAGAATATGCCAGACCGAAAACACCCCAGCCCACCAGGAAAATTGTGGCGACCCACGCCAATAAGGTGTCTTGTTCGAAGGCTGGACGGACAATTACTGCCCACAGAGCAAGCGACAGCAGTGCCGTGAAGACGAAGGGATTTTTCATAGCACCTCAGTCTATGGCGCGCCCTTCCCTTCAGCGGCAACGCCCGGCACACCACGGTGCTCACTCTTCGCACAACACCGTTCTCGCGATTGGCGCCTATTGGGAGGCGCTCACCCGGCTATTTCGACTGAGCGGCCCGAACCACGTCGCACAGGGAGCGATGGAGAGGGTGTTGCGGAGATATTCCGCACAATTCTTCGGCGAAAGATTCCGGAGAGAGCGTGGCGAGTTTCTCCTGCAGCTGCGCCACGGTCGGGTCGTCGGGGCTGTGAAAAACCAGGGCGGCCGACACCACCTCCAGGAGGGCGATGGGTTCACTACCCACTTCGGCGAGGTACGCTGCGGGGCCGATGAGGCGTTCTGTGCGGGAGATTTTTCTCAGCGGGTCTCTGCCCACTCGCTCCACAGAATCATCAATCAACGGGTTTTGCAGCCGGGTCATCGTTTTTGACACATACGACGCTTGCTCGGCCGATGAGAAGCCGTGCTTGAGCACCAACGCCTGGGCGGTCTCAGCCAATGCGGCGAGCACCTGAGAGTGCACGGTTTCGTCACCAAGAGCCTGAGCGATCGTCTCGTATCCGGCGCGTTGGCCCAGGTAAGCAGTGGAACAGTGTGCTGTGTTGACGGTGTAGAGCTTGCGTTCGATAAACGGAGCGAGGTAGGGCACCATGGTCGCCCCTGGAATGTTGAGTTCTTGGTCGCCAAGGTCCTTGGTTTCAATCACCAGCTCTGAAAAAGCCTCCACTTCGACGCTGGGTGCAATATCACCCGACTGGATGGGCACGATTCGATCCACGGCAGTATTCGCGAAAATTGCCGACGACGCGCGAGAGGTGTGTCTCGCCACCTCACGTTGCAAAGACTCCGACGCATTGATCGAGTTCTCACAGGCCATAACGATCAAGGGTTTTTCAGCTTCCCTCGCGTCGATGCCACGAGCAATGGTCTGTGCAATACGAGGTAACACTGTGGCGCCCACTGACGCGGTCACAATCTCAGAAGTCGCAATTTCGCGCACCAGCGCTTCTTGGTCGGATGCCGAGTTGAGACAGGAATAGTTGGAATAGGTGACGCGCCGACCACCATCACCCACCTCGATGAGCTCGTATTCTCCGGCCTCAGCCATGTCAGTGAGCAAAGCGGCATTCACATCGGCGAAGACCACGTGATACCCAGCGTCTTGAAGCAGTGCGCCGATGAATCCCCGGCCGATGTTGCCCGCCCCGAAATGCACCGCCTTCACGCAAAAAGCCTATAAAACACCAGGCAATAAACCGGAAGGCGCGCTGCGTGTAGTGGGCGATACTGGGTTCGAACCAGTGACCTCTTCCGTGTCAGGGAAGCGCGCTACCGCTGCGCCAATCGCCCAATGTGTTGTTGCTGTGTCGCCAGCGAGGTGGCGACGGGATTCGAACCCGTGTTGACGGCTTTGCAGGCCGCTGCCTCGCCTCTCGGCCACGCCACCGTGTGGGGTGTTACTCCCGACCCTTATCGGATCCGAGCGGATGACGAGATTCGAACTCGCGACCCTCACCTTGGCAAGGTGATGCGCTACCAGCTGCGCCACATCCGCATTGCCCGCTAAAGCGTGCCCCATCACCATAGCCGATTCTCACCTGATGCGACAAACATGCATACCCCGTGTCGAGCCTCCGTGGACTCCCCCGCTCAAGGCCAGGCGCCGACTGTGGCACAATAAGAGCTCCCGGGCGATTGGCGCAGTGGTAGCGCGCTTCCTTCACACGGAAGAGGTCACTGGTTCGAACCCAGTATCGCCCACCATTTACGAGTTACTCAGTCGCCGCTCTTCTTGTTGGTTCGCATCAGCCAGATCAATAACAACACTGCGCCGATCACCAGAGAGATAGTCGTGGGATCCATTAGTCAAGCTTATGCCCGCCATTAATCGAAAGGCAGAATCGATACTCTCTTAGGCGTGAGCTCCGCCATCCTCGACTTGTTCTCCACCATTAGTGACCTTGAGGTGGTCACCGATGCTCTTGAGCTCGAGCAGTACCGGAGAGACAAATCGGGTCAAAAAAGCAGCACCCCTCCCTCTCTGGTAGTGAAGCCGCGATCTGTCGAGGCCGTTCAAGAGGTCATGCGGCATGCATTTGCCCACAATATTGCGATCGTTCCCCGGGGTGGTGGGAGCGGATTGGCGGGCGGAGCGCTAGCGTCCCAGCGGGAAGTGGTCGTGGACCTCAGTAGCTTGAACAGCATCTTGGAAATTTCCCCCGAGGACCGTCTTGCTCGAGTGCAAGCTGGAGTCATCAACGCCGAGCTGAACGCGCGAGCAGAAGAATGTGGGCTGTGGTTTGCCCCCGATCCGGCCAGCCGTCCGTGGTCAACCGTTGGGGGCAACATCGCCACAAATGCCGGAGGGCTGCTGTGTGCGAAGTATGGAGTCACACGCGAGTCAGTCCTGGAGCTCTCGGTGGTGATGAGTGACGGACGGCTGATCACAATGGGACACCGCAGCGTCAAGGGAGTCACCGGCCTTGACTTGTGCCAGCTCATGATTGGCTCAGAAGGCACACTCGGCGTCATCGTCGAGGCCACGGTGAAACTCTTACCTCTCGAACAACACCCGGTGTGGACCATCCAGGCAACCTTCCCTGACGCCCAACGGGCGGCCCGAGCGTGTCTCGAGGTCACAAAGGCGGGATTTACTCCGGCAATGCTCGAGCTCATCGACGAGACGGCTTACCCCCTAATTGCCGCCTACGTGGGCGAATCCGACTCCACTGATGGTCAGGCCGTCGTGGTGTGTCAAACAAACGGGGCTTCTTCTGAGGAGCACCGCCGCGCAATAGAGGAAATCTTCTCCACATACGGTGGCTCGGCCAGCCGAGTGGCGGCAGGGGAAGAGGCCGAGGCACTTCTCGCTCTGCGCCGTGCGATGCACCCAGCCATGGAGTCGCACGGCACCGTGCTCATTGAGGACGTGGCGGTGCCTCGCTCGAGGATGGAAGCGATGTTTCGAGAAATCCGAACACTCGAGTCACGTTTCGGGTTTCCCATCCCCACGGTGGCGCACGCGGCGGATGGAAATTTGCACCCCAACTTCCTTTTCGAGGGCGACGAAGTGCCGTCCGAAATCTGGGAGGCAGCAGGGGCGCTTTTCCGCGCCGCTCTCGGCCACGGCGGAACCTTGACGGGCGAGCACGGCGTGGGGTTATTGAAAAAGCGCTGGCTGTCTGAGGAATTGGGCGACGAGCAGTGGGGGCTACAACGGGCAATCAAAAACGTCTTCGATCCCACGGGAATTCTCAATCCCGGAAAGGTTTTCTAACCCCTTTTCTTGGTGAATCCTATGGTTTACCTATGTCCTAGCAATGGATTCTCTATGCAGGTGCCGGTTTTCGGCGTGACCGACTGCTGTGCAACCTAACCTGGGGACATGAACACACAACGTGCCCCCAAGACCACTGCCCTGCTTGCCGGAAGCGCCCTTCTCGCGCTCACCCTCGCAGGCTGCCAGGCAGCATTGACCGGGATGACAGAAGAAGAATTCGTGGCCGAAATGGCCGAGACTGAAGAGAGCGTCGAAGAGAGGGCTCCCCAAGAGGGTGAACTAGAAGACATATCCAGTGACGACATTGCGCTCCCCGATTGGACTGAAGCGGCCCCGAGCGAAGGGACCGATGCCTACCTCGCGTGGGAAGCGCTGATGGGGCCGGAGGGCGAGTATGCCGCCCTCGCGAGCTACCAAGCAGTACTTGACGAGTTTGGCGAGGTTGAACCCTACGCCACCATCATGGAGGCAGAAGCCCGTCACGCCGATGCGCTCTCACGCCAACTAGAGCGCATGGGTGCCGAAGTGCCTGAAAACCCCTACCTGGGGCTCATCAGCGCCCCATCTGACCTCACCAGCGCCGCCGAGGCGTGGGCGGTCGGCGAAATTGCCAACGTGGAGCTCTACGACGAACTGATTGCTCAAGCGAGTGATGAAAACTTCATCCGGGTCTTTGAGAATCTTCGCCGTGCTTCACTGGAACAGCACCTCACCGCTTTCGAGGCGGCCGCCGAAAACGGCGGCACTCTCGATGCCGAAGATATGACCGGACTGCAGATGATGCACGAGGACGGCCGAGATGGCCGCGGTAACGCTGGCGCTAAGGCTGGAGAAGGTCAGATGCGGCAGCACGGGCAGCACCAGGAGTCGAGGCTCTAAGGGCAGCCTGGGCAACCTGTTCGGCCGTGGCGAGATCCACTGACTTGAGAGCTTCAAGGACCGACTCAACGGCAGCGGAGGCCACACTCACCGAGCTCACACCCAAACCTGCAAGAACAATCGAGAACACTGGGTCGGCGGCGGACTCCCCACAGACACCCACGGGGAGCCCCGCCGGCTTAGCGTGTGTCATGAGCTGCGCGATGGTCCGCAGCAAACCCGGCTGCCACGGGTCGACAAGAACACCCATCGATGGGTGCATGCGGTCGGCCGCAAAAAGGTATTGGGAGAGATCGTTTGTACCGATACTGAGGAAGTCGACCACACCCACAAGGTCGGGAATCATCGGCACGATGGCAGGCGTTTCAACCATGATCCCCACCTGGGCAATTCCGAGCCCCCGGGCCATATCAGCAAACTGCTGCGCTTCCTCGACCGTCGAAATCATGGGCGCCATCACCTGAACATCGCGCCCCGTCGACTCGATGGCGTCCTGAATGGCGCCTAGTTGGTCGCGTTGAAACTCTTCGTGAGCGAGTCCTAACCGGAAGCCCCGAACCCCCAGAGCAGGGTTTTCTTCTTCCCCGTTGGGAAGGAACGGCACGGGCTTATCGCTACCGGCATCGATGGTGCGCACAGTGATTTTTCCGGCAGGAGCCGCACGGAAAATCGCCGCAAACTGCTTCGCCTGAGCTTCTCGGCTCGGTTGCTCTCTCCGGTCTAGATACAGGACTTCGGTGCGGAACAAACCCACGCCTCGAGCCTGCGTCTGAGCCGCTGATTCGGCGTCGGCCAAAGAGCCGATATTTGCCCTGACGGTGACGAGCGGCTCGTCGTTGACGACGATGAAAGAGATGGGCGTGGTGGCATCCGAGAGTTCTCCACCTTCTACCACCCTGTTGCCGGCGGGGTCGACCAACACGAGTGCGCCAGCAGCAAGGTCAAGCGCACCTTTCGCACTCACCACGGCCGGAATCCCGCGAGATCGGCAGATGATGGCGGTATGGCTGGTGGGTCCGCCCAGCTCCGTCACCACACCCACCACCGAAGGGCCGAATTGGGCGGTATCGACGGGGGTGAGGTCGTCAGCAACGATGACCCACTCCCCCTGCGCTGGGATTGAAGAACCGCCCTCAATCCCACGAATCTTGGCTGAAATGGTCAGGGCAATACCCCGTAGGTCTCCGACGCGCGATTGGAAGTCTTCGTCATCTCCCATCATGTCGTTGAGGTCATCCAGCGCCATGAACAAAGACGTTGCGGCGTCCCAGCCCGCGTCTAGGTGGGGTGAGGCCATGGCCACAAGTTCATCGTCTTCGATAATCATCAGCAACGCACTGATGATTTCAGCAGTGTGCTCGTCTCCACCGGCGCTTTGTTCCCGCACCGCGGCCGCCCCGGCCGAGATACCCGCAATGAGGCTGTCTCGCTCTGAATCTGGCGATGTCGACGAGCGCAGATGGTCGTCAATTCCTTCAGCGCGCGACCACTTCAGGACGTTCCCGGAGCAGGCTTCCCGGCCGATACCGATGCCATGAATTTCGGCGCCCATGCTTAGGGAGCTTCTTGATTGATCGTCTCCGAGATGGTCTGGGCAAGCGTCTCAGCCTCGGCGCCCTCAGAGGGAACCACAATCTCGAGTGTTTCGCCCGTCTTAACCTTCATCGACAGCAACTTCAGGGGGGAATTTGCCACCACTCCCTCTTCTCCTACCCGACGAATCACAACGTCGAGTCCTGCAGCCTTTACCTGGCTCACCACTTCACTCACCGGGCGCGCGTGAAACCCAATGGGGTCGCGCACTTCTACTGTGACGACTACTTCGCTCATGACAATCCTTTCGCCTGTGTTACGAAAATGATGGTATCTCCTGACGTTGCGATGGGCGAAAGAGCACTTCGGCTGACTTTGCCCGGTGAGCAAAATTTGGAGCCACCCTCTATACAACCCTCCAGGGTGGTTCCCTCTATGTGAGACTTACTAGGGCATCTTTCCGGTCACTAACATCCGCCTAATGGCTTCGCCATCGGCGGAGGTCAAGAGAAAATTGCGAGCGTCGTCATCGAGCAGCAGCTCTGCGAGAGTGCCCAACAGTTCGACGTGTCCATCCCCTCGGGAAGCAATACCCACACAGGCCTGGACTTCCTCGGACGACCAGGTGAAAGGGGTGCGGAAGCGCACAAACACCAACTGGTCAAATTTCACGTGCACCCGAGATTCATCGGTCCCGTGCGGAATCGCAAACCCACCGCCAATCTCGGATGGGAATATCTGTTCGCGCTCCCACATCGCGTCGGCGTAGGCCTGGTCAATCGCGCCAAGCTCCACCAATAATTCACCGCAGATGCGCACGGCCTCCTCTCTCGAGGAGGCCGTGGCATCAAGCGATATACCGGCCAGTTGCAGCAGGTCAGCCATCGGAGATGGTGCCCCCACTCTGCAACTCACCAACCATTCGCGCGATGTTCATGTCACCTAGGAACATGTCGAAGATGACCACCACCGAATCCGGCACAGCCTGCTTCGCGCGGGCCGAGAGGCCGCGGTGAACCAAGACAATGTCATGTTCGGTCGACGCGAGTTCGTTGACTGGAGAGTGCGTCACGCTGATGCCTTGCGGCTTCAGCTGCTTCGCCAATTGCTTGGCGACCATGACGCTGGAACCCATTCCAGCCTCACAAGCCACAACAATGTGTTTGACGTCACTTGCCGGTATTTCTGCCATGGTGATTAGCCCTTCATTTCCTTGCTCTTAGCCTGAGCCGCAGCGAGGTCACCTTCGGTCTCGTCCGACTTCGAGAGGCGGAGGAGGAACCAGGAAACCACGAACGACACTGCTGCTGAGAGCAGGATACCGAGCAGAACACCGAAGTGGTTACCCGGAGGGGTCACTGCCATGTAGGCGAAAATCGAACCCGGCGACGGAGTCGCGACGAGTCCAACGCCAGTGGCGAGGAAGGTGGCAACACCAGTCGCACCACC
>Ga0181561_10001024_pt1 | contig 24453 bp, 23 predicted proteins | sample 011ome_19_FD_133760 | JGI IMG/M metagenome (GOLD analysis project Ga0181561, IMG submission 133760) | Coastal salt marsh microbial communities from the Groves Creek Marsh, Skidaway Island, Georgia - 011510BT metaG (megahit assembly) | ecosystem: Environmental > Aquatic > Marine > Intertidal... | reverse complement strand
TCAAAGGCTGAAGACTTATTTAAAAAAGCAGCTGAAGCTTATGAAGTTCTAGGAAACGAAGAGAAAAGAGCCAAGTACGATCAATATGGTCATGCCGCTTTCGAAGGTGGTTTTGGTCAAGGCGGTGGTATGAATATGGATGATATTTTCAGTCAATTTGGAGATATTTTTGGATCAGCTTTTGGAGGCGGAGGTTTCGGTGGTTTCTCTGGTTTTGGAGGCGGAGGTCAACGTCGTGTTAAAGGATCTAACCTTAGAATTCGTGTAAAATTGAATTTAGAGGAAGTTGCTAATGGTGTAGAGAAAAAAGTTAAAGTTCGACGAAAGACCGTAGCAGAAGGAGTTACCTATAAGACCTGTACCACTTGTCATGGTAGTGGACAACAAACAAAGATTACTAATACCATCCTAGGAAGAATGCAAACAGCAACTACCTGTAGTACCTGTGGGGGTAGTGGCCAATCTATTGATTCAAAACCTGCTAATGCTGATGCTCAAGGTATGATTCAAAAAGAAGAGACTGTTTCAATAAAAATACCAGCAGGAGTAGAAGATGGAATGCAACTTAAAGTTGGAGGTAAAGGTAATGATGCTCCTGGAAATGGAATCGCTGGTGATTTGATTGTTGCTATTGAGACGCTTGAACATGACACCTTAAAACGAGAGGGAAATAACCTTCACTTTGATTTATACATAAGTATTAGTGAAGCTGTTTTGGGGACTTCAAAGGATATAGATACAGTAAATGGTAAGGCCCGAATAAAATTAGAAGCTGGAATTCAATCTGGAAAAATACTTCGATTAAGAGACAAGGGAATTAAGAGTATTAATGGTTATGGTACTGGTGATTTATTGGTGCATGTCAATGTTTGGACTCCAAAAGAATTAAACAAGGAACAAAAAGCCTTTTTTGAGAAAATGTTAAATGATGATAATTTCAATCCAAGACCTGAGAAATCAGATAAGTCCTTTTTCGAAAAAGTAAAAGATATGTTTGCGTAAGTAAATACTATATAAAATAATCTTTGGAACCCAATACTTTATGTATTGGGTTTTGTTTTTTTGTAGAATGCCGTAGTCGTTACGATAGAATTCCTTAAATTAGGTTATAAATAACTAACAGTTGGAAAAGCTTAAAAATTTAGCAGTAAATCTAAAACAGATTTGGGATTTTAATATCATCAATGGAGAAACAGTGAAAATTTCTATTGGAACTGTGATCAGTTTAGTTGTGGTGATTATCATCATCAATATTATTTTGAAAATAATTAGAAAAATTGTCAATAAACGTCTTGATGAATCAGATCGATATAAATTTGTGAGTGTTTATTCATTTACGAAGTATTTATTCTATCTTTTAGCTATTGTAACAGTTCTAAATTCTTCAGGAATTGATTTAACCGTATTCTTAACAGCGTCAGCTGCCTTATTTGTCGGTATTGGTTTTGCTTTGCAATACCTCTTTCAAGATATCATTTCAGGAGTATTAATTATAACTGATCAATCCCTACATGTAGGTGATGTTATAGAACTTCAAGGTAAAGTTGGTAAAGTAACAGAAATCAATTTAAGAACAACTAGAGCGTTAACCAGAGATGATAAAGTGATTGTAATTCCAAATCACAAATTCTTAGTCGAAACCATCTATAATCATACACAAAATAGAAGAAGTACTATTGAAAAAGTGTCTGTAGGTGTAGCATATGGGACAGATACGGCATTGGTTGAAAAAATATTAATCGATATTGTTTCAAATCAAAGTGGAGTTTTAAAATCAACTAAACCTTTTGTTCTTTTTGACGATTTTGGAGATTCTGCTTTGCATTTTTCAGTGATATATACCACAACAGATAGTTTTGGAGATAATAAATTAAAGAGTGATATTCGATTTAAGATAGATCAAGCCTTTAGAGAACACCACATCAGTATACCGTTTCCTCAACGAACGGTTCACCTAGTAAATCCCAGCGCCTAATTATGCCTACTATTCTGGTAATTGAAGATGAAGATGCAATAAGAAGAGTTTTAGTCAAAATTCTAAATCAAGAAATAGATCAAGCTCATATTGAAGAAGCAACTAATGGAAGATCTGGTTTAATGCAGTATAAATCCATGTTATTTGATTTAGTTTTATGTGATATTAAGATGCCTGATGTTGATGGTGTCGAAGTCTTACAAAAGGCAAAAAAAATAAACCCCGATGTGCCTTTTATTATGATTTCTGGACATGGAGATTTAGAAACTGCTGTTCAAACAATGAGACTTGGTGCTTTCGATTATATTTCAAAACCACCTGATTTAAATCGTTTATTGACATCGGTTAAAAATGCATTAGACAAAAATGTATTGCAACAAGAAAATAAGCAACTCAAGAAAAAAATAGCAAAGTCTTTTGAAATGGTTGGAACTAGTCCTGCAATAGCAAAGATTAAATCCATGATTGAAAAAGTAGCTCCTTCTGATGCCAGAGTTTTAATTACAGGGCCTAATGGAACCGGAAAAGAACTTGTAGCACATTGGTTGCATCAAAAGAGCAATAGGGCTCAATTTCCTTTTGTGGAAGTTAACTGTGCTGCGATACCCTCAGAACTCATCGAGAGTGAATTGTTTGGACACGTTAAAGGAGCCTTTACTTCAGCGCATAAGGATCGTGCAGGTAAATTTGAAACGGCCAATGGGGGTACCCTTTTCTTGGATGAAATAGGTGATATGAGCCTATCAGCTCAAGCAAAAGTACTTCGAGCGCTTCAAGAAAATAAAATTACTAGAGTAGGGTCTGATAAGGATATTAAAGTTGATGTCAGAGTAGTTGCTGCTACTAATAAAAATTTAAAAAATGAAATTGTTGCCGGTAGATTTAGGGAAGATTTATACCACCGATTAGCAGTTATTTTAATCGATGTGCCTAGCCTAGATCATCGAAAAGATGATATACCACTTTTAGTTGCTCATTTTTCTAAACTAATTTCTACGCAAGAGGGAAAACTACCTAAAGAGTTTAGTAATGAAGCGATCGAGCTCTTAAAAACCTATTCATGGACTGGAAATATTAGAGAACTTAGAAATGTGGTGGAACGATTATTGATTTTAGGTGGGCATCGAATTGAAAAAGAAGATGTAGAACTTTTTGCAAATAAAGAAGATTAAATGAATTTAATAAAAATGAGAAGCAAACTATTTAAAATACTAATTCTTACTCTAATTGTAATCACCAGCTCATTTGGGCAAACTGTTCAAGATGAAAAAGTAATTAAAAAGCTTTTTGATGCCGCATTAACTCAAAGTAGCGCCTATGATTGGTTGAATTATTTATCCAATCAAATTGGAGGAAGATTATCAGGTTCAGTTCAGGCGGAGGAAGCGGTTCAATATACCTACAACGAATTAAAAAAAATACCGAATACTTCGGTTTATTTAGAACCAGTTATGGTTCCTAAATGGGTGAGAGGAACTCCAGAATTTGCTTATGTGGAAACTGCGCCTGGATCAACATTTAATGTACCAATTTGTGCTTTGGGAGGGTCGGTTTCAACTCCTTCATTGGGTTTAAAGGCTCCAATTATTGAAGTTGTAGGAATTGATGAACTTGCAGTAATTGGTAAAGAACAGATCGAAGGAAAGATTGTTTTTTTTAATGAACCAATGGATCAAACCTTAATTCAAACCCTTCAAGCTTACAGCAAAGCAGGAAAACAACGTGTTAATGGTGCTGCTGAAGCTGCTAAATATGGGGCTGTAGGTGTGATAGTTCGATCCATTAGTACGGCACTAGATGATTATCCTCATACTGGATCCATGTATTACAGTTCAGATCCTTCAATACCAAGGATTCCTGCTGCAGCAATTTCTACCAAGGGAGCAGAATTACTAAGTAACACCCTAGCATTAGACCCTAGTATTAAATTCTTTTTTAAACAAAATTGTAGAACCTTAGCTGATGTACCCTCTCATAATGTAATTGCAGAGATTAAGGGGAGTGAGTTTCCTGACGAAATAATTGTGGTAGGGGGGCATTTAGACTCTTGGGACCTAGGTGATGGTTCCCATGATGATGGAGCTGGATGTGTTCAGAGTATGGGAGTACTAGAGCTATTTACTAAAATTGGCTATACACCTAAGCGTACCATAAGAGCAGTAATGTTTATGAATGAGGAGAATGGTTTAAGGGGAGGGACTAAATACGCTGAAAATGCTAATAAAAACAAAGAACATCACATATTTGCGTTGGAAAGCGATTTAGGTGGATTTACTCCGAGAGGATTTACTTTTGAGGCATCAGATCAGCAATTTGATCGAATAGAATCATGGAAACCACTTCTTGAACCTTATATGGTAACTGCTTTTAATCGCGGGGGATCAGGAGCAGATATTGGTCCTCTAAAACAAGTTGATCCAGCTATTGTTCTTTCTGGATTAAGACCAGATCCACAACGTTATTTCGATCATCATCATGCAGCAAATGACACCTTTGAGCACGTGAATAAAAGAGAATTAAATCTAGGATTAGGAGCTATGGTTTCCTTGATCTATTTGGTAGATCAATATGGTTTTTAGTCCTTAGAACTTGTCATATTTTATTACCTTTGCATCTCATTAAAAAATAAGACGCATGCAAGACGGTATTTACGCAAAATTCAATACGACTAAAGGAACTATCCTTGTTCAGTTAACAGCAGATAAAACTCCAGGTACAGTTGGAAATTTTGTTGCTTTAGCAGAAGGTAATTTAGAAAATAAATCAAAACCACAAGGACAACCTTATTATGATGGTCTTTCTTTTCATAGAGTGATTCCTGACTTTATGATTCAAGGGGGATGCCCATTGGGTACAGGTACTGGAGATCCAGGTTATAAATTTGATGATGAATTTCATCCAGAGTTAAGACATGATGCTCCTGGTAAGCTTTCCATGGCAAATGCAGGTCCTGGAACGAATGGTTCTCAGTTTTTCATCACTCATGTTGCGACTCCTTGGTTAGATGACAAACACACCGTATTTGGTGAAGTTGTCGAAGGTCAAGATGTAGTAGATAGTATTGCTCAAGGTGATCTTATTGATTCATTAGAAATTGTAAGAGTAGGAGATGAGGCTCAGAAATGGAATGCCATTGAAGCTTTTAGAACCTTTGAAGGCGCAAGAGAGAAGCGAATTGCTGAACAAAAAGCTGCTCAAGCTAAAGAATTGGATGAACTTTCTGCAGGTTTTCAAGAAACGGAGTCGGGATTAAGGTATCAAATCATTCAAAAGGGTGATGGAGCACAAGCACAAGCAGGTCAACAAGTAAAAGTACATTATGAAGGATCTTTAGCTACTGGCCAAGTATTCGATTCCTCGTACAAAAGAAATCAACCTATTGATTTTCAAGTAGGAGTTGGACAAGTAATTCCTGGATGGGACGAAGGAATTCAATTACTTCACATTGGAGATAAAGCTCGTTTTGTGATTCCATCTAATTTAGGATATGGTGCAGCAGGAGCTGGTGGTGTAATTCCTCCAAATGCTATATTAGTATTTGATGTAGAATTAGTAGACGCAAAATAATTAACTATAGTACTACAAGAAAGAGCTCATCCTATGATGGGCTTTTTTTATTTATACTTGTATCTTTAATTAAAACTTAGGTTATGACTACTGTGGATAAAAATATATATCCGATAGGATTGTTTGAAGCTCCTGTTATGATGTCAAAGAAGCAAATAGATGCTTGGATAGCGGAATTGAGTAACTTTCCAAAACAACTTCGGGAGGTCGTAAAACAACTCTCTACAGATGAACTAGATCAATCGTATCGAGAAGGTTCCTGGACCATTAGACAATTGATTCACCATCTAGGAGATAGCCATACACACGCCTATATTCGTTTTAAATGGGCATTGGCACATCCTGGATGTATTATTAAGGCTTATGATGAACGAGCTTGGAGTGACTTTAAAGATGCTAAAGAAGCTCCAGTTGATTTATCACTTGACTTTCTCGAGGTGTTATATGCCAAGTGGGTATACCTTCTTAAAACTCTAAATGAAGAGGATTATAAAACCTTTTATATACACCCTGAAGGAAATCAACAAAAAAGTTTATTCTTTACCTTAGGACAATATGTTTGGCATGGTCATCATCATTTAGCACAAATAAAGGAACGTCACCGCTAGGAATTTACTTCCATTTGATATTACAACCAATACTTGGTTTTTGATTTGGATTGATTGGTCGATGATTCAATAGCGCATCAAATGCCTCAGATAGGTCTTTTCCTGAGCACTCCATTCCATTGGAAGGTCTAGAATCGTCCATCTGTCCTCGATATACCAAGTGTAACTCGTCATCAAATAAAAAGAAATCAGGAGTGCATGCTGCCTTATACGACTTTGCTACGGATTGGTCTTCATCATAGAGGTAGGGAAACGGATAGCAGAGTTGTTCTGCTTGTTTTTTCATGAGATCAGGAGCATCTTGTGGGTAATTTTCAATATCATTGGATGATATAGCGATGAATTGAATTCCTAATTGTTGGTATTGATTTGCGAGCATTACCAATCGATTATTCACATGTATAACAAAAGGACAATGATTGCAGATAAAGGCGATTAGTGTTCCCTTAGAACCTTTAATGTTGCTCAAACTTAATTGTTGACCACTGACGGTATCCATCAGCTTAAAATGAGAAGCTTTAGTTCCTAAAGCTAACATACTACTCGGAGTTTCTGCCATGAGTTAAAATTTTAAACAAAGTTACACATTAGCTATTTTTTATTAATAATCTGCTCAATAGATAGTGGATCACCATACCAATTAAAATTAAATAGACGGGAAAAAATTGGAAAGAGATTAAAAATAAACAAGACATAACGAGTACGTATCCTATAGCTGCAAATACAAATCGAAAAGTACTAACAAATTCAAGATCTAATCGCTGTGGTTTAAATAGGTACTTCCATAGCAATACGATAGGAAAATTTAAAACATAGAGTAGATTACTGTAAAATTTTGATTTCGATTCCGGATGCTCAGCATGGTGAGTATGCGTATATACTATCTTGGAGGCCGTGTAACTAGCAATGAGTTCATTGTTTTTTTCTGGTTCTAAATAATCAACCTTACTATACTGAAGGAATTCAAATAGTTGAGCATAATTTTTTTGATCCTCAATATGGGTAGTTAGTTTTATTAAGGAGGCTCTAAGGGCGTTTTTTAACACTTTTAATCGATCCGATTCATCAACAGTTGCAATTAATTCTTGAACCGATAAGGGTTCTCCTATATGAATAGAAACTCGATCAGGAAATTGTTCAAGATGCTGATAGTTAAAACCAATAGGTAGCAATTGAAGGTCTGTTTCTGGGTCTTGTTCTAATACCTTTCTAACAATATGATAAAACCCATTTTTAAGAATTCGAACTCTTCGATCTATTCCATGACTACCTTCAGGGAACATAATTAAGTTTTCATTATGTAAAAGTAGTTGAGCACAATGATTAAAAATCACTTCATTTTTATCAAGAGAATTTCTTCCATCTCTAATCCTATAGATGGGCAACATTTGAATCGTTCTTAAAAACCAATTAGCCAACGGGTTTTTAAATACATCAGAACGAGCTAAGTAATAAGGTTTAAGTGGACATAGGGTGCCGATTAATATCGGATCAATAAGTCCGTTTTGATGATTGGGTAAAATCAAAAGGGGTTTATTTTTTGGAATGTTTTCAAGACCAACTATTTTGATTTCTTTGTAATAGGATCGAAGCCCAAATCCAATAATAAACCTAAGAAATTCATTAAATACTTTTTTCATCTAACTAATACTTAACCCATTTTTCACTTGATGATCTGGTGTTAAAAGCGATACTTTAGTGCCATCAACACTTCCTAAAATCAAACATTCACTCATGAAGTTAGCAATTTGTTTAGGAGGAAAATTAACTATAACGACGACTTGTTTGCCTACAAGTTCATTACAATCATAGAGCTCTGTAAGTTGTGCTGAAGTTTTTTTAACCCCTAATTCTTCACCTAAATCAATAAGCAGTTGATAAGAAGGCTTTTGAGCCTCCTTAAAAGGGGTGGCACTTAATACAGTACCAATTCTCAAGTCTAACTTCTGAAAATCCTTCCAGGTGATGGGTTCTTTCATCATCGGTTAATGTTACCTATAAGTTAAAATAAGTGTTGTTTAGTATGAAAAAGAAAGGCCTCTTTAAGAGGCCTTTATGTTTGTTTTTTTAACTTAAATATCGTCGAAATCTACATCAGTAAATGAGGAGGTTTCAGCTGAATCAATATCTACAGCTACCTCACTTAGTTCTGTGTCATCATCTTTTTTAAAATCTTTTTGATGACGTTCTGAAATCACTTCTTCACCTTTATTGTCAACGATATAATCCATCATTTCTAAAGTGAGATCCTTAAAAGCATCAAAATCTTCTTTATATAAATATATTTTGTGTTTCTTATAGTGAAACGACCCATCCTCATGAGTAAATTTTTTGCTTTCTGTGATTGTTAAATAATAATCTCCAGCTTTTGTTTCTCTGACATCGAAGAAGTAAGTTCTTCTTCCTGCTCTCAACACTTTAGAGTATATTTCTTCTTGTTCCATTTTCCTTGTCTTAATTAGATAACAGTTAGTTCTTCAAATTTGTAAAAAAAAAGGGATATCAACAACAGAATTTTAATTTTCTTTTGTAGTTGATTGAGCTTCATACAGTGATTTGTAATAACCATCAAGGGCAACGAGTTCATTGTGAGTACCTTGTTGTTCAATTTTACCATCTGATAGCACTATAATTTTATCAGCACTTAATGCAGAAGACACTCTGTGAGATACAATAATGGTTGTTTTATCCTTCGAAGTTTGTTTAATATTCTTTAAGATTAATTCTTCCGTTTCAGTATCTACTGCAGATAAACAATCATCAAAAAGATAAATATTAGGGTTTTTAAGAAGTGCTCTGGCGATAGATACGCGTTGTTTTTGACCACCACTTAAGGTAATTCCACGCTCTCCTAATACGGTATCATAGCCTTTATTGAATTCGATGATATTGTTGTGAACTACAGCTTTTTTAGCGGCATCAACAATTTGTTCTTTAGTCGCATTCTTATTGCCAAAAGCAATATTAAATTCAATACTATTTGAGAATAAAAATGCATCCTGAGGTACAACTCCTAAAGATTTCCTTAAGCTTTCTAATTTAAGTTCTTTGATAGAAATTCCATCAATGGTGATGAGTCCTGAATCAACATCATACATTCTACTAATTAAATCAATTATAGAGGATTTTCCTGCACCTGTTTTACCGAGTATCGTTAGGGTTTCACCTTTGGAAATTTTAAAACTTGCTTGGTCTAGCGCTTTGATTCCTGTATCGGGATAGGTAAAGCTTACGTTGTCGAAAACAATAGATCCTTCAATTGGGGTATCAATGGCATCTTCTTTGTCTTTAATGTCAGGAACAACACTTAAGAATTCATTAATTCTCTTTTGAGATGCTTCAGCACGTTGAATTATTGATGATAACCATCCAACAATAGCAACAGGCCAGGTTAACATATTAACATATATGATAAACTCTAGAATTAAACCGACGGATTCGATATCACCTTCAATATAACGTTTACCTCCTATGAAAATAACAAAGAGATTACTAATACCAATTAGCATTACCATTAGCGGGAAGAACCACGCTTGAACCTTTGCTAGATTAATGCTTTTAGCTCTGCCTTCATCAGCAAGTAAGCTTAATTCTTCATTTACATTTTGTTCAATTCCATAGGCTTTGATAACAGAGATTCCGGAGAAAGATTCTTGAGTAAACGTAGAAAGTTTAGAGAGAAATTCTTGAACAATAGTAGAGCGTTTATGAATGACTTGCGATATTTTATAGATCAATACTGACAGAATCGGTAAAGGAAGTAAGGTGTAGGTTGCAAGTGTGGGTTCTTTGATGAACATAAGTGGTATTAAACAAGCAAAAAGTGTAATGGTTTGAATTCCGTACATCAATGCAGGACCAACATACATTCTAACCTGAGAAACATCTTCGCTTATACGATTCATTAAATCCCCTGTTCTGTTATTTTTATAAAAACTTAAATGAAGTTTTTGATAGTGATTAAAAATCTCATCTTTAAGATCAGCTTCAATAAGTCGTGAAACATTAATAATCGTTTGTCTCATTAAAAAAGTAAAAAACCCTGAGAGTAGTGCAGCTCCAATAATGATTAAGATATAATTCAATAAAGTGGCTTTGATCTGCTCGTCTGAGGCGCTGTTAGAAGAAAGAAAAACTTCGACAGCACGAACTGATTTGTTGACCATAGGTGGAAGAATCAGTGAAAATACCCTTGCAACTATTGTAATGACAATACCTAATAAAAGTTTTGTCTTGTATTTAAAAAAGTATTTATTAAGGTGTTTAAGGGCTTTCATACTATTTTTTAGAGCAGTTTGATTCAAAAAACAAATATAGGGAGGTTTGCTTTAAAAGTTAGAAGTCTCTTTTACTTATTTGTGAAGATATTTATCTCGTATTCTATAATAATATATTATTTTTGTCGTCAAATTTGATCCAATAAGTTCTTATACATGTTAACAAGACGGCATATTAGAGTAAAAGTAATGCAAGGAGTTTATGCATTACAACATTCAAATGACAGCAATTTAAAAGAGCAGGAGTTATTCTTACAAAAAAGTATGGCTAATATGTTCAATCTATATACCTCTTTGTTAGCACTGCTTTTAGAATTAAAAGCAATGGCTGAAAATCAACTTGAAGTCAATTCGAAAAAATACCTTAAAGAACAATCAACTACCTTTTCAAATCCAACTAAATTTTCTGAAAATTCAGTATTAAAATTTTTAGCAGAAGACCAATTCTTGAAAGAAACGTTAGAATCTAAAAAGTTAAAAATTTGGTATTTGAACCCTGAATACGTCAAAATTATTTTTAAAGAAATAACGTCAAGTCAAGTTTATAAAGCGTACATGGAGACTAATACCATAAGCTTTGAAGCAGATAAGGAGTTTATTATTAACGTTTTTAAAACAATCATTGCACCAAATGAAAAGCTCTATGAATTTTTAGAGGATGATCAATTGACTTGGGTTGATGATTTACCTATTGTTAATACGTATTTAGTAAAGCAACTTAAAAAACTAACGGATTATTCCACAGAGAGTTTATTGCCTGAGTTAAAAATCGATAAAGAAGATATAGATTTTGGATTAAATCTGCTCAAAAAAACTGCTTTAAAGTCAGAAGAGTTTATCTCTCAATACATGGATAAAACTGCTAATTGGGACAAGGAACGTATTGCTGATTTAGATGCAATTTTGCTTCAAATGGCGATTTGTGAATTTATGTATTTCCCATCAATTCCAGTTAGAGTAAGTTTAAATGAATATTTAGAAATTGCAAAGGAATACTCCTCTCCTAAGAGTAGTATCTTTATCAACGGAATTTTAGATTCAGTTTCTAATCAATTAAAAGAAACTGGAAAACTTAAGAAAAGCGGTAGGGGTTTACTATAAATTTTATAATTTTAACCTTCAATAACTAAAGTAAATAAAAGCATGAAAAAAGTAGTAATCGTTTTAGGAGTAGTATCATTAGTTAGTTTCAGTTCTTGTGCAGACAAGACTACTCAAAAAATGGCGTTAGATCAAACGGAACCAACAGCTGTCTCAACTAAATCAAATATGGCTGTAGTGGAATTTGATAAGAAATCACATGATTTTGGTGAAATTCAACAAAATACGCCTCAAGAAACTGTATTTACGTTCACTAACACAGGAGATGCCCCTTTAATTATCACCAATGCAACGAGTAGTTGTGGATGTACCATTCCTGAATATCCAAAAAACACTCCTATTGCACCAGGTGAGCAAGGAACTCTTAAGGTTAAATTCAATGGTTCAGGCATGAATAAAGTAACTAAAACTATCAGAGTTCAAACCAATACCGCTTCTGGAGAAGAAATCCTCCAAATACATGCCTTTGTTGTTCCTAAAAGCGCAATGGCTAACTAATTTAATTATATATAATTTAAACAATTCAAATGGAGAATTTAAACCAGTTTTTGCCAATGTTTATGATCATAGCAGTGGCGTATTTTTTTATGATTCGCCCTCAGATCAAAAAGCAAAAACAAGAAAAAGCATTTGCAGCAAGTTTGTCTAAAGGAGATAAAGTTGTCACTAAAAGCGGTATGTATGGAAAAGTAGTAGAGCTTAATGACAGTGATAACTCTTGTGTTATTGAAACCATGGCGGGCAAGATCAAGTTTGATCGTTCAGCTATATCAATGGACATGAGTAAAAAACAAAGCAAAAGCTAAGAACTTCATAGTCTTTAAGAAGCAACCTCATGGTTGCTTTTTTTTTGACAATTTTATTTTAAATTCACCCCTATGTATAAAAAACTTATTCGACCGCTGTTATTTCGGTTAGATCCCGAAAAGGTACATCATATGGTAGTTTTTTTACTCAAATTATCCTCTAAATTAGGATTGAGTTTCGTTTTAAAGGCTATTTATGAATACCATCATCCAAATTTAGAGCGTGAAGTATTTGGGATTCAATTTAAAAATCCGGTGGGATTAGCTGCAGGATTTGATAAAAATGCTGAATTTTATACCGAAATGTCAAATTTTGGGTTTGGATTTATTGAAATTGGAACACTGACACCTAAAGCGCAAGATGGTAATCCTAAAAAGCGTTTGTTTAGACTTAAAAGTGACCAAGCAATCATCAATCGAATGGGGTTCAACAATAAAGGAGTCGATGTTGCTGTTCAACTGCTAAAAAAGAATAAAAATGTCCTTATAGGAGGTAATATTGGAAAGAACAAAGTTACCCCTAACGATCAAGCTGTAGATGATTATATCTATTGTTTTAGAGCGTTATTCGATTATGTGGATTACTTTGTGGTTAATGTGAGTTCCCCAAATACTCCAGGGCTAAGAGAATTACAAGATAAAGAACCACTCAGCCACATCTTAGTAAGTCTTAAAGATTTGAATACAACTATAGCACAACAAAAAATGGTTCAAGAAAAACCAATAGTACTCAAAATTGCACCAGATCTCAGTGATCACCAATTGATGGATATTATTGACATAGTTCATGAAACTAAAATCGACGGGGTGATTGCAACCAACACGACTCTTTCAAGGGATGGTTTATGTGCTGATTCTGAATTGATCAACCAAGCAGGAGGATTAAGTGGTAAACCCCTAAAAGATCGTTCCACAGCGGTGATTCGTTTTTTACATCAACACTCCAATGGAAGTTTTCCAATTATTGGAGTAGGAGGTATTCATACTGCTGAAGATGCTCTTGAAAAATTAGAAGCAGGAGCTTCATTAGTTCAACTATGGACAGGATTCGTCTACGAAGGTCCTTCTCTTATTAAACAAATTAATAAAGCATTGATAGCTCAATCCTAATGCATACGATACAGGTATTATCCATTTATATAATCAATGTGATTATGTTGGCTTTAATGCCTGGACCGGATAATATATTTGTGGCTATTCAGAGTATATCGTACGGAAAAAGGCATGGAATAGCTACTGTTTTAGGGTTGGTTACGGGTTGTCTTATTCATACGGTTATGGTTGCTGTAGGCCTTTCCGCACTGATCAAAAGTAATGATCATGTATTTTCTTTACTTATTGTTTTAGGAGCGCTGTACCTTTTATTTTTAGCGTATCAGGTGTATCGATCTAAGCCGCAAATCAATTTAAGTAATTCGACTGCTGTTCCCCTAGGAGTGTTTCAATCCTATAAAAGAGGCGTTGTAATGAATGTGTTAAACCCAAAAGTGGGCATCTTTTTTTTAGCTTTTTTCCCTGGTTTTTTATTTTCAAATTCAATTGATGTTAGCATACAATTTCTCATTTTAGGAGTGCTGTTTGCTTTGATTACACTCTTCATATTTACACTAATTACCTTTTTTGCGTCGTATTTAAAACGCTTTGCGCATGCTGCTGCTCCACTTTTTTGGATCAAATGGATACAGATAGGTGTATTTATTCTCTTGGCCTTATATATACTCTGGTCTCATTTTTATTCCTATTTTTAATCTAGGAATTTTGCGATGAAAAACCACTTAAAAATAATTGAATGCTCGAGGGATGCTATGCAAGGCATCAAAACTTTTATTCCTACTGAGGAGAAAGTGAATTACCTGCAATCGTTATTAAATTGTAATTTTCATACACTTGATTTTGGATCTTTTGTATCTCCAAAGGCTATTCCTCAAATGAAGGATACAGCTCAGGTATTAGCTAGTTTAGACTTGTCAAAGACTTCCACTAAATTACTTTCTATTATAGCTAATGAACGTGGAGCAATCGATGCATTAACACATTCCCAAATAGATTATTTAGGCTATCCTTTCTCCATTTCTGAAAACTTTCAAATGAGAAATACACATAAGAGTATTAAGGAATCCGTAATTGTTTTGGAACGTATTATTGAATTAGCAGCTCAAAAAAATAAATCGGTAGTAACTTATCTATCTATGGGCTTTGGAAACCCTTATGGAGATCCATGGAATACCGATATAGTTTCTTCTTGGGTAGAACAGCTCGCTTCTATGGGAGTTGAAACTATCTCCTTGTCCGATACTGTTGGTTCTGCTAAGACTGATGATATAAAAGGGTTGTTTTCCAGCCTAATTCCAGCCTATCCAAATATCGAATTTGGAGCTCACCTTCATACACATCCGAAGGGTTGGAAGACTAAACTTGAGGCGGCTTACATCGGTGGATGTAGAAGGTTTGATGGTGCGATACAGGGATTTGGTGGATGTCCAATGGCGATGGATGCCCTAACTGGAAATATGCCAACTGAAAAGATTCTTTCTTTTTGTAGCGCAACTAAATTAGAAACAGGAGTAGGGTGGATGGCTTTTGAAGCGGCGCATAATAAGGCTTCAGACTTATTTAGTAAATACCATTAATTTCTTAGTTTTTATCTGTATATTTGCACGCAATTAATCCTTAATTGCTATGGAAGCTCATCAAAACAAAATTATCGGAGAAGGTCTAACGTATGACGACGTTCTATTAATTCCAGCTTACTCGGAGATTCTTCCAAGAGAAGTTTCAATCCAAACAAAATTTACTAAGAATATCAGTTTAAATGTTCCTATCGTTTCCGCAGCGATGGATACTGTTACGGAGTCTAAAATGGCTATTGCGATGGCACGAGAAGGTGGTATAGGTGTGTTGCATAAAAACATGACTATTGAACAGCAAGCCTTAAAAGTTAGAAAGGTTAAACGAGCTGAGAGTGGAATGATCTTAGATCCAGTTACTTTGTCTATTGATGCCACTGTTAAGGATGCAAATGATGTGATGAGAGAATACAGTATAGGCGGAATTCCTGTAGTTGATCAGACAAATAAGTTATTGGGTATTGTAACCAATAGAGATTTGCGTTTTGAAAAGAAAAATGACAAAAAGATTTCAGAGGTAATGACTTCTGAACACTTGGTAACTGCTTCGGCTGGAACCTCTCTTACTCAGGCAGAGGCAATTTTGAAGAAACACAAAATTGAAAAACTACCGGTGGTTGATGATAGCAATACACTTATAGGATTAATCACCTTCAGAGACATTACAAAACTAGGTCAAAAGCCTATTGCTAATAAAGATGAATACGGTAGACTGAGAGTCGCTGCTGCTATTGGAGTTACTGGTGATGCAGTTGACCGTGCAGAAGCGCTTGTCAATGCAGGGGTTGATGCAATTATCATCGATACGGCACACGGTCACACCAAAGGAGTTGTACAAGTGCTTAAAGAAGTAAAATCTAAGTTCTCAAAAATAGATGTAGTTGTGGGTAATATAGCAACTGCTGAGGCTGCTAAATATTTAGTAGCAGCAGGTGCTGATGCTGTGAAGGTAGGAATTGGTCCAGGATCAATTTGTACCACTCGTGTTGTAGCTGGTGTTGGTTTTCCTCAATTTTCTGCCGTTTTAGAGGTAGCTGCTGCGATCAAAGGTACTGGTGTTCCTGTTATTGCAGATGGAGGAATTCGTTATACTGGTGATATTCCTAAAGCGATCGCTGCTGGAGCAGATTCGGTAATGTTAGGTTCTTTACTGGCTGGAACCAAAGAATCACCGGGAGAGACAATCATATATGAAGGTCGTAAGTTTAAATCCTATCGTGGTATGGGATCCGTGGAAGCAATGAAAAAAGGTTCTAAGGATCGTTATTTCCAAGATGTTGAAGATGATATTAAAAAACTTGTTCCTGAAGGTATAGTAGGACGAGTTCCTTACAAAGGAGAACTTTATGAGAGTATCCACCAATTTATTGGAGGGCTAAAAGCTGGAATGGGCTATTGTGGAGCTAAAGATGTACCAACACTAAAAGAGTCCGGTCGATTCGTGAAAATTACCGCTAGTGGTATTCATGAATCTCATCCACATGATGTAACCATCACTAAAGAATCTCCAAACTACAGTAGGTAGTAGATAACAAATAAAGTTAGAATTTATTATTGGCCTGCGTAAGTGGGCCAATCTTTTGTTTTAAAGATATCATCTCCAAAATATTTGGCCACCTTTAAAAAGGGTTCAACTTCTTGATAACCAGGTAGAGGAGTGAGCATTTGTTGTGTTTCATCCAAAAAGACAACGGTTGGATAACTAAGCGTTCCTTGAAGTAGTGCTAAGGCTAATTCATGATAGCCACTTCTGCCATTTGCGACATACGTGTACTCTTTGCCATTGTACTGAATGGGTTCTTTCCCTTCAGCGTTGAATTTAACCATATAAAAGGTTGTATTCATATACGCAGCTACTTTAGGGTTTTGAAACGTGTTTTTATCCATAACCTGACACCATTTACACCAATCAGTGTAAACGTCGATAAACATTTTTTTGGGCTTAGCCTCTGTTTTTTGAAGTTGAACAGCTTCATCCCAGCTCATCCAATTAATTTCTTGTGCGTTACATAAGTTGATAACTCCAAAAAATAAGGACAGGATAAGGGTGAATTTAGATTTCATCAATAGGTATAATTAGTTGACTAAGCTACAAAAAACAAACAAATGGGTGTGTAACAACTATTACTCTACTGCGATAGCTTCTTGTAAAAGCACGTCTTTTAGGTCAATTTGATTTCTAAGTATATCTTTCATTGACTCCCGTTCACGAATTAAGTGTGCTTCATTGTTATACCAAAGTACTTCAGCAGGTTTAAATCTCGAATTATAGTTGCTAGCCATCGAGAAACAATAAGCTCCAGCATTATCAAGAGCTAAAATATCACCTTCCGTAATTTCTGCAATACGAACATTAGTCGCGAAGGTATCTGTTTCACAGATGTAACCAACTACTGAATAAAAACGATCCTTTCCATTAGGATTCGAAATATTATTGATATGGTGTTTAGCCCCATATAACATTGGTCTAATCAAATGGTTGAAACCAGAATCTACTTGAGCAAATACAGTAGAGGTCGTTTGTTTAACTACATTAACTTTAACCAAAAATTTTCCTGCTTCACTAACTAAAAATTTCCCTGGTTCAAATCCAAGAGTAAGATCTTTTCCGTATTCCTCACAAAATTCATTAAATCTTGCCGACAATTTTTTTCCTAATTCCTCGATATTAGTTTCGATATCACCTTCTTTATAAGGTACTTTAAATCCAGATCCAAAATCAATGAAATCCAGGTTTTTAAAGTTTTTAGCGGTGTCGAATAATATCTCTGAAGCGTATAAGAAAACATCAATATCTAAAATATCACTACCGGTATGCATATGAATACCATTAATGTTCATTCCAGTTAGTTTAACTATTCTAAGGATATGTGGAATTTGATGAATGCTAATTCCAAATTTTGAATCGATATGCCCTACAGAGATATTTGCATTACCTCCAGCCATAACGTGAGGGTTGATACGAATACAAACAGGGGTATTGGGATGTTTAGAACCGAATTGTTCTAAAAGTGATAAATTATCAATATTGATTTGAACTCCTAAACGAGCGGCCTCTTCTAATTCTTCTAATGAAACCCCATTTGGAGTAAAGATAATATCTGATGGATTAAATCCTGCAGCTAAACCAAGTTCGACCTCTTGAATTGAAACCGTATCCAATCCTGCTCCTAGACCGTTCATCAATCGTAAAATACTTACATTAGATAGTGCTTTAACGGCATAATTCAATTTCAATTTTGGAACATTGGAGAATGCAGAGGAAAGCCTTTTGTATTGGCTTTCAATTTTGTTTGCATCATATACATAAACAGGTGCTCCGAATTCTTTTGCTATAGCTAGTAACTCCTTATTCTTCATGAGGGATTAAATTTTTCCCCAAAAATAGCCTTTAGATTGCTTTTGTACAAGCGGTTTATTATAATAATTTAATTTTAAAACAAATTGTTTTATATTTAACAATATACTTAAAAAAAATAGTGAACAAAGGCTTACAATTTGGCATTATTCTTCTTGGTTTTTCTATTTTTGTATCAAATAAAAAAGAAGCACACATATGAATCTTCACGAATATCAAGGAAAGGAAATTTTAGCGAGCTTTGGTGTTGGCGTACAACGCGGAGTTGTCGCTCAAACTCCTGAGGAAGCTGTTGAAGCAGCCAAACGTTTAACAGAAGAAACCGGAACCGGATGGCATGTAATTAAAGCTCAAGTACATGCTGGAGGTAGAGGAAAAGGTGGAGGAGTTAAACTCGCTAAGAATTTAGATGAGGTTAAATCAATCGCGTCTGATATTATCGGTATGAATTTAATTACACCTCAAACATCAGCTGAGGGTAAAAAAGTACATCAAGTATTAGTAGCAGAGGATGTTTATTACCCTGGTGCTAGTGAAACTTCGGAATTCTATATATCTGTTCTATTAAATAGAGCTACAGGTAGAAATATGATTATGTATTCTACCGAAGGAGGTATGGATATTGAAGCAGTAGCTGAACATACCCCACATTTAATTTTCACAGAAGAAATTGATCCTTCCGTAGGATTAATGCCTTTCCAAGCTAGAAAAATTGCATTTAACTTGGGACTTAGTGGACAAGCTTTTAAAGAAATGACCAAATTTGTAGCTTCTTTATATAAAGCTTACGTAGAGAGTGATGCTTCACTATTTGAAATAAATCCAGTACTTAAGACTTCTGATGATAAGATTTTAGCAGTTGATGCTAAAGTAGTTTTAGACGATAATGCTCTTTACAGAAGACCAGCTTATGCTGAAATGAGAGATACAAGAGAAGAAAATCCAGTTGAAGTTGAAGCGAAAGAAGTAGGACTTAACTATGTTGACTTAGACGGTAACGTAGGCTGTATGGTTAATGGTGCTGGTCTTGCAATGGCTACTATGGATTTAATTAAGATGGCTGGAGGTGAACCTGCTAACTTTTTAGATGTCGGAGGTACTGCTGATGCAAAACGCGTAGAACAAGCTTTTAGATTGATTTTAAAAGATGAAAATGTTCAGGCCATTTTGATTAATATTTTTGGAGGTATTGTTCGTTGTGATCGTGTAGCACAAGGTGTTGTTGATGCCTACACCAATATGGGTGACGAAATTAAAGTGCCAATCATTGTTCGATTACAAGGAACCAATGCTGTAGAAGCTAAAGAAATTCTTGATCAATCTGGATTGGCAGTTCATTCTGCTGTTCAATTCCAAGAAGCAGCTGATAAAGTAAAAGAAGTATTAGCTTAATTTTTAACGTATAGGGTACTAAAAGCCGATGTAATTCATCGGCTTTTTTTGTGCCTAAATTTAATCAATGTCAGCTTTAGGCTTATTCATCAGTGATTCTGCTGGATTTTTAGGTTTATCTTTTGTGCCTCTTAAATAAATAACAAGTCCATTAAGAAAGTTTCTAAGTATTTGATCCTTACATTCTACATATTTTGGATGATCTTCTTTTCTAAAAAAGGCTCCAAGTTCAGATTTAGATACTCTAAGGTCGGCCATCTTTAAGATCTCAACAATATCTTCATCTCTAAGTTGAAGTGCAACTCTTAATTTTTTTAATACGTCGTTATTGGTCATAATTATTGAATTGGGGTCTGTAAAAGTGAAATACAACTTGCAATACCTTCAATAAAATTTCCAATACGAAGGTTTTCGTTAGGTGTATGTAAGTTACTATCTGGATTAGGTATTTGAATTGATACCGCATCGATACCTAAATTTGTTATAAAAGAAGCAATGGGTTGCGAGCCTCCTGAGGTTCGTACGAGGACATACTGATCACCAAAAAGAGGTTGATGGCTATCATCGATCAGCGTTCGTATAGTACTTGATAATGAAGTCCTAAAAGGCTTTGAATCTATGGTGTAGGTTAGGGAAGCCATCTGCTCAAAAAGGGCTCTATCTTCTTTAGAGGGAATCCCATCGATAAGTTCAAATCCTTGGTCAATGATATGATTTCGTAACACTTCAATTAAATGTTTTGGTTGTGATTCTACTACAGTTCTAATATCTAATTCAATATCGACTTGATCAGGAATTATGGTTTGAGCATGTTTTTCAGTCCAACCAGCCTGGAGTTTATTGATGTTTAGTGATGGATATTGAAGGGAACCTTGATAAGAATTGGAAACTAGTTCCTCTAAAGCAATCCCTAAATGTTTGTTGAGTTCAATTGGATCCATGCTAGCATTAGCCAGTTCTGCATTGATTAAATCGTTAAGAATAATACCTTTGTAAAAATCTTTGATAACCACCATTCCACTTTCATCTTTCATACTTGCAAGTAATCTAGAGGATTTAAATACAGGATTAGGAACATAATTTCCATAGCGACCAGCATCTAAAGATTCTAAAGGACCGTATACAGTTAGTGTTGCATTGACAATCCCTCTAGCACCAAAGCTTATAGTAGGTTTATTGCTTATATCTCTGATACCATCCAAGATGATTAAATAATCTGACCTTAAGATTTCTTTGTTGGTCAGTACCAGTTGTTCCCGTGACGAAACACCTAATTCCTCCTGAAAGTCTATAAGTAGTTTGATATTATATGCAGTCTTCCATTTATTTTTTTGATAGAGTTTTAATGCTGTCAAAAGAGCCAGTGCAGGACCTTTAGAATTAGCGACTGATTGACCAAATAGCCTCCAATCATTATGGGGCATACTACTGTTTTCAAACGGAAGTGTTTTCCAGTGTCCATTGGGGAGTTGTTGCTTCAGTTCTAAGGTATAAGGATCCTTTTGATTCCACTGTTTATGTTCCCTTTCATGACCGTTGACATAAAGGTAAAATAATACAGTTGGAAGACTTGTGTCCACCGTTTTTGTAGCGAGCAGTACAGGTGCTCCTTTAGTTTCGATAGGTTTGGTTTCAAAACCTAAGCTTTCAACAAGTGTCTTTGAATATTCAAAGTTCTGTTCTAGCTGTCCCATTTCTGTTGACACATTAGAAACGGCTACAAAATCTTGGAGTGCTTGAATTGCATTTGGTGTTTCTTCTTGAGCAAGTTTAAGTATCTTATCCGCTTTTAATCGTTGCGCATTGATGGAGTTGGAAAACACTATAATTCCTACACTTAAAAAGCGTAAAATTGATGTATTGATGGTCATTGAGGTTTTCATTATTTTATTTTTTGTTGTTGAAGCGCTTTTATTTCATCTCTTAATGCTGCCGCAGTAATAAAATCAAGATCCATTGCCGCTTTTTCCATTGCTTTCCTACGTTGATTGATACGGTTATCGAGTTCTTTAGCAGAAAGATATTCCATAGAAGCTTCTTCTGCTAATTTTTCTTTTTTTTCAAAGTGATAAGCAGATACGGAATTTTTAGTCAACACATTATCCAGACTTTTATTTAATGCTTGTGGAATTATTGAATTAACCGTGTTATAATTCATTTGTTTGGTTCTTCTATAGTTGGTTTCATCAATGGTCAGCTGCATGCTTTTAGTTATTTTATCTGCATACATAATCGCCTTACCCTCTAAATGTCTTGCTGCTCTACCAATGGTTTGAGTTAGTGAGCGATGAGAACGTAAAAAACCTTCCTTGTCAGCATCAATGATTGCCACTAAAGAAACCTCTGGTAGATCTAGTCCTTCTCTAAGTAAGTTAACACCAATAAGGACATCATAGATCCCTTTTCTGAGATCTTGCATAATTTCAACTCGTTCTAATGTATCAACATCAGAATGGATATAGGAACATCGTATTTGTAACCGGGTAAGATACTTGGTGAGTTCTTCAGCCATTCGTTTAGTCAAGGTGGTTACCAATGTTCGTTCATTCTTTTCAACACGAATCCGTATCTCTTCCATCAAATCATCGATTTGATTGGCTGAGGGTCTGACTTCGATAATAGGATCTAAAAGACCAGTTGGACGAATAATTTGTTCGGTATAGATTCCTTCGCAGCGTGCCAGTTCATAATCAGCAGGAGTGGCACTAACATAGAGTACTTGATTTTGAAGTTGTTCAAATTCTTCAAATTTCAACGGTCGATTGTCCATTGCTGCTGGGAGTCTAAACCCATATGCTACCAAATTTTCTTTTCTGGAGCGATCACCACCATACATGGCATGTACCTGAGGAATTGTGACATGGGATTCATCGATAACCATTAAATAATCATCAGGAAAATAATCCAAAAGACAAAAGGGTCGAGTACCTGGATCTCTTCCATCTAAATATCGAGAATAGTTCTCTATTCCAGAACAATACCCCAATTCACGAATCATTTCAAGATCAAATTCGGTACGTTCTTGTAATCGTTTGGCTTCTAATGACTTACCAATCTCTTTAAAATAAGTTACTTGTTTGACTAGGTCATCTTGAATTTGATGGATGGCGTTTTGTAATACATCTTGTGAGGTTACAAACATATTAGCAGGATAGATTCTAAGATGATCTACCTTGGATAGGACTTTATTATTTAAGGGATCATAGAGCTCCAGTTCTTCAATTTCATCTCCAAAGAAATGAATACGATAGGAATGATCGGTATAGGAGGGAAATACATCTACTACATCACCATGAATTCTAAAGTTACCATTTTTAAATTCTTCAGTAGTTCTTGAGTATAGACTTTGAACTAAGAGTTGAAGCAATTTAGTCCTAGATAAAAGTTGATCTTTTTCAAGTTCAATAAGGTTCTTTTTGAATTCAATAGGATTTCCAATACCATAAAGACATGAAACAGATGCTATGACAATTACGTCTCGTCTTCCTGATAATAAAGAAGAAGTGGTACTCAGTCTCATTTTTTCGATATCCTCATTGATGGATAAATCCTTCTCGATATAGACTCCAGAAACAGGAATATAAGCTTCAGGCTGATAATAATCATAGTATGAAACAAAATATTCTACCGCATTATTAGGAAAAAATTGCTTGAACTCCGAATAAAGTTGAGCTGCCAATGTTTTGTTATGTGCTAATACCAAGGTAGGTTTCTGAACCTCTTGAATAACGTTAGCTACCGTAAATGTTTTTCCTGAACCTGTTACTCCTAAAAGTGTTTGAAAGGGAGTTCCATCAGTAATTCCGCTAACAATTTCTTTGATAGCCTGAGGTTGATCACCCGTAGGTTTGAATTTAGATTCGACTTTAAACTCCATGAGTTAAAAGTACAAAAGCCCTATGAAATGACCTATAAAAGACCGTTAAAGGTCTCTCTTTTTTAAAATAAAATAAGAGAGGTAGATGAATATAAATGCCCAAAGAATTGCTGTGACGAAATCACCCAAACTAGTATAGTAATTGAGTTTCACTTCTTCTCCGATTTGCTGGGCAACGGTCTGAACAGCTTCAAAACGGGTAAAAGGTTGTTTGATAAGGTTCCACATTGAATTTAAAGGAAAGAATCCCATTATGGTATCTGTTGTTGCTTCATCGAATAATTTCCATCGAATCATACCCCTTATGAAGCCTTCGAACATTTGCCATATAACCATAAATCCTAGCGCATAGGCTGATTTTTTAACTAAAACTCCAGCAAATAGACAAAAACTAAAAAAGCTAAAAAGCTTTACAAAGAAGGCTAAAATAAAACTCAAATCACTAAAGATAATTCCTAGTTCATTATAATCCGAATAAACAAGGCCTAATATCAAACTGATCAAAAAAATGAACGCCGTTGAAATTAACGAAAAGACTCCAGCCATATATACTTTAGACAGTAAGAATTCTTTTTTTGAGAGTCCATCGATTAAATTTTGTTTTATCGTTTTGTAGGAGTATTCATTAGCAGTCATTGATACAATAATAATTGCTAAAAAAACTTTGAAAAATGCAGCAAAAAAAGTGTTCAAATGCCAGATATAGGGAAAGTTAAATATGCCTTGTTCAGCTAAATGAAACTTAATGGGACCAATGTCAAATTTAATGGCAGCTATGAGCGCTAAAGAACAAATTAGTATAAAGTACGCATAGATGATAATTCTACTAATTTTACTATTCCAGAGTTTGATAAATTCTAGTTGT
>Ga0181561_10001022_pt1 | contig 24497 bp, 12 predicted proteins | sample 011ome_19_FD_133760 | JGI IMG/M metagenome (GOLD analysis project Ga0181561, IMG submission 133760) | Coastal salt marsh microbial communities from the Groves Creek Marsh, Skidaway Island, Georgia - 011510BT metaG (megahit assembly) | ecosystem: Environmental > Aquatic > Marine > Intertidal... | reverse complement strand
GGGCGTATCGAGGACGCGCGGACCGCCGCCGCCGAGAAAAAGCGCGACGACGACGACGCGACGACGTGGACGCGACGCGGCGCTTCTCTGCGACGTCAGCTCGCCGGCGTCGGGGAATCGCGCCGGCGGAGCGTCGCAAACGCTCCGCCCGTCGCGGTGGACGCGTCCGCGCCGTTCGTGCACGAGGCGCTGCGCCCGCTGGACGACGAGCGCATCCGCGAGGAAGACGCGCGCGTGCGCGCCGGCGGCGGCGCGAAGGGGCGGCTGCCCACAGGCGTCTTTTTCGAGACCCGGCGCGGGTCTCTGGCGGAGACCACGCGAGCGGGCGCGCCGTCGCCGTCCAACCGGACGCGAGACGCGACGCCGGTTTCGGTGCGGACGTAGGTTTATTAGGTCGTCGTATATACGTGGCTCGAGAGCTCGTTCGTATCGGTATCGTGTGTCGGTATTGTTCACTTCGTATCCTACACAACACTCATATCACGCGACGGCTAAGTCGGCGAGGTCTTCGGCGAGGTGTTCTTCCCGCGCCGCGCCTTCGTCCGGCGCGCCGCGCGGATTTTCCATCCGCTCCGCGCCGCCGCCGCCGGAACGCGCGGCGCGTTCCGGCTTTCCGGCTTTCCCTCCGCCGTTCCGCACGCCCGCGTCCATACCGCCCGCTCGTCGGTTTTTCCACAGCCCGCCGTACCTGTAGTGCGGGTGGTCCGCGTCCCCATCCGGGACGCCCCCGCTGGCTGTTTTCCAGCACCCGCCGCACGCCATCTTCCACCGCTTGGTGGAGTCCACCTGACACCGCACAAGCAGGTCCACGCGCGTGTCGCACAAGTCGCACGCCTTGGAGCCGTCGGACGCGTCGGACCCGTCCTCGTTGTCGCTGGACGCGCCCGCGCGTTTCGAGCGCTTCGCGGCTTTCACAGCCTTCTTAGCAGCCTTGCGCGCGTCTCTCTTGGCGTCGCGGGCGCTCGCGTCCGCGTCGGACGCGTTCCCGGATCCTCCGGAACGCGCGTCGACGTCATCGTCGTCATCGTCCTCGGGGCCCGCCGAGGCTCCCTTTTCGCGCCTGCGCGCGGCGTTGCAGCTCTTCGAGCAGGTGGTGACTTCGTCCCAGCACCTCTCCCACTTCTTGCGCCACGTGAACGGGCGGTCGCACACCACGCACACCTTCGTGGGCAGGTTCTCCTTCTTCACCCCGCGCATCGCGTCTTTCTTCGTCTCCTTTTGCTTGCCGCCGCCTCGGCCTCTCGCGGTCACCCAGAGGCTTCCCTCGGGGACGCGGGCGGGAAGCGAGGCTTGCCGCGCGAGGGGACGGCCGACGACGAACGCGCTCGCTCGAAACGCCGCGTTCACGAAACGCGCGCTCGCCAGCATGGGCGCGGCCAACAGTGCCTAACGCGACAGGATAAACTCGGCACGCTGTGAACGTGGCACGCCCGAAACGCGCCAGTGTCTCGAATCTGACAGAGAACTGCACGCTGCCTCGCTTTCGCAAAACGGGAACCAAAAACAGCATCGGGTGCTGAATGCGCGGGCCATAGTTGACCTCGCGCGCCGGTTGCGACGCGTATCGGTCGACGTCGCGCGCTCGGGAGACATGGTACGTTCCCCGAAGACGACATCCCCTCGCGGCGCGTCCGGCTCAACCCCGGCGCCTCCGCGCGCTCCGTTTTCCGTCGTCGATCGGGTCCGGCTTTTTTCACCGCCAGAGCGCGCGTCGGGAATCGACGACCCAAAGTCGGCGCGGGGGACGGGTGCTCAGCCGGAAAGGTCCTCTCCGCGCGAGAGAAGACCGACCTCTTCCGCCCCCTTCCGCGCGCGCGCGCGCTCGTGACATCCTCCCGTCCGTCTCCGGCTCGCGCTCGAGGGGACGCCTCCTGACCGCCCCCCTTCCCCGCAGCCTCCCACGATGACCCGCTCGACGTACCGAGTGGTGTCTAAAACGAGCGACGTGGACGAGTCTCTGTTCGGGCACACCAAGAACAAGGCGAAGCTCCGGGCGACGTCTTCGCAGGGCTTCGACGTGATCGAGACGAAGGCGAAGACGCTCTCTCGGGTGTCCCGCGCGTCTTCCGGTCTTCACGGCTCGCGGTTCAGCGGTTCCGCGGGAACCTCCTCGAGCGGCGCCGGGTCGAGCCCAAAAAGCGCAAGCGCTTTGCGCGGCGCCTCCGACCACGCCGCCAAGACGCTCTCCGCGAGCGAGATTTCACGCATGAAGCAGCCCGCGTCCGCGCTGACGCACGACGAGATCACGCGCATCCGCGCCGAGCGGCGGGACGCGCGCGACGCCGAGCGCGCGCGCGGCCGCGCGCGCCGCGAGCGCATGGAGACGATCGAGTTGAATCGCGCCGACGCGAAGGAAGTTGGCGAGACGGAGGCTTTGCGGCGCGCCGAGGCGCTCGGCACGCGCAACCGCGCGGAGGTGCTGATGGACGAGGCCATGGACGAGGTGAAGAACATGAACCAGATGATGCTGTACAGCAAGTGCGTCACGATCCGAGACGCGCAGCTGGAGGAGAAGAAGCACATCAAGGCGGAGGCGCAGGAGGAGGAGCGGCGCATGGACCTCGCCATGGAGATTGAGAGGATCAAGGCGCTCGACGAGTACGAGGCGCGCGAGGCGGCGCGCCGCGAGGAGCGGCTGGCGGGCGCCGCCGTGCTCATGAAGCAGATCGAGGACCGCGCGCGCGAGCGCACCAGACAAGAGGAGCTCCTGGACATGGACCGGAGGCAGATGCTCTCCGAGATCCAGCGCATGAAGGACGAGGAGGCGGAGGAGGCGCGGCGGCGGCGCGAAGCCGGCGCGGCGCTGCTGTCGGATGTCGCCGAGGCCAACGCCGCGCAGCTCGACCGCAAGCGCGAGGCGCGCGAGTTTGAGCGCGAGGAGGAGGCGCGGATCGCGGCGTACCTCGCCGAGCGCGACCGCAGGGAGATCGAGGCGGAGCTGGAGAAGGCGCGCGTCGCGCGGGAGAAGGAGCTGGAGACGGCGCGCATGCGCGCGCAGCAGGAGAAGCAGGCGGACACCGCCGCCGAGCTGGACGAGCTGCGCGCGGCGCGCGTGTACGAAGAGAGGGAGCGCGCGTTTCGCGCCAAGGAGCGCGCGGCGGCGGAGCGCGCAGCGGCCATCAACGCCGACCTGGCACAGGCGCGCGAGCACCAGAAGATGCTCAAGCTCAAGGCGCTCGGCGACCAGGCTCGCGAGGAGCGCGCCGAGTTTCACCGCGTCATTGACGCGCAGATGCGCAAGGAGCGCGAGGACGCCGAGGCGGCGGCGTTTGCGGCGACGGCGCGGCGCGACCACCGCGAGGAGCTGCAGTCGCAGATCGCGTTCAACGCCGAGCGGCGCGCGAGGGAGCGGCGCGAGTACGAGGAGGAGGGGGATAGGCTCAGGGCGGCGCTCGCGCAGGAGCGCGCGAAGCTGGAGGCGATCAAGCAGAGGAAGCTGGACGAGCTCGAGGATGGGGGGATCCCGGCCAAGTACCGCGCCGAGCTCGCGAAGAAGAAGATCGGCGCGTGAATGAAAAACGCGCGGATCGATGAGAGTAAATACTTTTCACTCTTATAATGACTCTACGGAGCTAGAGTAAACACCACATCTTCTTCGCTTTCGCGCGCGCGCGCGCGCGTTCGCGTTCGCGGTCCGGTCAGTCCTCTTCCTACATGTACGTGAACTTGAGGTCACCGCCGTTTTTGTTTTTGGAAGGGTGGAAGTGGCTCTCGTAGCACGCCCACGGCGGTTCGGGCCCGCCGTGGTACTTGTACTTGATCACGCCGTGCCAGTCCAGCTCCACGATTTTGCCCATCGGGACGTCCATGCAGTCGACGGGGATGCCGCTCGCCATCGAGAGCAGCGCGTGCACCGAGGTCTGGTGCGTCGCGAGCAGCACGACGTCGCCTTCGTCGTGTATCTTGGACAAGAGCTCCACGAAATCCGCTAACCGACGGAAGACCTGCTCGATGGTGCCGTTCTTCTTGTGCGCCTCCTCCGCGGTCATGAACGGCTTGTGCGTCGATTCGATGGAGAATTCCTCGTGCCACTCGTCCGGGATCTTGGTGGGCGGCGTGTCGTTGGGCTCGGGGTGCTCGGAGAGGCACCACTCCACGCACGCCCCCATGCCCACGTGATCCTGTTCGAGGTACGGCTCGACCGTCTGCAACACGCGCTTGTACGGCGACGAGTACACCGCGTTGACGCCTAATTCGTTGAGTTCTTCACAGACCTGTTCCTCGGCGTCCTCCAGGCCCTCGTCCGTCAAGCTGACGTCGAACGTGGGGTCGTCCACCGGACGCTTCTCGTGCCTGAGGACGTATATGCGCAGGGGCCTCGTGACATCCCCCCACCCGCCACCGGAACAGTCCGAGTCGGACATGGCGGCCGCGGGCCGTCCAGCGGTCGCGGCGCGAGTCGCTCGGCGAGACGCGCGCGCGGGGAGCGGGCGGAGCGCGGGCGAGTACGCGGCGAGCGCGAACGAAGGGATTGGCCCGAGGGAGGCGCGTCTCACGCGACGCGCGTGTTTGGGAGTAACGAAGGTGCTGGCACACTTTGATTTTTTCACGTTTTCGCGCGCAAAGTGGATTTTCACGGTCGAGCGCGATCGGGGTTCCGAACGGCGGACCCGAAAAAAAGCAGATTCCGCCCTTTTTTATGCAGAAATCAAAGACTCCGTCCTCCATGCAAGTTCGCCTGCAGATCTCGGTCTCGGCCCCGTCGTGGAACCGCCAATAAGCGTCCAGCATTCCACGGACGATTTTCGCGGTCGGTATCTTTTACCTATCCACCGCGGTGCGTCATTTAGGACGGCCGAGTTTCCGTGTCGCGTCCCCACTCGCGAGGTCGCCCTCGCGTCTCGTTCGTGCCTCGGGAAACACTCCCGGCCGCTGCCCCTTCGAAGGCGCGCGAGCACACCTCCTCCGCCTCGCGAGAGAAGAGTCTCCAGGCCCCGGCCGCTCTCCCGACCGCCTCGAAAAAGATGCAGGCGCTCTCCTTCGCCACCACCCCCGGCGCGATCGCCCGCGGCGCGCCCGCGCGCAAGGCGACCGTCTCCGCGCGCCGCGGCGCCGCGCGCACCGTCCGCGCGGCCGCGGCCGCGCCCGCGGCCGCGGTCGAGGCCTCGGAGGTTGATTTCGCGGCGTACATCGCGGAGAAGAACGCCGCCATCGAGCAGGCGCTCTCCGATTCCGTCCCCGAGATGTACCCCGAGCGCCTTCACGAGTCCATGCGGTACTCGCTCCTGGCGGGCGGCAAGCGCATCCGCCCCTGCCTGTGCATCGCCGCGTGCGAGCTCATGGGCGGCTCCATGGAGACCGCCATGCCCACCGCGTGCGCGCTGGAGATGATTCACACCATGTCCCTGATCCACGACGACCTGCCCTCCATGGACAACGACGACTTCCGCCGCGGCAAGCCCACGAACCACAAGGTGTACGGCGAGGAGATGGCCATCCTCGCGGGCGACGCGCTTTTGTCGCACGCGTTCGAGCACATCGGCCGCGCGACGCCCAGCGCGGTGCCCGCGGACCGCACGCTGCGCGTCATCGTGGACGTCGGCAAGTGCGTCGGCAGCGAGGGCCTGGTCGGCGGGCAGGTGGTGGACATCATGTCGGAGGGCGCCGACGCCGACGAGGTCACGCTGGACACGCTGAAGTACATCCACGCGCACAAAACCGGCGCGCTGCTGGAGGTGTCCGTCACCGCGGGTGCGATCCTCGCCGGCGCGGACGAGGAGGACGTGGAGCGCCTGGGGAAGTACGCGCAGCTCATCGGCTTGGCGTTCCAGGTGGTGGACGACATCCTGGACTGCACGGCGACGAGCGAGGAGCTCGGCAAAACCGCCGGCAAGGACGAGGCGGTCGGCAAGGCGACGTACCCCTCGCTCGTCGGCCTGGAGGAGTCCCGCAAGATCGCGGACGACCTCATCACGGAGGCGAAGGAGCTGCTCAGCGAGTACGACCAGGAGAAGGCGGCGCCCCTCATTGGCCTCGCCGACTACATTGGCAACCGCAAAAACTAAACGCGCCGAGCGAAAAAACGCGCGTCGCGCGCGAAGGAGAAGACGAAAAAACAGGTCGGAGAGGGCGTCGAAGGCGGACAGTTCGGGGATTCGCGGAGTGGGTCCGCGCGCGGAACTTTTTGACCGCGTCCGCCGCGCGGCGGACGCGAGCATGCGGAGACACGGAGAGAGGGAAGAGAGACTCGCGCGTCGCGGCGTTTTATTGATTGATTGGATTTCACGCAAAAATGTTTTTCACTAAAAAAAAGGTCAGGTGCGTCGCGTCGCGTCGTTTTTCCTCGGCGCCGTCTAAAACGTCCCGCTCGCCGCGTTGGCGCGTATCCGCTCCATGCGGGCTTGCAGGTCCTCGAACGTCACCCGCTGCTCGGCGGCGCTCGCGGGCGGAACCGACCCACCGGATGTGTCGTGGGCGACGCCGGCGTTCCCCGCCGCTTTCGCCGCGATGCGGTCCATGCGCTCGCGAAGCGTCGTGAGCCCGGCGCTCGCCGTCGCGGGCCGCGCCCCGGCGGCGGGCGCCGGCGCCGCCTGCCCCCCCCCGCTGAGCCTGCGCTCGCGCTCCTTCTTGGACGCCGCCATCTTCGCCAGCCGCTCGCGGTACACCTCCGCAGCGGTGCGCTCCATCTGCGGCATCGGGCTCGGCGCGATGGGCGGCGCGGGCGCGGCCATCTGCGCCGCCGCGCGCCGCGGCGTCGCCGCCGCCAGCGCCGCCGCGCGCGCCGCCCTGGCGGCGTCAACCTTCCGCAGCCCGCGCGCGATGTAGCTCTGGAACGCCACGCTCGTCCTCGCGAGGTGCGGCTGGATGTCCACCGTGGGGTACTGCCTGGAGAAGTCGTACAGGTCCTCCAGGCCGGCCGCCGTCGTGGTCTTCTCGCCGATCTTCTTAAACACGTTCGCAAGCCGCGACTTCAAATCCGCCGACACCGGCGTCGGCGGCGCGGCGGCGGTTGCCGCCGCGTTCGCCTTCGGGGTCGCCGCGGGCGCGGGCGTCTTCGGCGCCGGTCCACTCGACGCGGTCTCGCTCGACGCCGCCGCTGTTTCGCTCGACGCCGCCGCGGGTCCCGCGTCCGTCGCGACGAGCTTCACGAAGGGACTCTTTTCCCGTCGCGGCGACGCCGGCGCCGCGACGGCGGGCGCCGCGACGGCGGGCGCGGCGGCGGCGGGCGCGGGCGCGGGCTCGGGGGTCCGCCCCGCCGTCTCCGCCTCCGCCTCGTTCGGAGCGCTCGCGAACGCGCGCGGCGTGCCCGGCGCGTCGGGCATGGATTGCAGGTTGAGGTCGACGTAGGCGTACACGATGGGCGCCGGGGTGGAGCCGCGCGGGGGGCACAGCGTGAACGCGTCGTGGATGTCGTGCCCCACCATCTCCGTGAGCTTGTGCAGGATGGTCTTCACCATGCGCAGGGGCTTGTCCCCCCCGTCCGCGGCGCGCCCGCGCCGCCGGATCTCCTCCTCGCCCAGCGCGTCGAAGTAGCGGTGGATCTCCAGCAGGAGCTCGGGGAGCCGCACCTCGCACAGCGTCGCGCCGAGCGCCTTGGTGAGCTTGATCAGGCACTTCACCACGAGCTCGCGGAAGCGCGCGGCGGCGCCCGCGTCCGCCGCGACGGTCGCCGGCGGCGTCGCCAGCAGACGCAGCAGCGACTCGAACGAAGCCGTGCGGTCGCAGTGCTCCAGAACCTTGAGCATCAGCACGTTGAGCGCCTTGACCAGCGCCGGGCCTTCCTCCATCTCCGCGCTGCGCGGGTCCAGCAGCCGCTCCAGCAGCGCCGCGATGCAACGCTGCTCGCTCGCCTGTCCCACCGCCGACGCCAGGCGCGGCTCCTGGAACACCTGCATCAGCGCGTTGAGCACGTACTTGCAGGCGCGCGCGGTGGAGGCGCCGGGCGCGGCGGCGGCGGCGTCGAAGATGGGCGCGACGCGCGCCGCCAGGTCCGACACGAGCGCGTCGACGTCGGACGCCATCGCCGCGAGCGCGGCGTCGTCGCCCGAGCCCACGACGCCCATCACCTCGTGGCACAGGCACTTCATGCCCTCCACCGCCGCCGCGTCCGCGCCGGAGGCCACCGTCTCCAGCGCCCGTCTCCAGCCGGCCAGAGCCGCCGCCGCCGCGGGAGGGCCCGGCGCCTCCTCGCAGTCCATCGGCGCGGCGTCGGAGGGCTCGCCGTGCTCGTGGGCGCGGTCGCGGCGCACGAAGGAGGAGACCGCCGCGCCGAACGGCCGCAGCACCGCGGACGCCACCTTGGCGATGGGCGAGCCCACCGCCGTGGCGGTGGCCGCCAGCCTTCCGGGCGCCGCCGTCAACCGAGACGCCGCGCCGCCGACGGGCGCGCCGGCGCGCACCCAGGCGCCCGGCGCGCCCTCTCCGTTCCCGGCCATCTCCCTCGCCACCTTGGCGAACTTGTCCTCCAGCGCCTCGCGCACGAGCGGACCCACGCGGCCTACGTGCCGCCACGCGTCCTCGCCCGCCACCTTGTACGCGCACGTCAGGCAGGCGAGCGCGGCGGCGCGCGTGGGCGCGTCGCGGGCGTCGGCGAGCTTGGCCACCTCCGCCATCGCCTTGGAGCCGCCCCTCTCGACGACGTCCAGGCCGTGCCTCTCCATGAGCAGCTCGAGCGCGTCCAGCATCTCCAGGCGCGTCTTGGTGTTCTTCGAGTCCAGGCCGCGGACGTAGTACCCCGCCGCGCGCGACGCCGGGAACACGCCGGGCACGAGCCGCAGGACGGCTCGGAACTTCTCGCGCGCCGCCTCCATGGCGTGGCCGCTTTTGTCCACAAGCGCGGGCAGGAACAGCGCCGCCTCTTGGTCGCTGAGACGCTCGCCCTGCGCCTTCACCACCGCCAGCAGCGACCGCGCCAAGTCCAGCACCCGGAGCAGCGACTGCGTGTTCGGGGCCTGCTCGCAGAAGCGGAGCACGACCCACCGGAGGAGCAAATCGAGGTTTCCGGGGACGAGCTCGGGCGACGCCTCTAGGCACGCCTCGAGGTGCTCCACGGCGCTCATGTGCGCTTTGAAGCCCGTCCCGAACAACAGCGCGTGCACGTCGCTCCGGACATACGGCGCGAGCGCCGTCTTCAGCTCCGCCTCGGCGAGCTTCAGCTGGTCGTCGCGCAACGTTTCAAACTTCACGGGCTTCTTGGGCAGTTTGCGCGCGCGCGCGTCTTTGTCGTCGTCGCGGCGAAGCGCGGCGCCGTCGGGCGCGGGTCCCTCTTTCGGCGCCGAGAAGGAGGACGTCGAGCTCGCCACGCCGCCTCGCGCGGTCCCCGGTCGCGACGCGCGCAGGGATGAGATCCCCGTCGTGGAACCGCGGACGCTGCCGACGCGCGCCGTCGCCGGTCGCGGGGGGAGCGTCGGCGAGGACGACGGCTCGGGCGCGCCCGCGTCTCCGGCGACGAAGCCCGCCTTGTTTTTGTCGACGTGCGCCGCCGCCGCCGCCTTCATCGCCGCGGGCGCGGTCATCTCGCGGCTCATCGCCATCGCGCGCTTGGGCCCGACGCGCGCGAGCACCTCGTCCATGACCCTGCCCCCCGCAGCGCGCGCCTGCGCCTTGTTGTCCGCGAGGCCGACGGCGGCGGCGGCCACCGCGGCGGCGAGCACGTCGGCGTCGTCCCCGCAGTCCCCGGCGGCGAGCGCCCGCAGCGTCCACGCCAGCGCGTCGGCTTTCCCGTCCCCGCTCATCTTCCCCGCGAGGTCCACCATCTTGTCCGCGACGACGGGCAGGGTCTTCTCCAGGCCCGCGGCGACGACCCATGCGTCAAGCGCACCGGCGGCGGCGGCGCGCACGGAAGGTTTCGAGTCCCCCATCTGCCGAGTCATCTCGGCGGCGAGCCCGTGGCCGTGGCGCCGCTCCGCCACCGCGGGGCCGATGGCCGCCGCGGCTTTGCCCGCCATCGCCAGCGCGTTCGCGGCGAGGTTCCTGTTGCTGTCCGCGAATCGCTTCCCGAGCGCGGGCATCAGGTCGCCGGTGTTGGGCGCGATGCGGAACCCGGCGGAGGCCAGGATGCCCCCGACAGCCTCCACGGCGGCGGCACGGTTTTTCCAGTTGGCGTCGCCCATGTCGCCGATCAGCTTTTCGGTGACGAGCGCCGAGACGTCGGCGCGGGGGAGGCCGTCGCCCGAGACCTCGGAGGAGGACGGAGCGGAGTGACTCGCGCGAACCGTGCGCGTCACCTTCTCGGTCACCTCGAACGGGTTGCGCGCGAACTCCGCCTCCAGCGCCTTCTTCTGCGCCTCCTTGAGCTCGCCGAGGAAATCAAGCAAGCCGGGTCCGACGCCGGCGTGCATCGCGCCCAGCAACTTCGCGGCGGCGGCTTTGCACGCCGGGTTCGTGAGGCCGAGCGACGCCTTGCACCAGTCGATGACCTGCGGGATGCCACAGGCGTGCACGCCGAAGTCGCCCACCGCGCCAGCGCAGAAGAGCAGCGCCTCGGAGGTGACTTTGGGGTTCTTGTGGCCGTCCGCGCGGCGGCGCAGCTGCGCGAAGACGAACGACGGGCCGAGCGCCTCGGAGACGCTCGTCAAGGCGGCGACGCCCGGGCCTCGGAGCTTGACGTCCGCGAGTTTCTCCGCGACCGCCGCGACCACGCGCGCGCCGTCGCGCGTGGAGAATGCGGGAGCCTTCGCGGCGAGCGACGCGAGCGCGTCGAACGCTTTGACCAACACCTGGAAGTTCTTATCGTCGAAGCCGGGCGTCGCGGCGAGGGCGCGCACGGTGTTCTCCGCCGCCGCGTCGCACGCCGCCGGCGCCATCGCCTCGATCGCCTCCGCGACGGTCGCCATGCCCGCCAGACGTTCCTTCCAGGCGCCGGACGCGAGTTGCCCCGGGACCTCGGCGCCGTACATGGAGGACAAGCGCTCGGCAGCCTCCTCCTTGCTGAGCGGCGGCGCGGGATCGACGTCGAGTTTCTCCGCGGGCGCCGCCGCCGCCGCGCCGGGCCCGGCGGACGGACGCGCCGCCGCGGCGCCTTCGCGCGGGCCCGCACCACCGGGTTTCCCGCTCTTGCCGCTCGCGGCGACGCGCCTCTGCGCCGGCGCGTTCGCGTCTAGGGTGGCGAGGGGTCGGGACGAGGCTCCCGCATGCTTCGGCGCGGGGGCCGAAACGTTCGTTTGGGCTCGCGCCGCGCCGCACGCCTCCTCCACCTTCGCCTTCTTCGCCTCGTCGAGCGCGTCGACGTGCCTGGCGATGGACCGCCAGCCCCCCCCCGCCCGGCCGAGCGCCGCGAGCGCTTCGATCGCGGCGGCGCGCACGTCGGGTTCCTTGTGGTCCGCGCACCTGACCACCGCCGGCACGAGCGCCTTGTGCGCCGCCGCCGCCGCCGCCTCGCGGCACTCGGGCGCGTCGGCGGCGGCGGCGATCCAGCCGAGCGTCTGCGCCGGCACCTTGGGGAACTTGTGCGCGAGCGCGGCGACGATCTCCTCCGCCACCTCCGCCACGGAGAAGCACCGCCGCGAGAACACCAGCAGCGCATCTCTGTTTTTGGAAACCACGCTCGTGTTTTTGTCCTTGAGCTTATCCAGCATCCCGGGGAGCAACAGCCGCGCCTCCGAGCGGAACTCGCGGCGCAAACCCTCGGCGAGCGCGCCCGCCGCCGCGCACGCCTCGCCCACGCACGCGATGTTCGAGTCCTTCGTCACCACCTTCTTCAACGCGCGCGCGACGTCCCCGTACTCGCCGGACGCCAGTTTGGGATATGCCGCCAGCGCACGCAGCTGGCTCAGCGCCCCGAGCCGTTCCTTCCACTTGCCGCTCACGACGGCGTCCCAAAACTTGGGCTGCTCCTTCTCCGCGGGCGCCTTCTCCAGCTTGTCCAGCACGCTCTCGGGGTCGCAAAACTCGTACGCGTCGGGAAGAGGCGCGGGCGCCGCCGCGCTCGTCGCGGCGGCGACGTCGCCGTCGACGTCCATGGGTGTCGAAGCGTCCTCGGACGCCGCGAAAGCGCCGTTCGCGCGGTCCTGACGTGTCAATCGCGTCGCGCGCGCTGACCCGACGCCCGCCTCGGCGACGGACGCCTCCACCTCGGCGCGCATGCCGGCGCGCATCTTCTCGAGCAGGTCTTTGCGCGTGGCGTCCACACCTAGCCAGCGCGTGAGCTCCACGGTGAGCTCCTTCGCGGCGTCGCGCACCTTCCCGTCCTTGCTGTCGAAGAGGGGCGCGATGCCCTTCAGGATGGGCTTAGGGGGGACCACGCCGGGCGTCCCAAAGGCGGCGAGCGTCGCGCGGAGCGCCTCCGTCGACGCCAGCGCGCACTTGGGGACCTTGTGCTTCGTACCCTTGTCCACCAGCGCCGCGACCACCACCTCCGCGCACTCGAGCTCGCACAGCAGCAGGCACGTCTCCATGGCGCGCTCGACGGTCTTCGGGCGCCCGCTCATGCCCTTGGCCACGACGGCGGCCATCACGGCGCCGGCGCGCGCGCGCGCGGCGTCGGCGTCGGCGATCCCCAGAAAAGCATTCACGGCGTCCAGGCCCACGTCGAGCGCGTTGGCGTTGGCGTCCCCGGCGGCGTGCTTCGCGCAATCGCCTGTGTCAGTGCGAGCACATCGCGTCGGGCGTGCGGAGTCGGGATACGCGGGATCGAAAGTGGGTCAGACAGAGGCCGCGGCCGTCGTGGGATTCGGGGACGCGTTCGAAGAGTCGTTCGTCGGGCGGGTGGACGCGAGGATCTGGACCGCGCCGCGGGCGTCAGGCCGGGTTCGGGGCGACGCGCGCTCGATTTTGAACGCACCGAACGCCTTGAGACACGCGCTGTCGTCGACGGTCTCGCAGAGGGACGCCTCCTTGACCACCGCCTCGTACGCCACGACGCGCGCCTTCCAGAATTTGTGCACGAAGCGATCCTCCCAGGGCAGCTTCGCCGCCTCCGCGAGTTGCTCCGCCTCGTCCCCCATCGCGAGGGGGGTTCAGGTCGGACCGACAACTCCGAACCGGCCGCGTCCCACCTCTGTCACTCGTCGTCCGCGCTTCGCTCGCTTCTCCGTCGTCTGGGAGAAGGGTGCGGGCGCGACGCGTTTGTGCCCGGCCGGGTTGGTGTCTCGGACAGCTCCTTCAAACTCACGGGTTTCAACGGTTTACTCATTTTCTAGGAATAAGTCAGTTTTTTCGTATAGGATAGTAGTCACAAAAAAAGACAGAAAGAGCGTTTTTTTTTTTTCGCCCTAAAGACGGGTTCGAAGCGGCTTTCGGAAAACCGAGGCCGGAGTTTCGCATCATGACCGGCGCGGACGCGCGGTTCACGGTCGACGCGCCTTCGGGCGCGAGCGCGCTGGTGGTGGTCGGGGGCTGGCACGGCGCGCGGGACAAGAATGTTAAGAAGTACACGGATGAGTTCAACAAATGGGGCGTCGCCACCGTACGAACCATCATGCCCGGACATCTGACGTTCAGCCCCGTCAACTCCGGAAGGGCCGCGTTCACGCGCGATCTGCTCCTCTCGACCCGCGCCGCTCGACAGACGCACGGGTTGGCGGACAAGCCCCTGTACTTCATGTTCATGAGCAACGGCGGGTGCTGGATCTGGGCGACGATGCACGTCGAGGGCTCGCTGGACGGCGAGTTCGCCGACCTCGGCGAGGCGTTGTCCGGCGTGATGTTCGATTCGAGCCCCGCGTTCATGACGGTGGGGTCGGGCGCGAAGGTGCTGCGTCTGGGCGCGCATCCGGCGCTCGCGCTCGCGGTCACGGTCGCTTTCTACGTCGCCGCGGGGATCATGGGTTTGTACTCGCTCCTGACCACCGCGAGCCTCGACGCCGTGCCTCCCAAGATGTTCTGGCGCGCGGTGCGCGACGCGAAGCCGCGAGCCAAAGAGCTGTACCTGTTCAGCGACGCCGACGAGCTGTGCGACGCGGCGCGCGTCGCGGCGTTGATCGCCGAGCGCGGAGAGAACGGCGCGAAGACCGAGTTCGTGCGATGGGAACACAGCAGACACTGCGCGCATCTCCTGGACGAGAGGGAGCAGTACGTGGGCGCCCTGCGCGCGTTTCTAGGGGTCTGACGTACTTTCACGCGGACCGACGACCGAGCGAGAGCGTCCGAATATTATGGATACGTAGCCATCTACGGTACTCTACGTTAACGCGACTAAAAGACGTGACTAACTAAACGCGTTTAGTCTACTACGCGTTACTCTCCGCGGACCCGAGCAGCCTGGAGGGCGCGGGTTCGCCCCCCAGCCTGCGCCCCGCGCCTGCGAAGTCTCCCGGCGTCGCTTTCCGGAAGAACGAGAAGAACGACGCGGGCGGCGGCGGTTCCGGGACGAGCGACGCGGCGTTCGCCTCCGCCGCCGCTCCGCCTCCGCGCGTCCCCGCGGCGGCGGCGACGACGCACAGGAGCAACGCCGTCGTCGACGTCGTGTCGAGCCACGCGAACGCGTCCCACGCGACGAGGTACCCGGTGGCGATGCCGGCGAGGTGGCCTATGAAACTCGCCTGGGGCACGACCAGGGAGGTGAAGAGCAGCGACCCGAAAGGCGCGAGGCTCACCGGCGCGCGCGCGTAGCCAAACAGCGACACGGCGCCGCTCGGGGCGCCCTTCACCGAGACGTACGTCATCCACCCGAAAACCACGCAGCTGTACCCGACGCTGGTGACGCGCTCGTACCGCTCCACCTTGGCGTACCGCACGAGCACGTGCGTGGTGGCCAGCACGAGCGCCATCGAGCCCACGAGCATGACCAGCGTGTACCGCAAGTACCAGACCGTGCCCCAGCCCGCGCCTCTGCTCCCCATCTGCTCCACCACGCCCAGCGACCACAGCGAGCTCATGTTGAACAGCAAATGCAGAAACGAGACGTGCGAGAAGCTCGCGGTGACGCACCGCCATAGCTGGCGTTCCCGGACAGCCTTCCTGTACGAGACGCCCACGTCGTCGTACCCGAGACCGCGCGAGTGGAGGTACCACCACACCGCGCAGCACACGCATGTCACGACCGTCGTCGCGGGACGCTCCCACGCGTCCAGGAGCAGAGGTCTCCCCATCGAAGCGCCGGGGAGCCGCCCGGGGCGTTGTTCCTCCTGGACGCGTGGGAGCGTCCCTAAGCGCCGGGAGATCTGCCGACAGCCGGCGGTCCGGACCGACGAAAACCGACGAATCGCACGTCATGTTCGAGCTCACCGCCTCGTTCTCACTCGACCGAGAACGCGAATGAGGAAGACGCGCGAGAGACGACGACGTTTGTGGTGACGTGAGCGGTATCGATGTATTTAAGGGCGTTCCGCACGAGTGCAAAGAAGAGCTCTTTCGATTGACGAACGCGCGCCGTGAGACAGCCGGGCTAACCCCGTCCGTCGCGGCGCGCGGCGTAACGCCGCGTCGGAGGCGTTCGCGCTCGCGCCCGCGACGCCGCCGCGTCCCGCCTCGCGCATCAGTACCTGTGCGAGAGCTTTTCGTTTTCCTTGAAGTTGACGGCGTACTGGTAGACGCCGACGGTGGGCGCGAGCCCGAAGATGGCCATGTCCGTCATGCCCATGAGCTTCTTGGTCATCACCGACCCGAAGTCCTTGAACAGGCCGCCCATCACCCCGACTTTCATCGGGGAGACGGTGTACACCACCTCGGAGAGCCTTTCGTGGGGAACGATTGGGGAAAGACGCGGAGGGTGATCGGTCAGCGCGGGCACGACGAGGGCGCGCGTCGAGGACGATTCTCTCGCGCCGAGGCATCCAGACGACATGGACGTGGAAACGCGCGCGCGTCTCGGCGACGCCGCGCCTCGCGCGCGTCCGCCGAGTGTCGGTTGCGCCGGACAGGCCCCGGTCCGAGCCGTATGCGTCGCAGTCATGATCGGGGAAAACCCGTCGCGACGGTCGGGCGCGGCGCCGCGGCGGGGGTGAGGCGCTCGGGTTCGAGACGTACCTGATGGCGGCGCGTCCCATCTCGCTTTGTCTCGTCGAGTTCCGGGGAGTTCGACGCGCGCACGGCTTCACGACCGCGTGCGGGAGAGTGGCGAGGGGGAGGTTGGGAAGCAAACACAAACCTGGCTCGGCTCGCTCGACAAGATTTTTTCATGGATTTTCCAATTTATACGACTACATATACATACACGGGGAAGACGATGTTCTTTGTATGGCAGTTAAGTTACAACCCTGATGCCTGATGCTGAATCAACATTTTCGGCGGGAGTTTCGCCGTCTTTCTGTGTCGACGTCACGAGGGCGGCGCGCATTGACCGCGCGCACAGCATCACCTTTGTCGCATTGCCTTAGCGGAACCTCGAGTGAACCTCGGTCGCGTTCCTTTTGCGTCACCAGCCTTTTGCACGGACTCGCACCCTCGCGCACGCGGAGGATCGTCGCGGAAACTCGCTTCTCGGAACCTCTCTCGTTCGCCCGGACAAGGGTTAATTGCTCCAAGGGCGGGATCCTCGAGCGGCACTCGGAGGGCGCGCGTCTCGTATCGGAAGAGACCACCGCCGCGATGTCCCCCACGGTCGCTTCCGCGACCCCGGAGACCAACTCCACGGCTGAAGCCGGGTCTCTCTCCGCGGTGACGCTCGCCAAGGCGGCGGGCAAAGCCCCCGCGGTGTCGGAGGAGCTGGGGCCTTTCGGAGATCTGCGCTCTCCGCTGGATGACGATCGCGTGTCCAACGGATCGAGCGCCGGCACGGGAACCTCCGCGGGAACCTGGAACAGAGATGCGGACGAGCCCATGTTGCAGGACAACGAGGACCGTTTCTGCTTGTTCCCGATCAAAGAAACGGAGGTGTGGCGCATGTACAAACAAGCCGAGGCTTCGTTCTGGAGCGCCGAGGAGATCGACCTGTCCTACGACTACCGCGATTGGGTCAACCTCAACGAAAACGAACAGCACTTCATCTCGCACGTCCTGGCGTTCTTCGCCGCGTCCGACGGGATCGTGCTCGAGAACCTAGGGTTGCGATTCCTGAAGGAGGTGCAGATGCCGGAAGCGCGCGCGTTCTACGCGTTCCAGCTGGCGATCGAAAACATCCACAGCGAGACGTACGGCTTGCTTCTGGACACGTACATCAAGGATTCCGTGCAGAAGAAGCACCTGTTCAAGGCGATCCACAATGTGCCCACCGTGGGCCGCAAGGCGCAGTGGGCGATGCGCTGGATCCAGAGCTCGGAGTGCTTCGCGGAGCGGCTCATCGCGTTCGCCTGCGTGGAGGGCATCTTCTTCTCGGGGAGCTTCTGCGCCATCTTCTGGCTCAAGAAGCGCGGGCTCATGAAGGGGCTCACGTTTTCCAACGAGCTCATCAGCCGCGACGAGGGCCTGCACTGCGACTTCGCGTGCCTGCTCTACTCCATGCTCAAGCACCCGCTCGAAAAGGAGCGTCTGCGGGACATCGTGAAGGACGCGGTGGAGATCGAGAAGGAGTTCGTGTGCGACGCGTTGTCGTGCTCGCTGGTGGGGATGAACGCCGACCTCATGAGCGAGTACATCGAGTACGTCGCCGACCGCCTCATCGTGCAGCTCGGCGGCGAAAAGGTGTGGAACACGCCCAACCCGTTCGACTGGATGGAGAGCATATCGCTGCAGGGCAAGGCCAACTTCTTCGAGCACAGGGTGGACCAGTACCAGAAGGCCAACGTCATGCACAGCATCGACGGCGCGACGGAGGGGTTCGAGAACTTCGTCTTCCGCACGGACGTCGACTTTTGAAGCGCGCGCGCGCGCCGCGGCGCGCCTCGCCGCTCAGTTCTATTCTTTCAGTTTTAATTTAACGCACGCATTACCGCAGTGAGAAGGACGCGCACGGGAGTGACGGGAGTTATTGTCCGCTTTCTTTCTATTAAACGCGCGTTTAACACACCATCGCCGCCGCCGCGCGAACGCTCGCCCCTCCTCTTCGTGTCTCCGCGGCGCGTTCGCGCGCTCGCGGACGCCGCGTCGCGCTCGAAAAAAACGTCGAGCGCTTGAAAAAAATATATACGCGCGCCGCGCGTCTCACGGGCGACGCCTCCGTTACGCCGAGCCGGAGTAGGACGCCTCCTTCTTCACCAGCTTCGAGAGCTTGCCCTGCGCCATGATGGCCTGAAGCCCGATCGCGGCGGAGACGCCGAACGCCGCCTTCGCCTGGATCAGCATCCCGGAGACGTACATCACCACGCCGACGTTGATCGCCGCGCACGCCACCATCGCCTTGAGCATCACGTCCTGCATCACCGCGACGCGCTCGATGGCGCGCTCGGCTTCGAGCGCGCGGACGCGAATCTTGAGCTTCCCCCGCTCGATCGCGCGCACAACCTCCGCGATGTCGTCGATCGCGTCCGGGCCCTTGAACAGGTTGATGATGGCCTTGTTCTGCCTGTCGAAGCGACGCTGGAAGTCGCGCTGGCGCGCCACCACCTGCGGCGGCAGCGACGACGGGTTGTCCTCGATGAGCAGCGAGCGCGCGTAGGGCGCCGAGATCTCACCGATGTCGAACTTCTTGTTCAGGGACTTGCCGATGCCGTCCAGCACAGAGAAGGCGCGGACCACGAACGTGAGCTCGGCGGGGAACCGGAACGGCTGGTCCTTGGACACCACCAGCAGGTCCTCGCCGATGTTGCTCAGGATCTGCTTACGGCGCGCCTTCTTCTCCTCCTTGGAGCGTTGCTTCTTGAAATCCGACTCGTACTCATCCTTGTTCGTCTCGCGCGCCTTCTCCTGCTTGTCCACGCGCTCGTCGAAGGAGCCGAGGAAAAAGTCCGCGGTGCGCTTCACCGCGGTCAAATCCCCGCCCGTCTCCACCAAAACGCCCATCTTGCTCAGCGCCTTGACGGCGTTGTCGGAGTTCTTCTCGAACACCGCGTAGAAGAGCTCGAGGAATCCGCCGCGCACCTCATCCGGGATGCGGCCCATCATGCCGTAGTCGTAGATGACGAGCCTACCCTTGCCCTCCGGGTCGCCCTTGTCCACGGCGACGTTGCCGGGATGGGGGTCCGCGTGGAAGAAGCCGAACCGGAGCACCTGCTGCAGGTACGCCTCCACGGCAAGGCGCGCCATGCGGTCGGGCTCGATGCCCATCTTTTTGATCGCCTCCACGTCGTTGATCTTGGTCGCCGGCGCGTACTCCATGCACAGCGTGCGCGTCTTGGTGTACTGCTGGTAGATCTTGGGCACCTTGATCCACTCCGTGTCCGCGAACTGCGCGGCGAACTCCTGCGCGTTGCGCGCCTCGTTCTGGTAATCCACCTCGTCGTACAGCACGCGCGCCGTCTCGTCGAAAATCGCCACCCAGTCGCGCGCGGCGCCATCCGTCTTGGGGTCCACCTTCTGCAGCCACTGCGCGATCACGCGCAGGTTCTTCAGGTCGATGTCGAAGATCTCCTTCAAACCGGGGCGCTGCACCTTGACGATCACCTGCTCGCCCGTCATCTTCAGCTTCGCGAGGTGCACCTGCCCGAGCGACGCCGCGGCGAGCGCGTCGTCGGCGAACTCCTCGTACACGTCGCCGAGCGGGCGCCCGAGCTCCTCCTCGACGATCTGCTTGGCGAGGCTGGTGGGGAACGGCGGGACGCGGTCCTGCAGCTTTTCCAGCTCGGTGATGAACGGCTTGCTCAGGACGTCCACGCGCGTGGAGAACTGCTGGCCGATCTTGATGAACGTGGGCCCGAGTCTCAGCAGGCCGAGCCTGAGCCAGTTGGCGAGCCGCTCCGTGCGCTCCAGCTTCTTCGCCTCCGTGAACCCGCCCTTGTACGTGAACTTGAGCTCGAGCCCGACGCGGCGGAACACGAACGCGAACACGAACGACCAGATCTCGATCGTGCGCACGAACGTGCCCACGGACTTGAGGCGGTCGAAGTTCAGGGGAGGCTCGGAGACCTTGGCTTCCTCCTTCTCGAGCTTCGTCGCCTCCTTCTTCGCCTCGGCAGCCTTCGGCTCTTTGGCGGGCGCGGCGGCGGGCGCGGCGGCGGCGGGCGCGGCGGCGGCGGGCGCGGCGGCGGGCGCCTCGGACGGCAGGGCGTCCTCCAGCGCGGAGACCATCTCCACCTTGCACTCCTCATCCTGCGGAAAACGAAGTCGCGGAAAACAAACAGGGGCGACGTCAGCGAGAGATCGCGGAGAAGCGGGAGACGCGCGCGCGAACGGGAGGGCGCGAGAGCGGCGCAGGTTGTGACAATGCGTCGGCTGAATCGCGCGTGCACGTGTAAACAACCACGACGCGTGCGGCTCCGACGTCCTGCCGTCGTTCCTGGCGTTCCGCCGCACCCGAGCGGGCGATCGTTGGATGTCTCGTCACCGGCGCCATCGCTGGGTGCGCTCGCCGGAGAAGATAAAAACTGCTCGAGCCTCGCGTGGACTTCGGCGGGAGACGCACCTGAAGGCATTCCTCGATTTCGACGGTGTCGAGCGGCCCCTCGGAGTCGCTCTTGCGCTCGCCGACGATGACGCGGCGGCCGCGCACGGGGCGGTGACGCAGCCCCGGCGCGCTCCGCGAAGAGACGCCCGGGGCGACGGCGCCCACGCGAACCGAGCGAGCGGCGCGGGCGTTGGCGCCCTGGGTCGCGCGCGCGACGGGGCGAGCCGCGGGGGCGGCGAGGCCGACCGCAGCGGCACCGACCATGGTGATTCTCTTACGAGTCGGGGAGTACCGGACGGCGCGTTGAGGATTGCTCGGGCGCGTCGTCGGGAACGGCAATTTGCACACGCCAAGTGTCGCCCGCGCAGCAACCGATTTCGCGGAAGAGTATTAGCCACGTAAATCGAGTGATCCGATGCCGCAGATTATGACTAATCTCCATACGAAATCCCATAACCTACGAAACACGGGATTTTGTCCAGATTCCCCCGGCAAAAAAGCCCGGCGCTTTTCAAGCTTGGGCAGGACGCAGTCGCACCGCACTCTTCGCCTCGCGAGAGCACGCGTCGACGCGGCGTCAGGCAGTCCGCGCGAGCCCGCTTCGTCGGTCGACGCGCAGGCGCGCGGCCCCCTCGCCTGCCCCCCTTCCGCGCCCTCCGCACCTCAACCCGCGCGCCCGCTCCCCGCCGAGCGCGCGCGCGTCTCCCTCCTCCGTTTCAAACGGGTCGTCGCTCGCTATGGCCCCGCGTACCCCGCAGCCGCTGCTCGCGGCGCTGGCCGAGCACCCGCGCCAGGGCACGCCGCACCGCGGCGAGCTCACGCGGTCGATCGAGGCTGCGGACAACCGGGCGAGGGACCGCCTGAGCGACGACCCCGACGCCGTGTACGGCGTCTGGAAGTGCCTCCGCACGGTGTGTCACGGCTATTTCAAAAACACGCGCGCGATACGTCAACGCGCGAACGACGACTGACGGAGCCCTCCCGGCGTCCCGCGCCGCAGGAACTCGACCGCAAGCGGTCGTCGTCCACGCTGAGCCTCGATCTGATCCACCAACTCGTGCAGCTGCTCCCGCGGCAGTACAAGAGGTGCGCGATACGACCCCGGCGCGTCCGACACGCGCGCCTCCGTCTCCCGCCCGAACGCACTCTGACCAGCGCGCCGGTCGCCTCGCGTCGCCCCGCCCTCCTTCCTCCGCGACAGGTTTAACTTCTTCAAGGACTACAGCCCGGCAGACGGCGGCGACGTCATCAAGCTCATCCGCGTCGTGTACAAGTCCTTCTCCGAGCACGTCATGGACGCCGCGCGACGCGGATCGCTCACGGTGCGTCCGGAGGTTTTCCTGAACCCTCGTGGAGTCTCGTCCTCGAAGTTTTCACGCCAAGGCGCGTTTTCGCGAGCACGCGCGTTTCGCGGTTGGAAAAATGAAAAGCAGTTCACAAACGCGACCCGCGCCGCGAACGGACCGCCGGACCGCGCGGACTCTATTCGAGACCCCACGTGACGGGGCGGCTACTGACCGGCTACTGACACGCCGCACCGTTCGCGCGTTCCTCTCGCGTCTCCCCGCGCCACCCTGACTCCGAACCCCCCCGCGACGCGAAAAAATAAAAACAAAAGACGAAGGAGCTGGACGTCTTCGAGGACCTGTGCGAGGCGACGGAGACCGTCGCCGCGTACCACAACTCGAAGGCGTTCGCGCGGCGGTTCGCGGAGGCGCTGGCGTGCGAGATCTTGGATGGCATCGTGTGCGACGCGACGGACCTCTACGCGTTCGTGCGTCGCGCTGCGCTCCGGACACTCGCCGTCGTGGTCAACCCCAAAAAGCGCGCCGGGTGCCCCGACGGCGCGGCGCGCGTCGCCGCCGTCCTCGCGTCCGACGACTACGCCGAGCGCCAAGGCGGCGAGATCGTGGCGGCGGCGGCGCTAAACCCTAAACCGCCGTCCAGCCTCGCGGCGTTCTGGGACGCCGCCGCGGCGGACGGCGACACGCAGTCGATGCTCTTGGCGCTGGAGACGCTCGCGTACGCCTGCGCGTTCGCCGAGGACGGGCAGGGCATCCTGGAGGACGCGCTCCGGCGCCTGAAGGGCGCCAAGGCGAGCTTCGGCGCCGTCGTCGAGGGGCTGCGCTCGGGCGCGGTGGACCACCACGGCGCGCGGGAGGCGTTCAAATTGAAGCTAGACGGCGTCGTGGACGACTACGTCGCCGGTCTCGGCGACGCCGCGCCGTGCAAGCGCGTGCCCGCGCGCGAGATTGTCGTCGCCGGCGCGGGGAACACGCGCGGCGCCGCGCTCTTCTGGCGCCGCGGGATCAGCTTCGAGTTTGCGTTTCCGGACGCGCCCGAAGAGGCGCAACGCATCGATGTCGCGTACGCGACGTGCCTCCGCTCGGTGTCGGACACCGAAGCGACGGATACCGGGACGCACGGCTTCGCGACGCGTTCCGGGAGCGTGGTGGCCCTCGGCGTCCGCGAGCGCCCGCGCGGGTTCGGGCGGAGCGACGCGGTGGACGTCGAGGACGACGCATTCGTCGCCTTCGCGTTCGACGCGAGCCGCTTCGCGCAGGCGAAGGCTTCGCTGTCCCGGGCGGCGGCGGAGTACCCCGGCGCGTTCGGCGCGGCGGGGCACGCGCGCTTCCTGGAGGCGAGACGCGCGGCGTCGCCTCTGAAGACGTCCCGGGGCGTGGCGTGCGTCGTCGCGGGGCCGCCCAAGCCCCTCGCGCCGATTCGCACCGCGAGGGCGCCGAACGGCGGCGGCGGCGGGTCGCAGAGGACGTGCCAGACGGACCTCACGTCGCCGAGGACCGCGGAGACGTTCCTCGGCGCGAACCCGCCCGCGGAGTCCCCTGAGCCCCCGTTCCTCACCGCCAACATGAACGCGTCGCCGTCGCCTGCTAGGCGCGTCGACGCTGGCAACCCCGAGTCGCGGGACACGCGCGAGCCGTCGCCGTCGCCGTCGCCGTCGCCGAAGACCTCGAGGGGGGTCGCGCGCGACGCCAGCGCGGGCGCGAGGAGCCCGAGCCCAAGGAGCCCGAGCCCGACGCCCAGCCCGCCGCCGCCGCCTCCCTCCGCGGCGCGAACCGGGCGGCGCGGGGCGAAGGCACCGGAGCCGGAGCCGGAGCCGGAGCCCGCGGCGGCGCCCGAGCCTCGCCGCAGCACGCGGCTGACGCGCTCGGTGGCGGCGGCGACCGAGCTCGCGCCCGCGGCGGGCCGGTCTCGGAAGACCGCGGCGACACCCGCGGTTCCCGCCCCGGCGAAGCGGATGAAGCGCAAGGCGCCGAAGGCGGCGAACGAAGCACCCGATCCCGCGCCCGAGGCGCGTCCTCCCCTGGCCGAGATGGACGAGCCGAACCCGCGCCCCGGGAAGACGCGCCGCGTCGCGTCCAGGTTCTTCAAGCCCGCCGCGCCCTCCGCGGCGGCGGCGCGCGCGGCGGCGGAACCGCCGGCGTCGGCGCAACTGCCGGCATCGGCGCCCGCGAACCCCCCCGCGGCGCGGCAGGCGCCGCCGCGCGCGAAGACGGCGAGGCTAAAGAGATCGGCGCCGAAGCCGACGAAAGCCCCCGCCGTGGAGGACACCGCCATGGACACGTTCGAGGCGTTCCGCCTGGGAAAGGGTAACGAAAAAGCGGAAAACGACGCGTTCGGCGACGGCGCCGTCTCGCCGCGCGTCGCGGACGCCGCGCGCGCCGCCGAGGCGGGCTTCTGGTTTTCCCCCCGCGCGGACGCCCAGGCCGGCCGCCGCGCCGTCTTCGCGCGCGACGGCGCCGCGCCGAAGCAGGCGGCGCGGCGTGGGCGAAGCAAGAGCCCCCTGCTCGAAGGGGACCCCGCCGGTCGCGCCGCCGCGCCGGCGGTCCCCAACTCGCCGCGCGCGTCCGTCTCCCCGCCGGCGGCTTCGGCGCGCGTTCCGGAACCGGCCCGGGACCGGCCCGGTGCCGTTCCGGTCGCCGCCGCCACGGCCATCTCCCCGCCCGCCCCGCCGGCGCCGGCCGCCGGCGACGCGCCGCCGCGGGCGTCCCCCCCGACGCCGCGCACGGCGCGGAAGAAGAGCATGCTGCGGGGCAGGGGCTTCGAGACGCAGAGCCGGCGGGCTTCGCCGGGCGAAGCGCCGCCCGCGGACGTCGCCGCGCCGGACGCCGGCGGCGACGAGAAGGTTCCCGCGGTTTTGCAGCCCAGGGTTTTGCAGAGCGAAACGCCGAAGGGACGACGAACGACGCGCGATGCGATCGCGAAAAAGCCGAAAACGCTCCCCGAAAACGCGTCGAAG
>Ga0181561_10001018_pt1 | contig 24526 bp, 17 predicted proteins | sample 011ome_19_FD_133760 | JGI IMG/M metagenome (GOLD analysis project Ga0181561, IMG submission 133760) | Coastal salt marsh microbial communities from the Groves Creek Marsh, Skidaway Island, Georgia - 011510BT metaG (megahit assembly) | ecosystem: Environmental > Aquatic > Marine > Intertidal... | reverse complement strand
GCCCAAGAGGTACAGGCAGGCAAAATTTCCGAGATGCTCAATGCTGCTGAGGTGTTGTTTATTGTGACTTGGCTGCCGGATACTTTCGGAGAGCCGGTCGTAGGTCGAGAGCCAATTCCATTTACAGGCAACCTGAGAAACATGGAGCATATAGCGGCTACTGGAGCAGCTATACAGAACATGTTGGTGGGTGCTACGGCTTTCGGTTATCCAAATTATTGGTCCTCTGGCGGTGTCCTTCGTTTTGATCCGATGCGTTCTCATTTCGAAGTTCCCACCGAAGAGATTATCCTAGGCACCATATTTATTTTCCCTAAAGACGCGGAATCACGTGCCGATGAGGTCGTGCCTGGTAAGCTACGCGATAAGGGTAAGGTATTGGATACTTGGTCAAAGAAGGTCTGATTTAATTTAAATCTCCTTGCATAATCAAAAACAACTCCCGCTCGTCCATTCCATCGAGACTGATCAACACGGGCATTTCTCCACTAGGATACAAGGCTAATACCTCGCCTACGGGTTTGTCAATGAGCAGATGATAGCGCCCTTTGTTAGGGCCTTTGAACTTGCCTTTAGCCACTTTTCCGGTGGAAATTCCGTGTGATCGGATGGTGATTTCCGGTAGGTTTTCTAATAAAGAAATGGAGTCTAAATCGCTGATAGTTAATGAAATACTATAGGGGCCTTCAATTTCTAATTGATTGTTTTTATAGGTCCAATTGTTTTCCCTGTCCGACCAGATGAACAGCCCTACGACAAAGACTAGGGTAAGGCTCAACACGATCAATCCGATGGTCGTGTTGTTCTTCGTGGCGCTGCTCAATCCTTCGTTGAATTTTCGAGATATCCAAAAGAAATAGCCATAGGCAAGAATGGGAGTGATGCCCAAATGGTATCCGACCAGATCTGAATCTAAGAGATGGAAAACCACCGATAAAACAGTATAGATGATTCCGAACCAGATGTGGAAGGTCTTGAACGCCTTGAGGTATTCCACAATGGGAAACTTCTCCTGGTCCTGACTGCTCATCGTGTTGTACCCACTGAGCAGGTATTTCGCATTGCTTGGGGTAATGATAAAACCCATGCTAAAAAACAGCAAACCAAGGCCAATGGATACGTAAATCATGAGTGTGATATTTGTTATGCTCGTGGGAGGTGAAAAGTAGCAAATTTGCGCTTATTACTCCGTCATGAAAATTTTCTTTTCCCTCATGTTTGCCGTGGTTCTAGGATGGAATGCACGGGCACAGCACCACCAACATCAGGTGGAACCGGACCCTCACCACCATCGTCACCCCTTGCGTCTCACAGTACTCATCGGCCATGGTATGGTTCCAGAGGTTGGCGGAGAAGGTGTGTTCTTTGTGCCTACTTGGGGTATGGATGTGGATTACCACATCAATGACCATTGGTCCATCGGTTGGCATAGTGATGTTGAGTTGGAAAACTATCTCATTGAAAATGACCTTGGAGAAACTATTGAGCTTCAAACACCGATGGTCTCTACGTTGGATATTTTCTACCGCCTCTCACACAATGTATTGCTTGGGATAGGGCCTGGGCTTACCGTAGAAAATGGTGATATGAAGACCCTCATGCGTGTGGGGATTGAAGGCGAGGTACCGATGAACGACCGATGGGAGTGGACGCCTACCTTGTATTTAGACCAGCGTATTGATGGACACCAAGTATGGACCTTTGCGGTAGGTGTGGCGCATTACTTGTAATTAGCGCTTTTCCCTTTTACCATCTAGTTCGATAAGTAAATCGCGAAGTCTTGCAGCTTCGATAAAGTCCATGGATTTCGCAGCGGTCTCCATGCCTTTACGCGTGTCTCTAATGCGCTTTTCAAGATCTTCTTGGCTCGTATAGTTGACCGCTTCTTCTGCGGCTTTTACGGAGGCCATGCCTTCTTTGTATAGGGCGCCCTTGTTTACGGCACTTGATTTAGCAAGAATTTCGTCTCGACTGCTTCGAAGGGCAGTGGGGACAATGCCGTTGTCTTTGTTATAGGCATCCTGCTTTTCTCTGCGGCGCAAGGTTTCGTCGATGGTCCGCTGCATGCTATCGGTGATCTTGTCGGCATAAAGGATGGCCATGCCGTTCACATTTCGCGCCGCACGCCCTATGGTCTGTGTTAAAGAACGCGTGCTACGCAAGAAACCTTCTTTGTCGGCGTCCATGATGGCCACTAAACTTACCTCAGGAAAATCCAATCCTTCGCGGAGCAGGTTTACTCCGATCAATACGTCAAAGACGCCCAGTCTCAAATCGCGCATGATTTCTACGCGTTCCAGCGTATCGACGTCGCTGTGGATATAGCGGCATCGAATGTCGTAGCGCGTGAAGTATTTGGTGAGCTCCTCCGCCATCCGTTTGGTCAAGGTTGTGACCAGGACGCGCTCGTCGCGTTCCACACGAATGCGTATTTCGTCCATAAGGTCGTCGACTTGGTTTTCGCACGGGCGAACTTCAACTACAGGGTCGAGCAGGCCGGTGGGGCGGATGACTTGTTCGGCGAAGACTCCGCCGCTGAGCTCGAGCTCGAATTCGGCCGGTGTGGCGCTGACAAATAAGGCCTGTCCACGAATGTGCTCGAATTCTTCAAATTTTAGGGGACGGTTGTCCAAGGCTGCCGGAAGACGGAAGCCGTATTCTACCAAGTTTTCTTTGCGCGAGCGGTCACCGCCATACATAGCGCGTACTTGGGGGATGGTAACGTGGCTTTCGTCGACTACAAGCAGGAAGTCGTCGGCAAAGTAGTCGAGCAAACAGAAGGGACGTACGCCGGCAGCGCGCCCGTCGAGGTAGCGGCTGTAGTTCTCAATGCCGGAACAGTAGCCCAATTCCCGTATCATCTCCAAATCAAAATTGGTGCGCTCCTCCAATCGCTTAGCTTCTAGTGGACGACTCACATTGCGGAAGTGGTCCACCTGCTGCATGAGGTCGTCCTGGATTTGGTGGATAGCGTGTTGTAATTGGTTCTTTTCGGTGACGAATAGGTTGGCAGGGAACAGGCGCATTTCATCCATGTGTTCGATGCGTTGGCCGCTGATCGGGTCCATGTGTTCAATGCTCTCCACTTCATCGCCCCAGAAACTGATACGGTAGTAGGTTTCCGCGTAAGCGGGGAAAATGTCTACGGTATCGCCTTTTACGCGAAAGCTGCCGCGTTTGAACTCGGCTGCGGTTCGGGCGTAGAGGGCGTTGACAAAAGCGTGAAGCAGGGCTTGGCGGGCGATGGTGTCGCCTACTTTTAATTGGACCACAGAACTATTGAAGGCCTCGGGGTTCCCCATCCCGTATAAACAACTGACGGACGCAACCACAATAACGTCGCGGCGTCCGCTCAATAGGGAGGAGGTAGTGCTCAAGCGAAGCTTTTCGATCTCGTCATTGATACTCAAATCTTTCTCAATGTACAGACCGGACGAAGGAACGTAGGCTTCAGGCTGGTAATAATCGTAGTAGCTAACGAAATATTCGACCGCGTTCTCAGGGAAGAACTCCTTCATTTCCCCGTAGAGTTGGGCCGCAAGCGTCTTGTTATGGCACAGGATGAGGGTAGGGCGTTGGGTACGTTCGATGACGTTCGCAACGGTGAAGGTCTTTCCAGACCCGGTCACCCCAAGCAACACCTGATCCCGCTCGCCGCCGTTCAGCCCTTCTACCAAATCGTTGATGGCCGTGGGCTGATCTCCCATCGGCTCGAATGGAGCTACGAGCTTAAACTTCATGCCGGATTATTTCAGTAGACTATTGAAAAGCTTGCGCATGGCAGTGTAATGCTCTACCAAGGCTTTCTGTTCTTCAATTTTTGCTAATGCCGCTTCCAATAATGGGTTTCCTTTCGAGGCAGAGAAGAAAGCAATGTTGTTCTCAAGCTGGTGCAATTCCTTTTTAGCACTATCTAATCCTTCACGGATGGCAGCGCGCTGGCGGAACAATCCGTCTTGATCGTCGGCCTCTACCATGGCTTTAACCTTCGCTTGCATCAACGCAGCTTCCACCTCTTGGGCACTAAGGCCTAGCGGTGCTACTTTTTCCGCCAATAAAGTATCAAAGTTTTGGTCGTGCTCGCGTTTGCCTCCTTGGCCTAATGCGCCCCACTGCTCACTCAAGGCAATGGCATCGTCTAGCGAGGCAACTTTGGCTTTCTTCATTCCGGCTAAGAACTCTTCTTTGGCTTTCTGAGCAGCACTGCTTTGCTTTTCTATGGCTTTGCGTTCACCGTGCATGCGATCGAAGAAATGATTACAGGCACTACGGAAGGCTTCCCAAAGTTTATCTCCTTCTTTTTTAGGGACATAACCGGACTTTTTCCAATCTTGCTGTGCTTTTTTGAGCACCTGTGCAGTGGCTGCAAAATCATCGCTGTCTTTCACGCTTTCGGCGAGCTCAATCAACGCTTGTTTCTTTTCTAGATTTACGCGTTGTGCTTTTTTCTCCTCTTTGTAGAAGGCGTTTTTCAATCTATTGAACTCACGCTGGGCCGTTTTGTATTCTTCCCAAACCACGGAGTTTTCTTCGCTTTTCACGAAGCCAATTTTCTTAAACTCGCCACGTAAGGCCTCCAACGCTTTGCTGGCTTTTTGCCATCCGCCGTGTTTGGTCGGTAGTTCCGAAGTCAGCGCCTGGATTTTCGCCACAACTTCTTTCTTCTCGGCAATTTTTTCATCGTTTTGCGCTTTGATTTCCTCATTAAAGGAATCTCTCAGCTCATGGACCTTGCTTGTAATGGCCTTAAAGCGCTCCCAAAGCTGGTCTTTGTGTTCGCGTGGTACCGGACCAATTCTCTTCCACTTGCTGTGCGCTTGTTGAAGCGTTTTGAAAATCTTCGCGGAGGCACCGCCGGCCAACATATTCTCCAGAGATTCGCATAGTGCGATCTTCTCCGCGAGGTTGTTTTGGTAATCAATCTCGATGAGGTCGTAAGCCATTCTCAAGTAGTCGAAGAAATTATCGACGTGGTGGTTGTAGTTTGCCCATACGTTGCGCGCATCACCTTTTGGGACGAGGCCGGTGTTATTCCAGCGCTCACGTAATCCTTTGAATGTTTCGTATTTATCCTTGGCACTGCCTTCCATCATAGGCAGACCTTTGATTTGCTCGATGATATCAAGTTTGGTGGCCAAGTTTGTGCTGAGTTCCGCCTCGAGCTGGCTGTAATGCTTGCGCAGCTTATCTCTATAACCGCCGTAGGTGGTGTTGAGTTGCTTGCGCAATGGCTGATCGTAGTGGAAATCGATGCTGTTGCCGCCTTCTTCGATGAAGGCTGCTTTTGCCGCATCACGCTCTGCATTGAGCTCTTGTAAAATTCGAGAACGGCCGCTCTCTACCACACCTTTAATGCGTTGTGGTTCATGTTCGCCAATGTGCTGGGCGATGATTTCAAGAGATTGTTCTACCGTCAGGGCATCGAAATCTGGAATGATCAACTTGCGCTCTTTCGGGCTTTCGTGATCGTCTTCTGCCTCTACAGCTTTGACTTCCGTGTTTTGCTCTTCTTCCTTTTCTTCCACAACTTCGCTACTCTCGGGCGCTTCCGGCATAGGTGTACTGGTTTCTTCCGTAGGTTGCGTGTGTTCTTGTGGGTCCAATTCTTCTTGACTCATCATCTACAAATTTTTGTAGTAAGCGGCATGAAATAATTGCCATGCTTTTTTCGCTTGCTCAGTTAACATAAGGTTGCCGCCGATCACGGAAGCGCCCATTTCCTTACCCTTTAACATCATTGGGGTTGGGTTCGGTTCATAGGTCATATCAAAGATGGCGAATTCCTTCGTCATTACCTTATATGGCAATGGTAAATAATCGCCAGGGTATTTGGGGCCACCCACTGGGGTACAATTAATCCATCGGGGATGGGCCGAAGCTTGTTCTTCCGTTAAGCTGTCATAGGTCAGTGCTCCGTGTCGCTGGACGATCAAGTAGGGGGTATGTCGGGCCTCTAATACGGCACAAAGTGCTTTTGCTGCACCACCGCCTCCCAATACTAGGGTAGGTCGTTCTGGTCCTAAGGCCTCGAGGGTTTGAGCGATACCTTCCACATCTGTATTGTAGCCCAGAAATCGATCGCCCTTTTTTACGATGGTATTGATGGCACCAATTCTTTTCGCACGCTCATCTGCCTCATCTACCCAGTGAAGGGCTTGTTCTTTGAATGGAATAGTAATGTTGATTCCGGTTAAACCTTCTCCGTCGAACAACTGCACCATGGCCTTGCGATCCATGGAGGTGCGATCATAACATTGATACATACCCGGGGTGCCACTTTCTTCCATGAAACCATGGTGTAGGGTGGGGCTTTTGCTATGTCCGATAGGATGTCCTATGAGGCCGAGACGAATCATGCGCGCTTGAGTTTTCCGGCCCACTCTAAGCCGAACACGACCAACGCACCCGCAATGGCGAGGGGAAGGGCCAAAGTCCAATCTGCCCCAGGGGCTAAATTTTCAGTGATCAAAGGAACGTATTCTTCCTTCGGTGTGCCTTCGTGTTTTACATAGTATTCCACTACCCATTTCCACGGCCAAATCTTATTCAGTGATCCCAACAAGAACCCAGAGAGCAGGGCCACGGCAATACTGTAGTAGTGCTCGAAAATCCACTTCAAGGCTTTGGTGAAGCTGATCAGCCCTGCTACTGCACCGATGCCCACGTAGGCAATGATGAGCAGGTTTCGATCACTCACGGCACTTAGCACGGTGGCGTAGGCCCCCAATAATAGAAGAATGAAGCTGCCGCTGATGCCCGGTAATATCATGGCGCAAATGGCCAAGGCGCCACAAAGAATAAGGTAGAGCGGATGCTCTGTACCACCCACCGCAGCTAAGGTAGTCACCCAATAGGCAATGGCGGTTCCGATGATGAATGAAAGGATTTGCGGATTGCCCCAGTGGGTAATGTTTCGTCCGACAATGAAGATGGAGGCGAATACGAGGCCAAAGAAGAAACTCCAGATGGCAGTGGGGTGGTGGTCAAGTGCATAACCAAGGATGGAGGCTAGGGAAAGCACACTGGTAAGGATCCCGGCGAAGAGGACTGCGAGGAAGGTGCCGCCGATGTGGGACCATAGATCGCGGAATTGGCCCCGAAAAAGCAGTTTAACGGCATGCGCATCAAACCTGCTGAGGTTCCCTATTAATTCCTCGTAAATATTCGTGATAAACGCGATAGTTCCTCCACTGACTCCGGGAACGACATCTGCCGCTCCCATGGCCATGCCTTTGAGGAACAAACTCAAATATTTCTGCATGAGTGGGTTATTTCAATTCTGCTAAAATAGCGGCCACCACTGGGACTTCAAGCAGATCCGGGAAGTATTCCGCAAATAGCGTTCGCAACTCATCGCGGTTCAAGTGCAAATCTTCCAGCACCTCTTTTGCGCTGATGATATCGTCTGCTGCGAAGAGGTAACCGGCAAGCACTAATCTGAACTGAAGCACCTCTGGGAAACGTTCGACGGCATCGTAGAGAATGGCGATGGCTTGTTCTAGGAGGTCCAATTCTATTAAACACTCCACGAAATCCAAGACATCCTCCGACCCGTAGGCTTCGTCCAACCAGACCTTTTTGTAATCCTTAACCGCTTCGGTATAGCGTTCTAATTCCATGAGCACACTCGCGCGCTCCAAATGGACATCGTCCATATCTGGTTCGAGGGCAATAGCTTTGTTAAATTGACGTAAGGCTTCGTTTGGACTGCCAAGTTCCGCTTCGAGCAAGCCAATGCGGAAATGCACGTAGCCGCTGGGCAAGTCTTCGTTGACGCTTTGCTTGTAGGCCGTGAGCGCGTTGATGTATTCTTCGTTGCGCTCGTGGATTCGACCTTTTTCAAAGTAGGCGGCGTGGAAAGTTTCATCTGCGGTGATGGCCCATTGGAACATTTCCAAGGCTTGGGTTTCGTTATCCTTACGCAGTTGGAAAGCACCTAACTGGTACCACAGCAATGGGTTGTAGGGTTCTTTCTGGGTAAGGCTTTCAAACAAATTGATGGCACGGTCATATTCGTTAGTGAAATCTAGGCACATGGCGAGCTGGTACAATGCGCCTTCGTCCAAATCTTCCTCCTCTAATCGGCACCAACGCACTAAAATATTGATGGCCCGCGGGTAGTCGCCTTGGCTCAAATGCGTGTCGGCGATCATCTGCAACACCTCCACGGGATCGTCGGAACCGGCCAAGGCCTCGTCCAATAATTGTAACCCCTTCTGTGTATTGCCGCGGTGCATTAAAATTGTGGCGCGTGCGATGAGCAACTCCGTGGAACGCATATTCAATCCTTCTAAGTGATTCAGTTTAGCTTCAGCTCGAGTATAATCTTTCATCGCAATGTCCAGTTGTACCTCCTTAATCTTGAAGGTAAAGGCCAAAGGATGAATGGCTTGAGCGATTTCTAATGCGTTTTTGGTTTGCTCAAAAGACCCCGTGTCTAGGTAATAGTCTAGAATGAGTTCTAAATCTTCAACATCGAAATAGGGTTGTCTCCCTTCGCTGATCGCGTTTTCGAAAGCATGTACTAATGTCAAGGTCTCGTGGTCCTCAAATCGCATAGTAGAAAGATAAGTGCTTTGGGCATCGGGAGAAAGGGCAGGGGGTCTCAGAGACTTAAAGTTTTCACTCTGTTATTAACAATTAAGCAATTCTAATGCCATAGGTTGTGCACGGTATTCTTTGCGGTTATCTTAGCCAAAAACATTCCAAACCTGCATGACACTGATCAAATCCATTTCGGGAATTCGCGGTACCATCGGCGGTGCGCCTGGCAATAACTTAACACCTATTGATGCGGTAAAGTTTGCCGCTGGTTACGGCAGCTGGCTCAAAACACGTACGTCGAATCCGATTGTCGTTATTGGCCGCGATGCACGTCCTTCTGGGCCGATGCTGGAACAATTGGTCATTAGCACCTTGCAGAGTTTAGGGATTGATGTGATCAACGCCGGTTTGAGCACTACTCCGACCGTAGAAATGCTCGTACCACGATTTGCTGCGGCGGGCGGCATTATCCTCACTGCTTCGCACAATCCGGAACAATGGAACGCACTGAAACTCTTGAACGAGAAAGGTGAATTTGTTTCTGGTGATGATGGCGCTGAAATTTTGCGTTTGGCAGAAAGCACGGATTTGGATTTCGCTGAGATTGGCGATTTAGGCCAACTCACGGCCTGTGAGGACGGTATGGATTGGCATATTGACCAAGTCTTGGATTTGCCTTCTGTCGACGTCGCAGCGGTGCAAGCGGCAGGCTTTAAGGTCGCCATTGATGCTGTGCATAGCTCTGGAAGTGTTGCCATTCCTATGCTGCTCGATACATTGGGCGTAGCATACCACAACCTATATCCTGAACCGCACGGTAGATTCCCTCACAATCCTGAGCCCCTCGAAAAGCATTTAGGCGCCATTATCGATGAGGTAAGCAACGGCTCTTACGACCTTGGCATCGTGGTGGATCCGGATGTGGACCGCTTGGCCTTTATAGATGAAAAAGGCGCCATGTTTGGCGAAGAATATACCTTGGTTTTAGTGGCCGATTATTTGCTCTCACTCACCCCAGGTCATGTGGTCAGTAATATGAGCTCCTCGAAGGCCCTACGCGATTTAGCGGAATCAAAGGGGTCCACTTACAGTCCTTCTGCCGTTGGTGAGGTGAATGTGGTAAACGAGATGAAGGCCAAACACGCCGTGCTCGGTGGGGAAGGCAATGGAGGAATCATTTTCCCAGAATTACACTACGGCCGTGATGCCCTCGTTGGCATTGCCCTCGCGTTGACACACTTGGCCAAATCCGGCAAGACCATGAGCGAACTGCGCGCGGGCTATCCTCAGTATTATATGGCCAAACAGAAAATTGAATTGACCCCAGGTTTAGATGTCGATGGTATCCTCGCGACCATTGCTGGACGTTATTCGGAAGAAGAATTAAGTACCATTGATGGCGTTAAAATCACTTGGTCTGACCGATGGGTTCATTTGAGAACATCCAATACAGAGCCTATCATCCGCATTTACACCGAGGCACCCTCTACCGAAGAAGCCACCACATTGGGTGAGCGCTTCATGAAGGAGATAGAGGAATTATCGTAAGCCTTATATTTGGGGAACCTAAAAACAGAGCATGGAAGTCATTTTCTTAGATAACGCTGCCACCACACCATTGGAGCCTCGTGTGAAAGATGAGATGGTGCGCATGATGGAGAATTTTGGTAATCCCTCAAGTACACATATTAGCGGCCGTGGCGCCAAAGTAGAAGTGGAGGTAGTGCGCAAGCGCATTGCACAACGTCTTGAAGCGGAGCCCGGTGAAATCTTCTTTACTTCTGGAGGAACGGAGGCTGATAACATGGCTTTGTTCTGCAGTGTTCGGGATTTAGGCGTGAAGCGCATCATCACCACTACCATTGAACACCATGCCGTAGGTCATCCTGTGGAGTTTATGGTGGAGCGCGGGGAAGTGGAAGCTGCCTATTTGAGCGTAAACGAATTTGGAGATATTGATTTAGCGGAGCTTGAAGCGCTCCTAAAGGATGGACCTAAGACGTTGGTGAGCTTGATGTTCGCCAACAATGAAATAGGCAACTTGAATCCTGTCAAGGAAATTAGTGCCTTGTGCAAGGCACATGGCGCCTTATTTCATTCCGATACCGTTCAGGCGATGGGGCATTTGCCCATCAGCGTGAAAGAGGTAGGGTATGACTTTTTAACCTGCTCAGCACATAAGATTCATGGTCCAAAGGGTGTAGGCTTTGCCTATGTCCGCAGTGGATTGAAGATAAAACCACTGATCCAAGGAGGTGCTCAGGAGCGAAATATGCGTGCAGGAACAGAAAATACCATCGGTATTGTTGCGTTGGGTAAGGCTTTTGAGATTGCCACTACGGAGATGGCAGAGGACCAGAAGAAAGTGGAGGCGTTGAAGCAGCGTGTGATTGACGGTGTGAAACGAATCGTGCCTGATGCGAAGTTCTTTGGCCGCAGTGGAGAATTAGACAAGAGTCTTTATACGGTATTGAATATTGCGTTTCCGAAATCTGCGAACGATATGCTCACGTTCTCTTTTGATATGAAAGGCATCAATGTCAGCGGTGGCTCGGCCTGTACGAGCGGTTCTAACCAAGGCAGCCATGTCATACGTGCGTTGGGAGATTGGACGTCAAAATACCAACCGGTTCGCGTCTCTTTCAGCAAATTCAATACGGAAGATTGCGTTGATGCTTTCCTCAATGTCTTGGAGGAAATCTACGTACCCGCTTAATTGATGATAGTCACGGTGCCCATGCGCACCTCCTTGCCACCGGTAAACCTGTAGGTATATACATCCTGTGGTACGGGATTCCCATTAATGGTTCCGTCCCAGAACTCGTGGAACGGATCTTCAGAGCGGAAGATTTCATTACCCCAGCTGTCGAAGATTGTAAAAGTCGGGTTTTCTAAACAACTATTACCGAAGATTTTAAATGAGTCATTCTTACCATCGCCATTCGGCGTGAATGAAGAAGGAATAAAAACCCTTCCATCAATCCTAGTGACGGCTGTGGTAAAATCAAATGTGTAATCCCTGTTGCAATTGGTATCAATGATTGTTAGAACTATGTTTTCAGTTCCACTCTCTGGATATCTGAAATTTGGTATCATTCCAGTGTCCATGTTCCCGCTAAAGTTCCAATAGAATAGCATAGTAGAATCAATGTTTGTATACACAACATCAACCCCGCCGTATCGGCAGCTATCTGGGTACACACGAACGGTTGGAATTTCTACATCATCATCAAATGTGATATTGAAGGATTCCTGAAATTCAGCGCTGCAGAAGCTGTCGCGCGCGGTAACAGTTGCAGTGTAGGTTGCAAACGCTGGGTAATTGTGAGAAATAACAGAATCCACAGTTGTTAAGCTGGTCCCATCGCCAAAATTCCAGATGTAATAATCGGCGTCATTTAAGGAGTTATCCCAGGTTACCGATCTAAACAAATCGCAATCAGAGTATTTTTGTTGCCAATTAGATTTTGGGTAATCCGCGCTGTCGTGCTCAACATCAAAATAAAGGGTATCATAGGTATCACAAATAGTATCAATTGCAACGAACATTACATTATAAGTTCCTAAGGATGGGAATGTGGCAATAGGGTCCTTTAGGTTCGATGTCGTTCCTTGGCCGAAATCCCAATAATATGAGTTTGCATTTATACTTGACGCTCCAGTTAATTGGAGTGTAAGCGTTTCGCATGTTGTATCAGGTAACACACCATTGAAAGTAGTGTTGTAACCTGTAAAAGTATTCCAATTAGCTTCGATTCCAGTTTCAAAATCTAGCTTGATTACTCCTAAGTTGCAGTTGCTACTATTGTTGGTTTCAGAAAAAGCTCCTGGCGTAGTAGGGAGGTCGTCGTTTCCACCGCATCCAGCACAAACAGCTTGATAAATACGACCCCGATCATCAAATCTACTCGTACCTCCATCAACATGTTCTGAAGAGGTTGAACCACCAAAGAAACTCCCGTATTTGAAAGAAGTAAAATTTTTGGTTAATACCAGAAAGTAAAAATCAGAGCCATTTGTCGAAGATTGTAAAGCATCAGCGGAGATAGGAAGTTGTTGAACGGAAGTAGTCGCATAACTATTGTTTGTTACACCCCCCCATCCGGATAGCAGAATATTTAGACAATCGTCTACGTTGAAAGCAGTAGGAACGATATTTCTAGTTCCAGAAGGAGATCCAAAGGCAGTTGAAGCTAGACTAGATGTCAATGAATTATTCAATTTATGAATGAATTGCTTTCTATATTGAGGTGTGCCCCAGGAACCTGTTGAAATTGGGTATGTGCCTTCTGACTGGCCAAATACATAGACATTACCGAATTTATCAACGTCTAAAATGAATGATTGGTCATATGATGATGTTCCGATATAAGTACTTTGAATCAATGAGCCATTGGAAGCATTGAATTTGGCTATATATCCATCTATGTTGCCTCCAATGCTTGATTTGTAACCTCCGGCCCGAGATGGAAGATTCCCACCTTTTGTCCCGCCTGTAATAAAGACTTCTCCATTGTAAACTTTGAGGCTGTAGCCTGCATCATCGCTTGTCGAACCATAATAATTCGACCAAAGTAATGTGTTTCCAAGAGGATTTATTTTGAAAACTACAGCATCCTGGCCACCTACTTTCGAACAGCTTGAACAATTTGATGAAGGAAAATTCGTGCTATTTGTCGACGCAGTGACGTAGATGTTATCTGCCCCATCAACAACTATTTCGCCTCTCGAGGCATCACCATAATTTTCAATTATCGATACATTTAAGCCATCATTTCCGCTGCCTCCTAGATAAGTTGAACTGAGTACGGAGGTTCCTGAAGTATTAAATCGTGTGATAAAAATATCAGACTTGTTAAAGCTGTACCCATTGATATTGACTGTATTACCTCCGGCATTGCTGTTTTGAATTGCATTTAAAGTTGGGAAATTAGTACTTCCTGTAGTCCCCATTACAATAAGCTCACCATTGCCATTTACCACCATGCTGTGTGGATGATCGGACGCAGTCCCGCCTAGATAAGTAGCGTACAACATTGTTGTGCCAAGGGGTTCAAAAACAGTTATGGTCACATCAGGGATGTAATTTCCAATATTTACACCTGGAGGGTCATTATATGTGGTTTGAAATGCACCAGTTGACGCCACGTATCCCGTTTCAAAAGCAATCCCCGCTCCATAAAGTCTACCGACTTCATCATAAGTTGCTGAGAATCCCCAGTTATCGGTCAACGAACCGCTAAAGGAAGTAAATATGAGTTGCGGATCTATGACCAAGGAATCCAAATCCATGGCTTCATTTTCTGCAGCAAAGCTGATTGTATGACCGTCTAAGGTGTACCAACAGCCGATATCTATGCGCTCTCCGTCTTTCCAACCCCAGGCGACAGGTGTGCTTTCCATGAATTCACCGACTGAGGTTTGGATTTGTAGGCTCCCTTCAGGGTTTAATTGGACCCCCGTCGCACCGTCATACTTCCATTTAATCTTAGTAAGGATCTCAGGATCGCTCAAGTGCCAATCATACTTCAGATGACTATCTTTTGCGTAAAATTTAAGTGTAGTGGAAGGGTAGAGGTCTTCGTATACTAATACATCGTGCGGTCGAACCCCACCTTTCCATCGGTTTTGATCTTCTCCTAAGAAGTAATTATGGTAGTACCCTGTTTCATGCGCACCTCGACTTTCGGCAGGTCTGGCATCAATGAAGGACATTCGAACCACGTGAGTACGCAGCGGATCCACCGGTAGGCTCAAACCTGCCTCGTGCAGGTGGTGTCCTCGCAGGTCTTCAATTTGCCCCGCATCGCGTAGCACCATTTGTACTGATCCAGGCTCGAAGAAAAGAGCACCGTATTTCAATGGAAGCTTGTATTGAAATTCACCGTCCCATTGCCCCTCGTTCGGGACAAAAATCGCCTCTTGTCCGTGCAGTGTGCCTGCGCAGAGCAAAAGAAGAGCCCAAAGGGTTTGACGGAGTTTCATACTACGAAGTTACAAATCAAAAAGCATGCCTCAATCAAGGCGTCGCGCAAGAATCATTTGTTTCTGAGTGCCCAATTTCATTGCGAAAATCTTCAATTCTCGCCCTTCTTTAATGTTGAGCTTTTTCCGAATCAAATCCGGGTGCTCAGGGAACCCGATGCGCTCAATGGCGGCTTGGTCCACAGGGGTTCGAATCTTGTACGGCTTCGCTGTTTCTATAACCTCATAACGTTCATACAGTTCGTTTGGTGCGGGCATGTGTTCAGAAGTATACATATTGCCGGTAACCAATTTTTTTGCGCCCATCCCGCCAAGGAGCTCCTTATGTCCACCGCTTTTCGATAGCGCCGGACCGGGTTGGACGAGATAAGTATGTATTTGGTCAGTATAGGAGATAGGGGGTGCCGTGGTATTGCTAGTGAAGAGGCGTACATCTTCTTCTTGCAAAATGACCACAGTATGTATGTCGGGCGCCTCGTCACAATATTTTTGTTGTACGCACAACAATTCTTTGCACTCTCCATGAAATTCCACCACATAAATGGCCGCACAATCTTGTAGTTGTTTCAGCTCTTCTAAGGAAGCCATTGGGCTGTGTTTGGAAACCAAGGTATGTGCACATTCCAGCCACTGTCCTTGTAAGGACGGGAGATGCGGTACAGTATATTCGAGGCTATGGGCTTTGTTGCCACTGGCGCGGCGGTCTGGGTCAACGTATAGCGTGAGCTCTGAGGGCGATATACCTTGGGTCTGTTTCCAAGTTTCAATAGCTGTGAAAAGTTCTTCCGCAGGTGCACTGGTCACCTTTGTGGTAGGAAGGTTGTGCTGGAGTAATTGGGCGAGGTCCGGATTTAATTCATTGGCCCAATGCTTCAGGAGCTCGGGGCGTAGGGAAAGCGCACGGCTGTCTATACCCATGCCTGCACAGAGGTCTATGGAATAAGGGGTGGTAACCAATGTTGCTTTGAACCACGCCGTCGCAAAACTGCTACTTTGCTCTAGCGGTAAGCCTGTGGGGAATAACCATTGCCGTTCGAATAACGGCCCGAATTTGCGGGCATATTTACGTTTGGCCTCTAGCTGGCTGATCCAACTGAAGTATGGCCGCTCAAGCCCGTATTTTAGACGTAAATCAGCGATCGAATTTCCTTCATGTTCAGCCATCCATACCCAGGCAGCGGAATCTTTGAAATCTTCGGGATGTACCTGTTGCTGGGGTTGTGCCATAGCTAGGACCCTTGATTCAACTCGTCGCGAACCGTATTGATGACGACACGAATAATGCTGTAGGCGGGAACGGCGAAGATCATTCCTGCAATTCCGAGCAGGGTGCCAGCAATGGATATGACGATGAAAATCTCGAGCGGATGTGCTCCAACGCTGTTGCTGAAGATGAACGGTTGAAATACGATGTTATCTAATAATTGGACCACCGCAAACAAACCCACCAAGAGGTAGAGACTTTGCACTAAATCTGGATTTACAGCCGGATCTGCCGCTCCAACCGCATAAATTTGTCCCATGCTGAGTAAAATGCCGAGTGTCGCTCCAATGATAGGTCCGACATACGGCACTAGATTGAAAATGGCTGCTGTCAGTGCCAACACGATAGCACCTTCCACGCCGATGAGGGTCATACCGATGGAAAGCAAGGTAAATATGGCTGTGATTTGAAACAAGATCCCAAAACTGTAACGGGTCACAATTCGCTTGCTCTGAGGGACGATAATATCAACTTTATTGTGGTGCTTCTTAGGGGTGATATAATCAATAAAAGTATGGGCCAATTCTTGCTCGCGGATCAAAAAGAAGCTGATAAAGGCGATAGAAAACAGCCCGATGATAACGTTTCCTACTGAGCCGAGTACTCCTTGTACCGCTCCTGATATTGCTTCGACACTGGCAAAGTTTTGCAAGCTCTGGTTGATTTTTTGTAATTCAGCTTGGCTATCAATGCCTAAGTTGGCGAGGAGGTTTGAGAACTGGGTCATTTCTTGTTCTAAACTCGCGATCACTTTGTCGTATTGCATGCTTCGCAGGAAGGAGAACTCCTCCAAAACCATTGGAACAAACCACGAAATAAGAACGGAGAACACGGCCCCTATGGCAAGCATGGTTAAGGTGGCGCTACCCGTTGGCCCTACGTATTTGCCTATCGGACTTTTGTCTTGAATAAGTTTGAATAATGGGCGTCCTAAAACACTGATGTATAGCGCAATAAGTGCGTATGCTATTACGCCTTGAATCAGGAATAATGCGTAAATGCCCAAGGCGACACCAAGCAATTGCAAGGCCGCTTTTGCGATGGGTTGAAGTTGGAATAAATTCATGGCTCAGTGTTTCGTGTTAAGGCCCAATGTAACAAGTTTGCGCCCATTTTTAGTGCTTTTTCACGAGTCTCTTGATCGTCATTGTGAACTTCCGGGTCTTCCCATCCATCTCCTAAATCTGATTCTAATGTGAGTACTGCGACTAATTCCCCTTCGAGGAAGTAGCCAAGGGCTTCTGGAGGCTTTGCATCGTGTTCGTGAATTTTTGGGAGGCCTTCAGGAAATACATATGGTCCTTTGAAAATAAAGTGTTCGGCAGGAAGGAGTTGGCCCTGCTGGTCAGGGAAAATCTTGTGCATTTCAGTGCGGGCAAACTCGCCCATGCCGTAGTTGTCGTCAATATGCAGAAATCCACCGCGTTCTACGAAGGCTCTGAGATTTTGAACATCCATCTCGTCAAAAAAGATACGGCCGTGGCCCGTGGCATGAAGAAACGAGATGCCTGAGATCAGCACATTTGCAGGGGTAGTATGACCCTGCACTTGGCAAACGCCGTTCAACTTTTCATTATAGAAAGATGCTAGGTTTTCTAAGGCAGTTGGATTCGCGTACCAATCCCCACCGCCGTTATATTTCATAACAGCCAATACTTGTCCGGAGCCCGAGTGCTGAAGTCCTATGATCGCTAGTAAAATGAGCAGTTTCTTCACAAGGATAAATTTACGGATAATTCTCAAGCTCGTTGAACACTTACGCTAACTCATTGTTGATATTTTGGTACGAAAGTTGTGATATCATTGTTATATGAAAAACTCACGGTTATACGCGGTCGTTTTGACCTTGTTTTTTGTCGCTAACGCAGCATTTGCACAGTGTGTTCAGAGCACGCCTTACTCGCAAGATTTTGAAGGATCGAACTGGGTCCCTCAATCGAACTGGAACAATAGTGGTTCCATCCCTGCATGTTGGTCTCGACTGCAAACCAGCAACAACTACCTGTGGATGGCTGGACCGCCGTCTTTAGGGTCTCTGAATTCAGGACCTGCAGACGATCATACGCCCGGTAATGGCGGAGGATATGCCGTTGCCGAAGGGTGGTTTACCGGATCTACGAGCACTAATGCTATAGTAACCCATCTCATTACACCACCTATTGACTTGTCAAACGATACGTTGCCAAGGTTGATTTTCTATTACCACATGTACGGTTCTGATATCGATTTGTTGGATGTGCGAGTGCGTAAGGTTGGCACTAACACCTGGACCCAGATTCACCTGATAAATTCAACCACTGCGTCTAACCAGTTCTCTTCGTCGAATTCGGCATGGCGCAAGCAAGCGGAGAGTTTGAGCAACTGGGCAGGGGATACCATTCAAATCCGTTTCTCAGCGAAGCGAGACGTTAGCTTTTCTTGGTGGACCAATTCTCGTGTTTGTATCGACGATATCCTCGTAGAAGAAACACCTTCCTGTGATTTGCCTTTTTCGACGACCACTTCCAACGTTTTGGCAACGTCGGCACAAATCAATTGGTCTTCGCTCAATACCTCGCCATTGGCCTATCAAGTACAGTATAAGCAGGGAAATACAACACCTTCCGGGGGAACTATCGTTACCTCTTCTACAAAACCTACGACACTTTCCGGGCTGAGCGCCAATACCACGTATGCCGCCCGTGCCAGGGAAGTTTGTTCGGCTGGAGATACTTCGGGTTGGTCAAACTTCACTGTTTTCACTACACAATGTTCGTATTATACGGCGCCTTTTGAAGAAGATTTTGAGGCCAATTCTTGGGATCCAGCTGGTACTTGGAACGTTCAAGGGGATCTAGACCAGTGTTGGTTGGATCAGGGGTCTGCGACGCAGTTCTGGACGCCGGGGCCTCCAGCATTTAATTGGACCCAAACAGGTCCCTCAGGCGATCATACCACAGGGAATGGGCAGTACTTGTACAATCAGGTGACCTCGACCTTCGTTTCTGGAACGAATCCTCGATTAATTTCACCGTGGATTGATCTTGATACCCTTTCAAGTCCTGAGCTTTCTTTCTGGTACCATGGTTATGGTATTAGCATGGGCGACTTTGATGTCTATCTCCAGTCCTTAGGTGGATCTTGGACAGCACTTTGGGATACCAGCGGCTCTACTCATGGAGGAGCCAGTGCGGCGTGGTTAGAAAAAATTATCTCCTTGTCCTCCTATGCGGGGGATACGGTTCGTATTCGATTTGATTACACGAATAACAGCAACTCCTTCTACACCCAGTTTGCTATTGATGATTTTAAAATAGACAACACCCCAAGTTGCCCGAAACCATACAATACTGCCGTAACAGCAGTAGGCGTTCAGGTAGCCCAATTAGATTGGAGTAGTGGCGGCGCATCGAATTACCAGATTCGATACCGCGAGGTGGGAACTTCAAGTTGGAACTGGACCACTGCAAATACGAGCAGCAAAGGGATATCTATGCTTTCTCCCCAATCGACCTACGAATGGTTCGTTCGCGATTCTTGTGGAACGGGTGATGTTAGTGAATGGGTATCCGGTCCTCGTTTTACCACGAACTGTACGTATTACACCGCTCCGTTTACCGAGACCTTCTCGAATTCTAATAAATGGGTAGGACCGGGTTGGCCAGACCAAAATGGTGAAATAGACCAATGTTGGTTGAGAAATGATTCCACAGATTATTTCTGGACCGGGGGAGGAACGGTGAATCATTATTTCAATACAGGTCCTTCGGGGGACCATACATCTGGGAGTGGTGGTTACGTCTTTGCTCGCAGTGGAACACCTTTCACGGCCTCTGCGGATACGGAATTGCGTACCCCATTGATTGATCTGGATACATTGCAAAGCCCGCAGTTAACGTTCTGGTACCACATGTTTGGTGACCATATTGATAAACTGCGCATTTTTATAAAGCCATTGGGTACTAACGCTTCCACGTTATTGACGCTTAGTGGGCAGCAACAAACCGCGAGTAATTCGAGTTGGCAGAAAGCGACTATTAACCTCAGTGCTTATGCAGGGGATACGATTCAAATCATTTTTAAGGCATTTAAAACTGGAACGTCGTCGACTTTCCGTGCGGCCATCTCATTAGATGATATCAAGATTGACGAGCCGTCCAATTGTCCTACACCAACATTAGCGGTGAATAACATCTCTTATAACAGTGCAGATATTTCTTGGAATGGCTATGCGGCGACCTCTGCTTTGGAATATGGAGTCACAGGATATACGCTAGGAAATGGAACGCGTGTCAAAGCTACGAATAGGGCCTATGGCTTAACGAGCTTGCAGCCGAATACCTCGTATACAGTTTGGGTGAAAGATACCTGTACGAGTACCCTCACAAGTATTTGGGAGGATATCACTTTCACGACACTTCCATGTTCATCGATTACTGCCTCTGGAGGCACCAGTGTGAATGGTACGAGCGTTACCGCCACTAACATGACTACCGCGGCTGATTCTGTGCTGTGGTATTGGGGAGATGGCTCCTCTGATACAGGGAATGTAGTAAGCCATGCTTATTCTTCGCCTTTTGGTACGTTTAATATCTACCAGGTGGTGTTCAATGCCTGTGGTAGTTCAGATTCTGTCCTACACGCTGTAGATGTATGTGATACCATGCAGATCATCACCGGGTATACCGTAAATGGGCTCTCGACGACCTTTACCACCACAGGTTCACAGGGAACGGGATTGTCCTACATTTGGGATTTCGGCGATGGGAATTCAGGCACGGGAAGCAGCGCTACACATACCTATACCTCTGCGGGTAGTTATACGGTCATTTGTACGGCGACCTCTTACTGTGGCGAGACTAAGACAGATACTATTCTGCTTGAGCTTTGTACTCCTGTCAATTTGAGCTTTACTGAGACGGCCAATGGCAACAACTTTAGTTTTGTGGCGACCCCATCAAATTTAGTGAGCTATGGTTGGGACTTCGGCGATAGTTTCTACGGTTCCGGTGCTTCTGTCAACCACACGTATCTATCGAATGGATCCTACACGGTGGTGTTAATCGCCACAGATTCTTGTGGAAATCAGCATACGTATTCTAAAGATGTGGCTACTTGTGAAGTGCCTCAAGGTGATTTCAGTTTCAATATCGTAACTACGGGCGGTAATGGTATGGTCGTGAATTTCTTCGCAACAGCGACAGATGCCACACAATACCACTGGTACTGGGGCGATGGAACGAACGATAAAGGCACAACCCCGAATGCGCAGCATACCTATGGGGTCATCACATTGAACTACACCATTAATTTATTACTGATTAATGATTGTGGTGATTCCACCATTGTGACGCACAGTCTTACTGAGGCTGGAATTACGGATGCAGAGCGCCGTGCGAGCCTTTATCCAAACCCTGCACAGGGCGAACTTAATGTAGTGTTTAAGCAGCCTGTTGTCGGGACCTTATACTATTATACTGCCACTGGCGCCATGTTGGGTCAAATAGAGGTGAATTACGAGAGTTCTATTTTGCTCGATCTGAGTGCTTGGCCGAGCGGGACCTATTGGTTGCGTTGGCAAGGGGAGGAAGCGCAGTGGAATCAAAGTATAGTTAAGCCGTAATCCGAAAGAGTCGGTGCTTATATTTGTGGTCTATCACTCATTTGGGTAGCCCCCACGAATATGAAACAATTGACCAAAATCTTAGTCGCTAACCGAGGTGAGATCGCCTTGCGTGTGATGCGTAGTGCCCGTGAAATGGGCATTAAAACAGTAGCTGTTTATTCTGAAGTTGACCGTCGCGCTCCGCATGTGCTGTTTGCGGATGAAGCAGTTTGCTTGGGTCCAGCACCGTCATCGGAGAGTTATTTAAGAGGTTCGGAGATCGTGCGCGTTGCAAAGGAATTGGGGGTGGATGGTATCCATCCCGGTTATGGTTTCTTAAGTGAAAATGCTGCTTTTGCTGCTGAGGTAGAGGCTGCAGGGATAAGCTTTATTGGTCCGCGTACGCATGCTATAGAAGTTATGGGCGACAAGCTTAGTGCAAAGGATGCGGTCAAGGATTTTGAGGTGCCGTTGGTTCCGGGTTCGGAAGGTGAGGTACAAGATGCACAAGAAGCGTTGGCCATTGCAGAGTCCATCGGTTTTCCTGTGATGATCAAAGCCAGTGCAGGTGGTGGTGGTAAGGGAATGCGTATTGTACATGAGGAAGCCGAATTTGAGTCGCAAATGAAGCGCGCCATCAGCGAGGCCACCAATAGCTTCGGCAATGGCGCGGTCTTCGTAGAGAAGTATATACAGAATCCTCGTCATATTGAAATACAGGTCTTGGCGGATGAGCACGGTAATGTGGTCCATCTTTTTGAGCGTGAATGTTCCATTCAACGTCGCCATCAGAAGGTCATTGAGGAGTCGCCATCTATGGTGTTGACGCCGGAATTGAGAGAGGCCATGGGAACAGCTGCGGTAAATGTGGCTAAGGCCTGTGATTACCGCGGTGCGGGAACTGTAGAGTTTATTTTCGAGCCGGGTGGAACGTTCTATTTTTTGGAGATGAACACACGATTGCAGGTGGAGCACCCGGTGACGGAACAGATCACTGGTGTGGATCTAGTCAAGGCCCAAATCCGTGTGGCACAAGGTGAAAAATTATGGTTCTCCCAGGAGGATTTGAAGATACAAGGACATGCGCTCGAGGTGCGTGTATATGCGGAGAACGCTGCAGAGAACTTTATGCCGGCCACCGGTACGTTGCGTGAATACAAGCGCCCACAAGGGCTCGGTATTAGGGTGGATGACGGACTTGAGGAAGGCATGGAGGTCAGCATTTATTACGATCCTATGATTGCAAAGCTCATCACCTTCGGAGCAGATCGTTCTGAAGCCATTGCCCGAATGAAGCGCGCCATCAGCGAATACAGAATTTCTGGCGTGCAAACGACCTTGGATTTTGCGGATTTTGTGATGGATCATGACGCCTTTATCAGTGGAGATTTTGATACACATTTCGTAGAAAAATACTTCACGCCAGAGGTGTTGCAAGGCGATGATGCAGCTGTGGAATCCATAGGAGCTATTGCCTTGGCAAGTTTGTTGCAAGAGCAAAAGGGGCATCAAAAGATTCAAAAGAATGGAACGACCAGTCGCTGGAAGGCGAATCGTACTTAGTCTTCTTCTATGGGCGATGGGGTGGAGCCTGCAGGCGCAGGTCGATACCTTGTCTCGTGTGGAGGATGCCAGTAGTCCTTTGGTGGGCCAATTAGTCATTGACGGCGATACCATTCCTTGGACCGTACTGGACGAAATCTTGTTCGTTCCAGCGCCGACACTCAACGATTTTCAGGCGCGTCGCCAGTATTACATGCTGATGAAGAAGGTGAAGCGCGTGTACCCGTACGTGCGGGAGGCCGCGTTGCGCATGGACAGCGTGAATATGAAGCTCGAAGGGATTGAGGGACGTCGCAAGCGCAAGAAGTACGTCAAAGAATATCAGGATTTTTTGGAGGAACGTTTCGAGCCTGAGCTGCGTCGTTTGACAAGAAGTGAGGGTCAGATATTGAGCAAGCTCATTTACCGGGAGACCGGTACGAGTGTTTATGATATTATCAAGACTTATCGAAATGGGTTTTCGGCCCGATTCTGGTCACTCACTGCGTGGTGGTACGACATCGATTTAAAAAAGCCTTACGATCCCGTGGAAGATGCAGAGGATAAGTTGATCGAGAATATTCTGGTGCGGAAGTTCATTGCGGGGGAATTGGTCCCAGCAAGAGAAGAAGAGCTCCTCATGTACCAGGGTAAATAATCGATGAACGCATCAACTACGCGCGCATTTTCCTAAATTCCCTTCGTGAAACTCGAAAGCGCACTATCAATTATCGGTTTGGACCGGCTGCCCAAGGATGAGGCGGAGCTCAATGCTGTGTACAGGGATTTGGCCAAGAAGCTACACCCGGATGCGGGAGGGAGTGAGGCTGCCTTTCAGGAATTGGGCGAAGCGGTTGAGTATCTCAAACGAGCGCTCCTGTTGTTGAACCAGCGCGTTCAAACGAAAACGGCCACGGAAGATGCCTTAGCGAGGAAGCGGGCTATTTTGAGGGAGCAAATGCTGCGCCGTAGGGCTGAGGAGGATCGATTGCGCAATCAGCAGGCACAAAAATGGACTATTGGACTATTGGTGGTGCTCGGGATAGTTGGATTGTGGTTTATTTCCCAGCCCAAGATTAACCACTGGATGATAGAGCGCAATAGAGTAGAGCGCATGGCCGAAGTCGTCAGGCTAGACAATCACCGCACCTACACCATTGAGTGGACCTACAACGGCAAGCGCTTTGAAAAGGATATCAATGGTAGATTCATTGACGGTTCTTGGATCGTCGGACCTGCGGGAATGCCAATGCTCCCGGGAGCCAAGTTTGTAGTGGCCTTCAACGCCGAGAATCCAAACTATTACGAGCTGCTCGATCAGTACATTCATACAGAAACAGCGGAGATCTATTTTGCGATGACAAAGCAGACCTTGGCAAATTATATGGGAACCCTAGACGGTGATCCCGATGTCGTTTGCCTGTACTGGGCGTTGTTGGACGAATACGGCGTGGATGGTATTGCACATCTGCATTTTAGGGAGCTGCCCATGCGGAAGAATTGGTCCCACAATGAACGCACCTTCAACGCCTTAGCCGAATCTCCGCGCTTCCAAGAATTGTACAGAAGTTGTCGATTGCCATAGCGGCAAAGCCATCTTTATGCGG
>Ga0181561_10001014_pt1 | contig 24553 bp, 19 predicted proteins | sample 011ome_19_FD_133760 | JGI IMG/M metagenome (GOLD analysis project Ga0181561, IMG submission 133760) | Coastal salt marsh microbial communities from the Groves Creek Marsh, Skidaway Island, Georgia - 011510BT metaG (megahit assembly) | ecosystem: Environmental > Aquatic > Marine > Intertidal... | reverse complement strand
CGGACGCGCGATAGACGCGCGCCGTATTCGCGATCCGGCGGTCAGGGCGGCGGCGTCGCGGGCGCTTCCTCGGCGCTCGCGCGTAGGTCCGCCGCCAAATCTTCCGCGAGCGTGTCGGGTCGCACCTCCGTCGCGAGCACCGCCGCGTCCTCGTCCGCGGACGCCGGATGATTCGCGACCGGCCCGTGGTCCGTCGCGGACCGCACATAGTACACAACCCTGCCAACAATGGCGTCGACGCCGATCGGGCCGAACGCCCTGCTGTCCGGCGCCCGACTCGAGTCCGTCGCGTCGTTGTCCGCCGTGACCCACGCGCGACCCGGCGGGATCTCGTAGGTGGCGGTTTCGGAAGTTTCGGGAGGCGTCTCTTCGTCGCCGCCCGACACCAGCACGTCGCCCGCGAGCGCGGCGACCCGGCGCACGAGCACCACCTGCTGCTCGGCGGGCCGGGACGCCGAGTCGGGGTGCACGAACGCCACCACGTCGCCCACGCGCGCCGGGCGCGGGTAGAACCAACGCCTGCCCACGCGGTCGTACGTCGCCGGCATCGTCTCCTCGTGGCGCAGCGGGCGCACGACCAGCATGTTCAAGGCTTGGGTCCCCGAGGATGCCGCCGAACCGAACCGTGGCGCGCACGACAACGCCGGTGCCATAGCTTCGCCCCTGAACAGCATCCGCGAACACAAGGGCGTGTCGAGCACCTGCTCGTTGATGCGTCGCATCAGCTCCATCGCGGGAATCTCCTCCTCCTTCTTCCCATCCTCGCCGAACGCCTCGGTCAAGCCGAACGGGATCGTCTGCTGCGTGGCCTTCTCGAAGATGTACCGGAGACTCCACGGCTGCTTCGCGAGTTCGTACCGCAGCCGGCGCAGTGGGCCGCTCATCGCTGCGCGTCGTGGAAGTGGGGCACGGAGGGACACGTGGTCGTCTGGGCGTTCGAGAAGTTTTATTCCATGACGTAGTCGAGGGCTTTTCGGCGACGTTTCGCGAGGCACGAGCTGCAGGCCTCCTTGCGCGCGCACGTCCGACGCGACGATGGGGGCGTTCGCGCGACGCGCGCGCGAACTCGTCGGGATCGCCGGCGTGGCGGCGCGATCGTCCGCGACCACGCCGTGGCGCGCGGGGGCGTGTCTCGGCTCGCGCGCGACGTTCGCGCGCGCCCCGCCGACGTTCGCATCGCGAGGCGCCCCGCCGCTCCGCCCGGGATGGACGCGAGGCCTGGCGTCCTCCGCCGCGGGCGCAGCGGACGCGGAGGACCGAGACCTGCTGCAGAGCATCGTGAAGGTATTCACCGTGCACTCCTCCCCGAACTACTTCATGCCGTGGCAGAACAAGCCCCAGCGCGAGACCTCGGGGAGCGGCGTCGTCGTGGCGGTGCCCGTCCCCGGGGGCGTGGGCGTGCTCACCAACGCGCACGTCGTCGCCGACCAGACTTTCGTGCAGGTGCGCCGGCACGGCAGCTCGGTGAAGCACCAGGCGCGCGTGCACGCCGTGGGCCACGAGTGCGACCTCGCCGTTCTCACCGTGGACGATCCCGCGTTCTGGGTCGACGCCGCGGTCGCGCCGCGCGCGGACGACGCCTCCGAGGGCGCCGCGCCGTCCGCCGCGCCGTCCGCGGCGGCGCCGAAGAACGGAACCGCCGCCACGAGAAGAGTGCGCCCTCTGCCTCTGGGCGACGTGCCCCACCTGCAGGAGCACGTCACGGTGATGGGCTTCCCGCAGGGCGGTGATAACCTGAGCATCACCAGCGGCGTGGTGTCCCGCGTGGAGCTGACCAACTACGTGCACGGCGCCGCGCAGCTGCTCGCCATACAGCTCGACGCGGCGATCAACCCCGGGAACTCGGGCGGCCCCGCCGTGCAGAACGGAAAGGTTGTCGGGCTCGCGTTTCAGAACCTCGCGAACGCGGACAACATCGGGTACGTCATCCCGACGCCCATCGTGCGTCGGTTCCTGGAGGACGTGGCCGTGATCGCGGAGGGGAACTCCGCGGCGGCGACGGAACCGACGCGCGAGGTTTGGCGCGAAGAAAAAAACGACGCCGCGCGCGACGAAAACGCGGAACGGGCGCTAGAGACTTCCGGCGGCGCGTCGTTCGAGACGCACCACGCGGGATTTTGCGCGTTGGGCGTGAAGTGCCAAGCCACGGATAACCCCGCGCTGCGCGCGTACTACGGCATGGCGAAGAACGAGACGGGCGTGTTGGTGACGCACGTCGCGCCTCTGTCGCCCTCGCGTTCGGTGTTGCGAAAAGACGACGTCTTGCTCGAGATCGACGGGCGCAAAATCGCCAACGACGGGACGGTTTCCTTCCGCGGCTGGGAACGCGTAGCGTTCGACCACCTGGTGAGCTTGAAGCGACCGGACGAAGCGGTGGCGTTGACCGTGCGAAGGAGACGTGTCGTCGCCGAGACTTCCGAGACTTCCGAGACTTCCGCGAACGGATCGGAAAACGCGACGAACGGAAAACGCGACGAACGCGACGAACGCGACGAACGCGCGTCATCGTCCGTGACTGACACGGTGGTCGAGACGTTGACGGTCCGCGCCAAGCCGCGCGCGCCGTTGGTTCCCGCGCACCAGTACGATCGCCTGCCTTCGTTTTTCCTGTACGCCGGCCTGGTGTTCTCGCCGCTCACGCAGCCGCACCTGCACGAGTTCGGGGACGACTGGTTCAACGCCGCGCCGCGCAGGCTGTGTGACCGCGCGCTGAACGACCACCCGACGGTGCCGGGCGAGCAGGTGGTGCTGCTGTCGCAGGTCCTGGCGGACGAGATCAACGCGGGGTACCAGGGCATGCACGACGTGGAGGTGCGCGCGGTGAACGGCGAGCGCGTGGAAAACTTAAAAGCGCTCAAGCGCGCCGTCGAAAAAGCAACCGGCGCGTTTCTCAGGCTGGACCTGGCCGACGACCGCGTGCTGGTGGTGAACCGCGAGGAGGCGGAAAAAACGCACGCGAGGATCATGGCCAAGCACCGCGTGCCGGGACGCATGTCCAGGGACCTCGCCTAGGCGAGGCGGTGAAGGCGGTAGACGACGTATTGATAGTGATGACGACGAGGTTCGGATGATGCACCTTGCGAGACACGTTTTCCGTGAAAAACGGGTTTTCGAGCAGTTGGCACCTCCAAACGTCCTTTCTTCCAGCCCGGCATGTCATCGGCCTCCGAAAATATCCCGCGGCCAGACCTGGGACGCGTGGCTGGCGTCATGAGTGGTCTGGCCGACCTTCCCCCGGCCTCGCCTCCGCGAGGACGGCACACGCGCACGGACTCGAACGTGTCCACCGATGAGTGCGTCGCGTCCCCCGCCTCTTGAGGCGACTGTCGGTTGGGATCTCACGTCCACGTGCCGCTTTTCCCTTCGCCACCGCGTGACCGCCGCGGACGCGTCGAACCCGTGCCTGCCGTCCTCACCCGCGTACTGACCCGTGCTGACTCGCGCGCGCCCGGCTCCCTCTTCCTCGCGCAGGCTCATCGCGCGCGTGGACATCTCGGACGCGGACGTCAGGGCGCCCCCCCCCCCTCGCCGAGGCCACGTGCGCAGTTTGTCCGGCACCCTGGAGGAGATCCTTCCGTCGGCGTCGCTGGACGGCGTCGATCGCCCGCGCCTGCCTCGGATCCACGACCCGCACACCGGCGTGCGCCGCGTGGCGCACGAGTGCGCGCGGCTCGCGGCGTGGGCGAAGACGCAGTCGTGGCTGCCCACGGCGGTGGTGTTCCTGGGCGTCGTTCTGTTGATTGCCGTGCCGAGCGTGTCGCTGCTGCGCGCGAGCGACGGGGACCGCCACGCCTCCGCGGGGACGAACGCCACGGAGATCAACAGCACGGACGCGCGGAGGGCGATGCTCGCGGTTCGGGTCGGGGAGGTCTTAGGGGACGCGGGTGAGAGAATACGCGAGGGGCGCGAGTGGACCGAGCGTTTTACGTAGCGTAAGGGCGCGCGGCGCGGTGACCGCGCGCGCGGCGGGACGACGTTCTCGACGAGCAATAAAATACTTTTTAGAAAGTACGCGTACCTTTTACGTAGCCTCTATCTATCTAGTTCTTCGTCACCGCCAGGAACTCGGCTTGCTCCCGCGCCAACTTCTCCGCCGCGGTCTCGGCATCCCCGGCACCTCTTCGCACGGGCCGCTTCGCGACGGGGCTCGCGCGCGCGCCAGCCTCCAGGTCCCCCTGCCCCCCCCTCGCGCTCGCCCAGGTCTCGTCGGCGACCTTCCCGTTCCCGAGCGAAGCGCCGCTCTTTTGGCTCCGCTCGCGAATCGCCTTCATCACGTCGTCGTCCAGCAGCTCCATCCCCGTCTTCGCGGCGTACCTGTCCAGTATCCCCTGCTCCAGCGCGTACTCCTTGAGCGCCTCCAGGGTCATGAAGTCGTTTCGGTCGTCGTACTTCTGGTCGTCGAAGTTGGACACCAGGTACTCGCTCGCCGCGTCCACCACCGTGACCGCCACGCCGAGCATGCCCATCGCCACCGCCAGGTTGACGAGCAGCGTGAAAAAGTCAAAGACGCCCACCGTCCCCCCGAACACGAACGAGACCCGCAACGCGTAGTGGTACCGCTGGAACGCGTGCAGCTTCCCGGCTGTGTCTGCTTTCCACACCATCTTCGGGCCGAGACTGGTCCAGACACCGCCGGTGGTGAACGAGACGTCCGCGAACGCCTTCGTCTCGTGGTCGAACGGCCGCGCGGCGCGCGTGTTTTCGTACGCGACGTTGATCTTGACGTGCGTTCCGCTCAGGCGGAACAGAGGCCCGGACCCGTCCGGCCCGGCGTTCACCGCGTCCAGGTCCGCGCCCGCGATCGACAGCAAGTCAACTAGGGGTACGCCCACGTCCGATCCCGCCGGGGACGTCAGGCGCGCGTCCGAGCTCGCCGCCGCCTCCCCCGTCCGGCGGAACTCGATCGCGGGGTTGTTCACGACGTCGCCCCAGGAGGTGGACACCTGGTGGTCCCACACCAGGCGCATCTGGTCCACGCCGGGCACGAACGCGTTCGAGGAATAGAGACCAGCGGCGTTCGCGGAGACAGAGTCCACCGGCGTGTCTTGGAAGTACGTCGTGATGAACACGGCGCTCTCGGTCTTCGCGAGCACGTCGCCCAGGCGCAGCGAGAAATCGCACGTGTTGTCCTCGTACGTCCACGAATCCGAGTACGTGTAGTCCGTGTCCGGGTTGTCGCAGTACGCGGGCGGGTCCGCCGCGAGCGTCGCGGCGTGCGCGTAGTAGTCCGCCTCGTCCACGTACGCGTTGACCACGGCGCTCGGGGCCTCCTGTTTCATGTACCCGTGCGACACGATGAGGTTGACGACGATGTACGTCAGCACGCCCAGCATCACGGCTTTGTGCGACAGCGCGATCTTCGCATCGACGATCTGGCACTTCTTCACCGTGGTGTACGTGCAGAGCTTCGTCCACGTGCTGTCCGTTGAGACCATCTTACGAGACCTCCACTTCTCGGAGCTGCTCTTGCGGTGGCGCATGGAGCTCATCGTCGCAGGACGTTCGAGCCTCAGCGGCCGATGTCAGCTTTTCTCGGAAGAATGAACGAGACGCGAGGAGACCTCGCCGGCGGGACCGGGAAGGAGGGCGCGAGCCGGCGCGAGCCACGGAACGAGCGACTCACGCCTTAACGACCTCGCCGTGCACGACGAGGACGCGCGAACGTGTGACGCCCAGAGGCGTATCCGTGGGAGAACCAAAGCTGAAAAGAGACCGTTGCGCCGAAACGAAAACGGTTCGAGCCTCGGGCCCGAGGGCTCCTGTGAAAAGTCGGAAACCACGACTCCCGAAGGGGGGAACGCCGCGCGTCAGAGACGCGCCGCGTTTCAGAGACGCGTACGATGTCCGTCTCGCCCTCCTCGGGCTCCGAGATCGAGGAGGCGATCGTGGACGACGTCGGCGGGTCGGATGTCTCCTCCGATGCCGTTCGCGGCGCTTTCGCGCCCGATGCGTCGAGCGCCGAAACGCGTCCCGGAGGGGAATCAGGCTCGGGGGGGTCCGCGCGAGGCCACTCGGAGACGTACTCGGACGATTTCGGGAGCGGCGACGACGGGATTTCCGAGGACGGCGCGTTCCTGAACGAGCCCGTGGACGACGCCCCCGAGTCCCCCGCGGGGAAGGCGCCGAGTCACCCGGGAGCGTTCGCCACGAGCGGAGACCCGTCGGCACCCGAGGAGAAGCGCCAGGGCGTTCACTCCGCGGCGCGGAATGCTCCGCCGCGCGCGTCGTCGTTCGCCGCGGCGCCCGCGCGCACCGCGGCGGGAACGCGCGCGCAGGGCGCGCGCGGTGCCGACGCGAGGGCACCGTCCGAGGGCGCGGCGCCCGATCCCGGGCGCTCGGGCGCCTCGAGCCCCAGGGTGTTCCGCTGGGAAAGGAGTCCGTCCCCGGACCGCCGCGACGCCGCCGCCGAGACTCGAAGAAGACTCGAGACTCGAAGAAGAACGGACCCCGCGTGGGCGTCCGTCCCGGGGCGGGTCGCCGCGCTGATCGCGCGCGCGCGCGCCGTCTCGGCGCGCCGCGAGGCGGTCGCGGCGATGTCTCCCGCGGCACGCGCGCAGAGGCGCTTCGAAAACGACCCCGCGCCGATCGCCGTCGGCGCGCTGACGATGGCCAAGGCGCGCGCGCAGCGCGCGGCGGCGGCGCTCCGCGCCGAGGCGGCGGCGGTGCGCGCGAGCGTCGCGGCGCACGCCGCCGCGCACCGCGAGCGCGCCACGCCGGAGCTCGCGCGCGCTATGTACGTGCGCCGCGCGGTCGCGCGCGCGGCGGCGCTGGACGGCGCGCGCGTGGCGGAGGATCTCGAGCGCGAAGCGGGGACGACGTCTCGGGAAAAGGAAAAGACGTCTTCGCTCGAGGTTTTGCGCGCCGCAATCGGCGCGCCCGGGGACGGGGACGGGGACGGGGACGTTCCCGAAAGCCCGGTGGCGCACGGGTCGTATCCCCCGCTCGGCAAAGGCAAGCAGGCGCTCCTGAGGCGTCTGTGGGCGAGCCACAGGCTGCGCCGCGCGGCCGCCGAGTGCGTGGGCGGCGACGCGGCGGAGGCGGTCGACGCGCCGCCGCGCGAGTGGGCGGAGGCGCAGATGGGACGCGCGACGGGTGGCGCGAACGACTGGGTCGACGAGACCTCCGGCGGGTTCGGGGAAGCGCTCGACGCTTTCGCGCGTCGCGAGAGCTCGGAGGTGGGTCGGAACGCCGTGAGCGTGCTCCGCGCCAGCGCGGAGCTCCGGCGGAGGGCGGGGGGCGTGTTGGGGTAGCTCGTCGCCAAAGACGTCGCGAAACGAGCGTTTTTTTTTGCGTTCGCGTGTCACACCGGGTTGGCTTGATCTTCGACGCTCGCGCGAGCGGTTGAACTTCTCGCCAGATGACGAGGGTTTTTCGGATAGCGTCCGCCGACGACTGTCGCGCGCGCGCTCCGGCACGACACGAGACGCACGCTCTCTCTCGTCGTCGCGATCCGCTCTCGGCGAAGGCTTGTTCCCGCGCACCAGCCTCCCCCCGCCCCACTCGGCGATGGCCTCCGCGGCTGCCGCGCGCGTCGTCGCCGGCGGCGTCGCGCCGAAAATCAACGTCGCCGCGCGCGATGCGACGGCGAAGTCGCCCACTTCGCGGCGCGCCTCGGCGGTCGCGCGCGCGCTCCGCCCCACCGCGGCGTTCGTGGATGTGGTGGAGAGTGAGCCCGGGACGCTGCTCAAGCCGTTCGAGGAGGGCATGCAGAAGTCTCTGCTGTTCGGGGTGTCGCACATGATGAACAACCACGAGGCTGCCGAGTACATCCTCAACTCGAAGCCGCGCTCGGTGGTGGTCGAGACCGGCCTGTGCAAGGCGCACCAGGAGCGACGAGGCACGGTGTTTAACTTCTCCGAGCTCTTCGCGTCCATCCACATGGCGGGCGGCGCCGCGGAGGAGGCGCTCGCGTTCATCACCAGGGTCGCGCACCAGCTGCGCCTGGAGGAACAGCCGCTGGCGGGCTCGCCGTTCTGGGCGCAGATGAAGACCCAGCTCCCCGCCGAGGCTCTGGTGTACGCGGCGGCGTTCGCGGTCGAGGCGCGCCTGGTGTTCGGCGACCGCCCCAAGTCGACGACGTACAGGCGGTTGGTGTCGTGCCCGACGCTGAAGGAGCTGGACGAGACCTTCGCGAAGCAGAGCGCGCGGAACTACCGACTGCTCGTGCCGGAGGACCACGAAGCCGCGACGCTCCCGCCGGCGGACCCGGCGACGGACGCCTTCGAGCGCGTCTGCATCGACGAGCGGGACACCATCCTCGCGCATACCATCTACGAGGAGGCCGCGCTGCAAGGCACGCCCGGCGTGGTCGTCGCGGTCGTGGGGTCAGACCACCTCGCCGGCGTCGAGCGCCGGTGGGAAGAGATGGTGGCGAGCGGCGGGAAATCAAGGGCGTCGGCGGAGGAGATCGACGCGCTGCTGACGGCGCCGGAAACGACGCGGGAAAACGTCGGCGCGCGGCTGGCGATCATGCAGCGCCTGCTCGGTTTGCGGTGCACCGAATCGTTGGTGAGCGACGCGTTCGAGGCGCTCGACGCGGACATGAACACGCTGGAAGGGGACGAGATCATCGCCTTCAACGCGACTTCAGAGATTTACGGCGCGCCGCGCATGCTGCTCGCCGCCGCCGCCGAGGCGGACGAGGCGGCGTTCGACGCGGCGGTGGGGAGCGCGAAGGGCGTGGACTTCAAGAAGGAGCTCGAGCCGATGCGCGCGGTGCGGCCGGCGAACGGAGGCGTGGGCTGGAGCGAGGAGGCCATCGTGTGGCTCAGGACCACCGGCGCGGTGGACGTCTCGTCGCTCGCGAAACCGCTAACCGAGTGACGCGCGGTAGATACGCGCGCGACCCGCAATTGACCCGAACGAGGCTACGTCTGTCGGTCACGGATGATCGCTCACGGGTGTTCGAACGTCCGCTCGCTCGACTACGCACCACGCCGCTCGACCACCAGGTTGACTTCGAAGTTCCCCGCCTTGGCGTTGCTGACGAGCGCGGCCATGGTTTGGTCGAACGAAACCCCCGGCGCGAAGTCGTCGCCGGTGGGCGCGACGAAGAGCACGCGTCGGAACCCCGGGCGCCCGTTCCCGCCGAGCATCAGCCCGCCTGGGCTGTACTTCATCTCGGGGATCATCGCGCTGCACGCGCGAAGCACGTCCCCGACGACGACCGAGCCCGCGCCCGCGCGCTCGGCGTTCGACCCGGGGACGATCTCCGCCACAACGATCTCGCCGGCGGGCGATTCCTCGAACGCGATGCCCAGGGGAGGCGCGATGACCGACTGCACCACGCGCGTGGACGCGCTCGCCACCTCGAACGAGGCCACCGCGATGTTCTCCGGGGGCTCGAGCTCGACCGAAACCTCGCGCACGATCGTTCCCGCGCGCGCCTCGGCTTCGGGAGACTCCCTGTCCTCCGGAGGACAGGGAGGGGGCGTGCGAGCCTCCTCTTCCCGACTCACGCCGGGCACCAACCGGTCGAGCGCGGAGAGCGTATCCTCGGTGTCGCCGCTCGCGCGCACCGATGGGACGCGCGCGTCCCCGCGCGTCCCACCCGCGACGCGCGCGCGCCGCGCTTCCGCGCGCGCGCCGACGCGCGGCGCCCACCTCGCGGCCGCCGCCGACGGCGCAGCGCGCATGCCGAACTGGGGACGGGCTTCCGACGACGCAGACCGCTCGCTGCGGTGCCGAAGAGCTTTCGATGGTCTTTCGTCAAGTCTGACGCGACATGATCGTAAAGCGAGCAGCAGTTTCGGCGCGAGATCCCCGTCAGTGCAGTGTGGTGCTTGGGGAAATGCTGACGCGGTGGGAAATACGCGGTGGGGAAATGCTGACTGGATTTCGTGCAAGAAGTCTAGACTGATTCCCTGGGATCGGCGAATTCTCCAAGATAACACACCTGCGTCTGTCGTTGTTTCACGGGAAATGACGAGGCGCTGAGAGAACGCGGAAAAAAGCGTTCGTTCCGCGACGCCTCTGCCGAAATTTCGTCACCACGGCGCGCCGTTCTCCGGAGTCACTTTCCCGCGCGAGCGACGTTCGCGCCGACGACCGCGCCGCCCAGCCGCCCGCGAGGCGCGAGGGTCTGGATCCCGCAACAGCGCGTTTCGAGCGCAGGCAAAGCGTCGCACCCGCGCACGCAGCGTGGCGTAATTTGATTTCCGAAAGGCGGTGATTGCTGTGGCGATGCCGTTGGAACGCACAGCCTCGGTGGAGGACATGGTGGGAAACCTGTGGCGCCTGGGGCGCACCCCGTCGCAGGCGGAATTCGAGCAGTTTTTCAGCAATATCGCGCAGGCTGGGTCGCAGCAGAACCTCGCCGCCGCCGCGCAGGCGGCGGCGACCGCGAACCAGGGCGCCGAAGCCGGCGCGGAAGCGGCGCCCGGAATCCCGCGCGTCGCCTCGATAGACTTGCTGCGCAAGATGATGATGAACCACCAGCCGGGGATGGTGGCGCCGGTCGCGCCCTCCCCGACGATGATGCACGGCATGTTCCCGGGGGCGACGGGAATGCCGAACACGGGTGCGTCCGATTGACCGCCCCCGACGAAGCGCGCGAGCCGCGACGCCCCGAACCCGACCGAGTCGCCCGACGGCGAATCTCGACACGTCGTGTGGCTTTTCCCTTTTCTCCGTCTGCGGACAGACGTTTTCTCTCGTCTCCGCGCGCGCGGAAACGACGCGGCTCGGCCGACGCTCTGAACGCATGCGCTGACCGACACGCCTCTCTCCCCTCCACCGCATTAAACAGCCGCCGCGTTCGGTTTCGGCGCGCCGCAGTTCGCGCCGGGGACGGTGCCGCCCGCGGTGGCGCCGGCGGATGCGGGCGCGCCGGCGCCGGCGCCGGCCAAGCCGGCGGCGCGGAAGGCGCCCGCGAAGCGCAAGACGCCCGCGAAGAAGGACCCGAAGAAGCGCTCGGTGACCCCGGAGGGCGGCACGGGGTCTGACGACGACGACGAGAGCGACGACGGCAAGGGCGGCAAGACCACCGACGAGGTGCGGCGGCAGCGGCGCATGCTCTCCAACCGCGAGTCGGCGCGGCGGTCGCGCCGGCGGAAGCTCGAGCACGTCGCGGTGCTGGACCAGCAGATCAACGGGCACAAGGCGGAGAACGCGGCGCTGGTGGAGCGCCTGCGCGAGATGGAGCAGCGCGCGGAGAGCGTGATCCGCGAGAACGCCGGCCTGAAGGCGGAGGTTGAGCGGCTCACCGCCGCGCTGCGCGGGGCGGCGGCGGGCGGGAAGGGCGTGGAGCGGTCGTCGAGCCTGCAGAGGATCGCCAGCGCCGGGACGCTCGCGGCGGGCCCGAAGGCCACGCTCGGGGACGGGACGGCGTCGCCCGCGATCGGGGAGGAATCACCGCGTGGGTTCGTGCCGTTCCGGTCGCTGCAGTCGTACGAGAACCTGCTCAGCTTACAGGCGCAGACGCGCTGAAGCTCGCGCGCCTTCCGCGGCGTTTGATGGCGCGTACCAATACGCGCGGTAAAAAACAACACATTTTTTGGGTACGGGCGCGAAACGTGAAACGCGACCCCTTAGCGCTACCGTAATAACAAGACACACACGATTTCTTCGGCGAACGCCTCATGGCGGGACACCCTGCGACGTGCTTCACAGACGGAGGCTCTTGGCGAGCGACTCGATTTCCCTCCGCGCCGGCTCGGAGGGCGCGTACGTTTCCCGACGGCGCTCCTCGGCGCTCGGCGTTTTGAACGGAGGCGACGCCTCGGGCGTGCGGAACGCGAGCCGCTTCTTCGTGGACGCCGTCTCCCCCGGCGTCGCCGGCGATCCCGCGAGCATCTCGCCCCACCCCGATTCTGCGGTGTCTCGGTCGCCGCGCCGGGGGCCGCCGCGGCGCAGAAGCGAAGCCACCGCCGCCTCGCGCGCCCGCGCGATCCAGTCCGCCTCTTCCTCGACCGGATCCGGCTCCGGATCCGGCTCCGGTTCGCCCGCGGGGGTGGCGAACGGCGTCGTCGCCGCCGGGAGCCTCTCGGGCGTCGAAGTCTCCGCGTCGTAGAAGTGGTCGCGCGCCCGGAACGAGGACTCGGCGAACGTCGTCGGGGTCTCGGCGTCGTAGAAGTAATCCGTCCCGGGGGTCCCGGCCCCCCCGGGGCCCCCGGGGACGGCGCGAGCGTCCCCGGCGTCGCCGCGCTTTTTCGTCTCCGGAGCGTCTCCGGAGCGCTTCAGGCTCGGCTCGCTCGGCATCATCAGCCTCTCGATCGTCCGCTTCCCGGAGTCCTCGCACGTGGGCTCCAGGTCCGACCCCAGCACGCGTAGCACGCTTCGACGAGCCCCCCCCCGGGACGCCTCGCGACGCGCGTCTTCCCTCCCTTTGTGTATTTGTTCGCGCAACCGGTTCGTCGCCGGCCACTCCCGCGGGCCGGCTTTGGCGGTGGCCGCCGCCGCCACCGCCAACGCGGCGGTCCACCCCGCGGCGACGCCCGCCGCGCGCGCGGCCTCCCTGATGTGCGGCAGCGCCGCGACCTGGTCGTGCAGCGAGCGCGCGAGTTCCCGGAGCTTCTCGTTGGCGGATCGGTGTTCCGCCGCGACGGCGCGCGCGAACCCGGCGACGTTGGTTTCCTCGTTCACGCTCACCGCCGCTTCGGGCATCGCGAGCAAACCGGCGAGGTACATCTCGTACGCGAGTTTCTTGCCGAACGCCTCCTGCGCCTCAACCTCGCGGTCCAGAACCTCCAGCGCCCACTCGCGCTGCGAGATGGCGCGCTCAACCGCGCGTCCCGCCTCCTCGGCGACGCGCGCGCGCTCGCTGTCCGCGTGCCGCGTCTCGCGCGTCTGCGCGCGCAGCCGCTCGGCGAGCTCGGCGGCGTTTTCGGTGACGCCCTTCACGGCGGCGACGCGCTCCGCCTCGGCGGACTCGCGCGCGCGCGCGTGTTCCCAGTCCGCCTCGCCCCGCTCGGTGCGCGCCACGCGCAGCGCTTCGCGCAGCCGCAGGTTCTCGGCGTGCGCCTCGTCGTGCCTGGTGCGCAGCGCCTGCGCCACCGCGTCCGCCACCGCCCGGCTCTGGATCGCCTCGCGGGTCGCGTCCGCCTCCCTGAGGCGCTCGAGCTCGCTCCGCGCGAAGAGCAGCTGCTGCCTGACCACGGGCAACTCGCGCGCGTCCGCGTCGTTGGACTCCAGGCGCGCCTGCGCTTCTCGCCGCAGCTCGGTATCGACACGCAGCCGCGTGACGTGTGCCTTGAGCTCCTCGCGCGCCCTGTGCGCCGCCGCGAACGCGCCCAGCTTGGCCGTCTCGGCGCCGCGGAGCTTCTCGGCGAGGTACGTCTCGCGCGTCCGCGCCGCCTCCAGCGCCTCGGCGTCGCCGGCGACGCGGCGCTCCAGCGCCCTGAACACGCGCGCGGCGACGACCGAGCCGTCGTCGGCGTGCGGCGTGTCGGCGTCCTCTGGGAACGCACGCAGCGCGTCGCGCACGACGGGCTCGTCGAAGGCGTCGCGCAACACCGACTCCACGCGGGCGCGGTCCTCGCGTTCGCGCTCGACGGCGACGCGGAGCTCGTGGACGGTGGACTCGAGCATCCGCGCGTGCGCCTCGGCGACGTCCGCGCGCCTCGTGGCTTTCGTGGTGGCGATCTGCCACCACGCGATCTCTTTCGTCTCGTCCCGCGCGGTGACGAACCACCTCTTCGTGCCTTCGCGCAGGTGCGCCACCGCGTCGGCGTCGCCGCGGTCGCGCAGGTCGCGCAGACGCTCCGACGACAGAAGATTCTCATCCTCGTCGCGTCTCGCGGCGTCGCGGCGTCGCGCGGGCGAAGGCGAGGGGGGGAGGACTCGGCTGGTCGTCGCGCGTGAGGACTTAGCAGGTAGCGCGGGCGACCTCGCCTTCGTCTCCGGTTTCGCGAGCGCCGGCGAGCCCTCCTCCTGTCTCCGCGCGTTCGCGTCGGCGTCTCCGAGACGATTCGCGCTGAACGCGAGGACGCGCGCGGTGGAGTCCTGGGGAGGGGGGGTCGGGTCCCCGGGCGCGAGCGCGCCGCCGACGGCTCCTAGACGCCGCGATGAGGGGGTCCTCATCGCGAGCGGCCCCCGGAGCTCGGAGCGCGCGGCGGGTTCTCCGCGCAACCGAGCTCGGTTCCTTCGCGACACGCGACACAAAACGCCTTCCGCGGGCAGATTCAGAACGAAAGAAAATTCGAGCGCGAGTCGCGTGTTCGCTCGAATTCGCGGACTTTATTTTTTTTCTACACTAAATGCCATGTGCCAAGAAGGGTGCCGGGCGTTAAACGACGACCGTCAAGTTCGTCCCCCTCGTTTCGGGGGATGCGCTGACACGGCGAATATATTCGCGTGATCCCGTGCTCCGCATGCGCCGCGCACTTCGTGAGACGCGGCGGCGACTGCACGACACGCGGCATCCCTGCGATGGCGGCGACGATGACCACTGCGCTATGCGCGGCGGTACCCACCCGCGTGGACCGCGCGCACGGCTCCCGCAACGCGGGGCCGCGCCCCAAGGCGCGCGACGCCCCGTCTCGGGCCACGTGGAGTGGAGGGCGCCTCGCGCTCTCCGCCCCCCGGCGCGGGACGACCGCGAGCGCGTTCGGCGACCCCGATCGCGGGTCGCCGCGGTGGAGCGCGCCTCCACGTGGGCCCTACCGCGACGTGCGGGGTGGCGGCGCGAACGAGCCCCACCGCGTGCCTCGCGCGGTGCTCCGCGAGCTGGACGGACGCGAGAACCGAACCGGGGCGGTGCCTCATCCCGTGCTTCACGCGAAGAAAGCCGCGGAGGAGGCGAGCGTGTTCGAGCGAAGCGGGGGCTTCGTGTACATCCGCAACTTCTTCAGCCCGTGAGTGATCGGCGACACGCCCTCCCGACCCGTTTCACGCCGCGGCGGCGCCTCCGCGCGATCTACTCGACCTCGCGTCTTCGAGATCGCGAGGACGACGCTCTCGCGACGCGTCGTTTTTTTTTTTTTCACGAGAGACGAGACTGACGCGACGCGCCCGTTGCCCGTTTTCTACGCACGCAGACGCGACTACGACTTGATTCGGCGCGAGTGCGCGCTGCTGCGCACGGAGGTGGGGAGTGAGCGGCGCGCGTGCGCGCGGCAGAGGCTGGGCGTGATGGTGGATCCGACGCACGTCGTGCATCGCGCGTTCATGAATCGCAAAGTCGCCGACCGCCTGGGCGCGCTGACGGGCGAGAGCTCTCTGCTCCCCGCGGACGTGCCGGTGGAGTTCCGCGTGTACCCCAGCGGATCGTGCATGGACTGGCATCAGGACGTGGCGCTGTACGTGGAGCCGCAGTACGAGCTGGTGTTCACGCTGGAGAACTCCTCGGACTCGCAGACGCAGTGGCAGGACGACGCCGGGCGCCGGCGCGGCGGCTGGACCGAGCCCAACTCGGTGCTCATGGTGCGCGCCGAGCACGTCGTGCACCGCGTCACGCCCGTGACGCGCGGCGAGCGATCCATCGTCAAGTTCGTGTACACCACCACGCTGGACAAGACGGACGAGTTCTACGACAACCTCACCACGTACGAGCGGTGACACAGCGCGCGCGTGAGGGAACGCGAATGACGGATCGCGACGCGGTAGAGTCGAGTTGGGTTTTTTCGCACACAGAGACGCATCGTTTTCGACGCTCGCGCGCTTTCGATACAGTACGCACTCAAGAAAAGAAGCACACGTCCCGCGGTCGGCGGAGTTCGAGCACGTTCGAGTGCGTTGTGGGAATATTCTCAAACCCGGGATCGGCGGTTCCGAAAAATATGGCTGCTCCCTGAGTGCGCTTGCAGTCGCATGTTTTTGGAAAATCCGAAGGGTGCCGCCCGCCTGATTTTATCCGCAACACGCGCCTGCAGCGCGGCTCCATCTGCGGGCGCGCGCGTATCGCCACCGCTACGAACACGATGGCCGCGATGACGATCGCGCCGGCTGGGATGGGCGTTCGCGCCCTCGGCGCTCCCTCGGCGTCGCGCGCCGCGCGCCGCGGCGGCGCGTCCACCGCGCGCGCGTTGGGATTCGCGGGCGAGGGCATGGGACAACGAGCCTCGCTGAGGCGATCGACGCGCGCGGACGTGCGCTTGGCACGCGGCAGAGGCCAGGCGGTGGTGACTAAGGCTGTGACCGGTCCCCTGGAGACGCGGCTCGGGTCGATCCTCACCTCGCTTCCGCAGCGCATAGACCTGTACTTCCGCGTGCGCCGCGGCCGAAAGCTGCTGTGGAAAGCCATCTTCGCCTTCACCGGCTTCTACACCGCGAACGTGCTGTCGCTGACGTTCGGCGTGCTGGGAATCAACGACGTGGTCGCCGGCGCGTTCTGCGTCGCGTTCTCCGAGATCATCACGCGCTCGTACTACAAGAAGCTCAAGCCCGGGAAATACTGGGACTTCCTGAACTGGTTCAAGCTGGGGCTGATGTATGCGCTCACCGCCGACGCGTTCAAGCTCGGATCGTAAATCAGTGCGCGCGTGTGAGACGAGCGAAAACACGCGTGAGGGAATGTTTTATTGCGACGACGACGAGAAACCTCGCGCCCCCACGTGCATCACGTACATAGTAAAACGTCTCGCGCTTCAAAGTTTCTTCTCCCAGAACTGCGCGGTCCCGAGCTCGGGGTCGAGCTCGTATGACTTGAAACCGAACTTCGCGTAGCTCCCCATCGCGTTGGGGTTGTTGGAAAGAACCTCCAGCGTGAGCTTGCAGCATCCTCTCGAAACGGCGATCTCCTGCACTTTTTCCATCATCCTCTGCGTGATGCCCTTGCGTCGATGCGCGGGCTCGACGAAGACGTCGTGCACGTTAATCAGGGGCTCGCACTTGAACGTGCTGAACCCCTGGAACGCGTTGATCAGACCCACCGGCGTGTCGCCCACGCTCGCGATGACGCTGAACGCGCCCTGGATTTTGCGGAGGTGCGCGCAGAGATTGGCACGCACGGCATCGTCCAGGGGCGCGGAATTGCCAAACTGGTCCAGGGCGTACCCGTTGAGGAGCGTCGACACCGTCGCCGCGTCCGCGGCGTCGGAGTAGTCCGCCACGCGACACGCCACCGCGTCCGCCATCTCGACACGCGCGCGGGCGACTCTGGCGAGGTCCGGAGGCGTTCGGCGGCACACGAAAAAGTCGTCACGAAGGAAACGAGTCGCAGTGTGTGTCAGCGTGCTAAAACTATAGTGATCGGCTACTCCCCGAAGAACGTCTGCTGCACTCGGCTCGCGATGAACCTGCGCTGGAAACCGCTCGCCGCGCCTGACACCTCCTCCCACAGCGTCGCCAGCGCGCGCGCCTCCGGCGTCTCGAGGCGGGGGGGGGGGGCCCCCGCGTCGAGGCGGTCGGCGCCGTCAGCGCCGCGGCACGCCGTCAGGTGGGCGCGCGAGGCGAGCGTCCGCTTCGTCGTCGCCGAGCTCCCGTGCGCCCACATCGCGCTCCGCAGGGCGTTCGCCAGGGGGAGCCCCCCGCCGTCCCCCGCGAGCGTGGGCGCGGCGCGCACCGCGCGCGTCGCCGCCGCGCGCACGGCGTCCAGCTCCAGCAGCCGCTCGAGCACGGGCGAGACGTGGAAGTCCACCGCGGCGAGCGGCACGTCGCGCCGCGTCAGCGAGGCTGTTTTTTTTTTAGTGAAATCACCCTCCGCCGCCCGCGCCCGCTCCGCCTTCTCGGCGGCGCGCGCGAACGTCACGTGCAGCCCCTCGGTCCAGTCCCAGGGCTCCGCGAGGAGCCGGCGGCGCCACCGCCCCGCGGCGGCGCGGAGCATCTCCACGTCGCTCCGCATGCCGCCGAAGCGCGCGCGCATCAGGAGCGCGCACACCAGCGCGCCGTGCTCGTCGCTCAAGCCGGCGCGCGCCGCGCCCAGGTTGCGGAGCGGGTCCGCGTCGCTTTTTTTTTTTTGGGACCCTGGCGATGCGGACGGCTCCGGAGACGGGTCCGGGTCGCCGAGGGCGTCCTTGACGTCACACGCGGCGAGTTCCGCGGCGACGCGCGCGACGGCGTCGCGCGCGGCGGCGCCGAGCAGGTACCCCTTGCTCTGCGCCGCCATGAACCAGACGAGCAGCGGCGTCGCGGGGTGCACCGTGGCGTCCTCCACGGCGATCACCGCCAGCCTGCGCAGGCACTCCGCGGGCTGCGCGTGCAGGAGCGCCAGCGCGCACCTGCGCGCCGGGCCGCACGCGCCCCGGCGCACAGCCTTCTGCACCGCGGACTTGAGCACGCCGGGCGACAAGTTGGCGCGCTCGCCTCCCCCCGCCCACGTCGCCGCCAACGCCGCGGCGGCGGCGGCGTCCTCGGGCGCGGCGGAGGTGACCAGCCGCACCGTCGTCGCGCAGGGCTTGCCGTCCGCGGCCCTCTCCTTGAACTGCGCGGTCGCGCTCCACGCGGCCGCGGCGTCGTCGAAGCCCTCGGCACGCGCCGCGGGCCCGGGCGCCGTCCCGCGCTCCAGCGTCCAGCGCCACGCGCCGCGGGCGTCGAGCCACGCGCAGAACACGAGCTCGCACTTCGCGCTCTTCTGCGCGTCCATCAGCGACGCAAACGCCGCGCGCGAAACCGCGTCTCGGCCGTTTCGGCGTTTCGGCGTTTCGGCGAGCGCCGGCTCGGGGTCCGGTCGCGCGTGCGACGTCGGCGTCGCGTTGGAGACGTCGCGGTGACTGACGCGCGACGCGGGTCGCGGATCCGCCTCCGGCGGCGTTTTCCGACGCGCGTCCTCGGGCGACGCGCAACCGGCGCCCGCGCACTCGGCGGCGTGCGACTGTATCAGCGCCGGGTGGAACGGCCGAAAACACACAGGACACTCCGCGAAGGACGACCCGGAGACGCTCGAGTGTCGCGGTCGTTTCGCCGAAGGTCGCGAGGCGTCTAAGGCCGCGCCGAACATCGCGGCGACGGTTCGAGGCTCGCCCGATTTGGCCATCGCCTCTTACGTACGATTAGTCTCGCGAAGACGCGCGCGTTTTCTTTCTTCGCGGTTTCACGAACGCCGTGTCCAAGAAAAGTAGCGCGTCAACTGCGTCTCGACGTGCGCCGGGACGTCCACCTCGACGGTCAGGTTCTGGTGCGCGTCCACGGACAGGCTCGTGCGCACGCTTCTCGTGTCCTCCTCCTCGAACGGCTCGTCCGCCTCGGACGGGGGCGACCACGGCCGGGGCTCGGCTAATCCCTCGGGAGCGGCGAAATACGTCGTGAGCAATCGTTGCACCTTGCGCGCGACGTACCGCTTCCAACGCTTGGGGGCGGAGCCGATTTGCCCGCGCGCGCGACGGAACGGCGACGCGAGAGACCCCACGATGGGCTCGGGAGCTTCGTACGAGTCCCGACTCCGCTTCATACCCCACTCCCGCGCGAGTCGGCGTGCAGTCCGCGCGCGTGAGAGTGTCCAGATGGAAGCATTTTCAAACGCCTCGAAACAGCCAGGCGCGCGGCGCGTCGAAGTTAGTAACCGTTTATTCACCGATGCGCTCTTCTCGACGTCCAACGCCGGGACGCGACGCGCACCAGTCCTCCGCGCGTAGGTTTGACGATGGCAGAGGAAGCGATGGAGCACTTCCGCGCGGTGTGCGCGCGGACGCGTGACACCGTCGCGCGCAACGCCAAGTTCAACGGTTCCGTCGAGCGCCTTTTCGACGTCGAGCGTCGTCTCGGAGGGAACGCGGTCGCCGCGTTGGACGCGTCGACGCTCGCGGACCTCGGGGAGGCTGCCGAGCGCGCGCTGCACGCACTGGGCGACTGGCGCGCCGCGAGCGTCACGAACCGAATGAAGGGACACGACGCGGACGTCGAGTCCGCGCTCGCCGAGCTCTGCGCCCGCGGCGTGGAAGTCGTGGCCGAGGCGGAACGAGCCCCTCGAGGCGAGACGTCCGACATCTTCGTCCCGGCGATCCCGGCCGTTCCCGAACGCGACGCCGTCGTATCCACGTCGTCGTTGACGGACCCTCCGCCCTTTCCCCCGACGATCCCGACGCCCATGCGCCGCCATCCGCCCGCGTCCGCCGCGGCGGCGGCCCACCCTCGGACCGAGGCGGTCCCCGAGATCCCCCGCGGCGGCGCGGCGCTGTCGACGGCGGCCGCCGCGGATGCGAACGCCGCGTACACCGCCGCGCTCGAGTCGGAGGCTTCCGGGCACACGCACATCGCGCTCGAGCGCCTCTGCGAGGCTGCGGAGCTCGGCCACGCCGCCGCCGCGACGCGCGCGGCGACGGCGCTCATGACCTCTGAGGGGACCGGGCGGCTCCGCGCGCCGGACGACTCGCGGCGCGCCGCGCGCTACTTGCGCGTCGCCGTCGCCGCCGGCGACGCCGACGCCATGAACGCGCTCGGCTCGATGCTTCTGCGCGACGACGAGAAGGCGACGGGCGAGGCACGTGACCGTGAGGCTGCTGTGCGGCTTTTCGCCGAGGCCGGCGCGCGGGGCTGCGCCGCGGCGGATTACAACCTCGCGGCGTGCCTCGAGGCGGGCGCCGGCGTCGAGAAAGACGCGGAAAAAGCCAAATCTCTGTTCCGCCGCGCGCTTTCTCTGGGCGTGTTCCGCGCGCACTTGCCGCTCGGGTACCTGGCGCTGCGCCACGACGCGGACCTCGGCGCCGCCGCCAGACACTTCTCCGCGATTTCCGGGGACGTCCCCGGGGACGTCTCGGCGAAGCGCCTCGAGGCTCTGGGGATCGGCGAGGGGGACGTCGCGGAGGCGACGTTTTGCCTGGCGGACGTGAGCGAGCGCGCGGCGGACGTCGGGCTCGCGCGCCTCGAGCGCGTACGCGCGAGCGGGGCGGTTCCCGTCGACGAGAAGCGACTGGCGGCGCTTCGCGAGGACGGCGGTGCGACGTATCTGTCGAGCGCCGATGACGCGACGGACGACGCGTCGGATCTGTGCCTGGATCTGTGCCTGGACGAGGCGGCGGCGCGACGCGACGCGACGCTCCTCGTCCTGGCGACGTCCTCGGCGGACGAGGACGCGAACGCCGCCGGGGACCTGATGCGGCAGGTGGCGAGCGCGCGCGAACGCGCGCGCGCGCTCACGCGCCGCGCCGCCGAGCTCGGCGACGGGCGCGCCGCGTTTCGCGTCGGCGTATCGCTGTGGCGCCCGACCGACGCGCTCGGGTGCCGGGAAGAAACCTTCGCGGCGCGCGAGGCGGCGGCGACGTGGGTGGCGCGCGGCGCCGCCGCGGGCTGCGGCGCCGCGTACGCCTGGCTCGGCGACGTGGCGATGCGCGGCGCGTGTCGCCTGGACGGCGTTTCCGACGGTACGACTGCCCGCGCGCTGTACGCGCGCGCTGCGCGGCTGGGGGACGCGAAGGGCGCGCGGCGCTTGGCGGCGCTGGAGGAAAAGGCGTGGAGCGAGGCGAAGGCGGCTGGGCGGCTCCGCGTCTACCCGACGGCGCCGCCGGAAGCGTGGCGGCGGCGCGTGCCGCCGGAGTGGGTCGACGAAACCATCGCGGGCAGGCCAGTCGCGGCAGCGGCTGCGCAGTAGAGACACATGGTGACACACGTCGATGCGTGGATAAATGACACGCGTACGTCTGACGGATACCCATCCCGCTATCGTGTCGACCCGTCGCGTCATCGTCTCTTCTCCTTCTTCTCTTTCTTCTCTTTCTTCTCTTTCTTCTCTTTCTTCCCGCTCTTCTCCTTCTTCGCCTTCTTTGCCTTCTTCAGGCTCTTCTCGGGGCTCTTCTCGGGGCTCTTCTCGCGCCTCGCCTTCTTCGCCGGCTTCGTCTGATTCGCGTCGATTCCGCCCCCGAGCAGCTCGCCCTGCTCCGAGAACGTCTTCCTCACGCCGGTGTGCTCCGTCTTCATGACGCCCTTCCCCCCGAGCCCGCGCTTCGCGCCCCGCTCCACCTTCCCGTCGTGCGCGCTGTGGAAGAGGCGCTCCTGGTCGTCCTCGGTGAACCCCCGCTTGGTGCTCTTCGGCACGTCCGCGCTCCGCTCGCGCGCGCTGCCCACGAGCCCGCCCCACTGGAACTTGGCGTTGACCCACCACGCCAGCGTCTTCGTGCTTTCGGAGGGCAAACCCTCGTACGCCTCGCCGGTCAAAACCGGCTCCTCCGCGACGTCGGGCGTGGAGGGCGTCGAGGCGGACGACGCGCGCTTCCCGTCCTCCGCCCGCGCCTTCGAGGACTCGTCCGCCTTGTCGTTCGCGGCTCCCACCTGGATGCCGTACTTACGCAGCTGCTCCTGCTCCATCGCCGCGATGCGCGCGAGCTTGCCCTTGGCGCGTCCCCAGTTCCCCCAGGAGTCCTTCGCCAGGTCCTTCGCCAAATCGAGGTCGCTCTTCTTGCCGGAATACAGGATGCCGTCGCGCCCCTTCTCCGCGCCGACGGAGACGAGCGCGTTGCCGTTCGCGTCCACCGCGCACGAAGCCAGGTTTCTGGCGGTTTCGTCGTCCTCGGAGTCGCTGTCGCTGTCGGATGCGGAGTCGGAGTCCGCGTGCGCGGCCACCGCCTTGGCGAACTTGTCGGCGGCGGACTCGAAGTGGCCTTCCCACCATTTTTCCTCCCACTTGTACCGCAAAGCCTCGTCTGCGCCCAGCCCCTGCTGCAACTCGCGCTTCTTCACTTTCAGAGCCTCGGACATGCCTTGTCTATTCTTACCCAGGCCGTCGCCCTCGGACCAGCCCATCTTGCTCAGCATGGCCTTGCCGTACCCGCTGTACGCCTTCTCCTTCGGCGCGGTGTCGAAGTTGGGAATCTTCATGGCGACGAGGAAATCGGCGGCGACGCCGCGACCGCGCTACGCGCCGCGGAGCGCGTCTCCCGTCGCACGAGACGTCCCGCGTCCCTCGCCCGCGCCGCGTATTCGGAACCGCCGCCGAACCTGAGACCGCTCGAGTATCAGCCCGCGCCCGAAGCAATGCCGCGCGGGCGCCCGCCGCCGAAAGGCGGCCGTCCGCCGAGTAAAAAAAAGTTTGAAGCGCGTTTTTTTCGAGACCAGGAATGCATACCAGTACCCATGTGGGACACGGCGTCTGGTCTCTGCGAGCCCGCGACTTCCGAAACTTCGACAGCCACCCGACGCGACACCTGCACAGTCGAAAAGCGCGTCATCTATCCGGTTTCGCCATCACTCCGACACGCTCGCACCCATGACCATGTCCGCCGTTTCCGCCACCCTCGGCGCCGCCGCGCGCGTCGCCCCCGCGCTTCGCGCCTCGCACCGCTCCGCGGCGCCCGCGCGCCTCCTGACGGTGCGCGCCGCCGGCAAGGAGGTGGTGGCCACGGACAAGTCCCCCGCCGCGCTCGGCCCGTACTCGCAGGCGATCCGCGCCGGGAACACGCTGTACGTCAGCGGCCAGATCGGGTTGAAGGCGGAGACGATGAAGTTCGCGGGCGATACCATCGAGGAGCAGACCGAGCAGGTCATGGCGAACATGGGCGAGATCCTGAAGGAGGCGGGCGCGGACTTCAAGGACGTCGTCAAGACCACCATCCTGCTCGCGGACATGGCGGACTTCAAGACGGTGAACGAGATTTACGGCAAGCGCTTCCCCGAGAACCCGCCCGCGCGCGCGACGTTCGCCGTCAAGACCCTTCCCCTCGACGCGCTCGTCGAGATCGACTGCACCGCGTACTTGCCGTGAGCGCGTCGACGAACGACAGGAGACGACAGGAGCCGCGTTTGAATCGACTCGACGCGAACCGCGCGAACCGCGCGAACGAACGCCATCTTTTCACAACGCGCCTCGTGACGTGTGATAACTTACACAAAAAGAAACGAGAAACCGACGACGCGTCCTTCAAACGTCCTTCAAAACGTCCTGTGCACCGCCGGGTACGGCGGCATCTGCATGGCGTTCGGCGCGGACGTCTGCACGTCCGGGGGCATGGGGTCGTTCTCGCGCTCGGGGCGGTACCACCTCCCCCATCCCTTCGTCATTCTCGAGACTGAGCGCGGAGGTCCCGCGACGTACCCGTCGGCGAACCCGTCGCGCGCGTCGTCGCGCGCGGCGAGCGCGGCGAGCGCGAGCGCGGCGACGTGCGCGAGCCACACGAAGACCGAAACCCCGAACCCGCCGCGATCCATCTCGAACCACGACAGGTCCCCCACGGCGACGAGGCGCAAGCGGTCCACCGCCGTGGGCAGGATCAGCGCGAACACCGCGGAGGGCACGACGTCGTACCTTTCGCCCGCCTCGCGATCCGCCATGTCGGGGAACGTGTTGGCGTAGTGCGCGAAGCACACCATGTCGACGAACGCGACAAACGCGAGGGTGTAAAAACACGCGCGGCCGACGGCGGGCAGGTTCGCGTGGCACGTGTTGCGCCTACAGTCCTCGCTGCACCGGGACACGAGCACGCCGAACAGCGCGACAAGCAAGAACCCGAGCGGGAACGTGAGCGCGCGGATGGCCACCTCGGCGCCCCCCGCCGAGCGCAAGCGCCGCTTCGTCTCCTCGCACGCGCCTCGCGTCGCGACGGCGGCGACGGCGCCGTCGCTCGGCCAGATCCCGAAGTAGTCGAGCTCCGCCGCGCTACACGTCCCCTCGGCCCAGCAGGCCTCCTGCTCGCCGGGCGCATCCTCGTACTCGCCGTCGTACTCGTCCTCGTCCTCGTCGCCGTCCTCGTCGCCCTCGTCCTCGTCGCCGTCCTCGTCGCCCTCGTCCTCGTCGCCGTCCTCGTCGCCCTCG
>Ga0181561_10001012_pt1 | contig 24573 bp, 12 predicted proteins | sample 011ome_19_FD_133760 | JGI IMG/M metagenome (GOLD analysis project Ga0181561, IMG submission 133760) | Coastal salt marsh microbial communities from the Groves Creek Marsh, Skidaway Island, Georgia - 011510BT metaG (megahit assembly) | ecosystem: Environmental > Aquatic > Marine > Intertidal... | reverse complement strand
CATGTTGTACGCGTAGTTCTCCAAACCGTTCTTCGCGTCAATCTTCTTCTTGTGCTCTTCGTCTTCCGCTTTGTACTTCTCGGCTTCTTGGACCATTCTTTCGATGTCTTCCTTGGACAATCTCCCCTTGTCGTTGGTGATGGTAATTTTGTTCTTTTGGCCGGTGGACTTATCTTCCGCGGACACGTTCAAGATACCGTTCGCGTCGATGTCAAAGCAAACGTTGATTTGCGGGACCCCTCTCGGCGCCGGTGGGATGCCTTGCAATTCAAACTTACCCAACAAGTTGTTGTCTCTCGTTCGCGAACGTTCGCCTTCGAAGACTTGGATCAACACGCCCGGCTGGTTGTCGGAATACGTGGAGAACACTTGCTCTTTCTTGGTCGGGATAGTCGTGTTCCTCGGGATCAACACAGTCATGACACCACCGACGGTTTCCAAACCCATGGACAACGGCGTGACGTCCAACAACAACAAGTCTTGAACCTTTTCGTTGCCTTCGCCAGACAAAATGGCGGCTTGGACTGCGGCACCGTACGCGACGGCTTCGTCCGGGTTGATGGATTTGCACAACTCCTTGCCGTTGAAGAAGTCGGAGAGCAATTGTTGCACCTTCGGGATTCTCGTGGAACCGCCGACCAAGACGACTTCGTGCACTTGGCTCTTGTCGAACTTGGCGTCTCTCAAGCACTTCTCAACCGGTTCCATGCACTTGCGGAACAAGTCCATGTTCAACTCTTCGAATCTCGCTCTCGTGATGGAGGTGTAGAAATCGATGCCTTCGAACAAGGAGTCGATTTCAATGGACGTTTGCGCGGTGGAGGACAAAGTTCTCTTGGCTCTTTCGCACGCGGTTCTTAATCGTCTCAACGCTCTGGCGTTGCCGGAGATGTCCTTCTTGTGCTTTCTCTTGAACTCCGCCGCGAAGTGGTTGCTCAAACGAGTATCGAAATCTTCACCACCCAAGTGCGTATCCCCCGCGGTCGCCTTGACTTCAAAGATGCCTTCTTCGATGGTCAACAAAGAAACATCGAAAGTACCACCTCCCAAATCAAAAATCAAAACGTTCTTCTCCGACGTGGACGAAGTCTTCTTGTCCAAACCGTACGCGATCGCCGCCGCGGTCGGTTCGTTGATAATTCTCAAGCAGTTCAAGCCGGCGATAACCGCCGCATCCTTGGTCGCTTGTCTCTGGGAATCGTTGAAATACGCCGGCACAGTAACGACGGCGTTCTTCACGTCTCTGCCCAAAAACGCCTCGGCGACTTCTTTCATCTTCACCAAAACCATGGAGGAAATCTCTTCCGCCGCGAACGTCTTCTTCTCCCCGTGAAACTCAACCTCAATCATCGGCTTTTCCGCTTCCCCTTTCACGATCGTGTACGAAAATTCCTTCATGTCGTGCTGCACTTGCGGATCGGAGAACTTTCTCCCGATCAAACGCTTGGCGTCAAAGACGGTGTTTTTCGGGTTCATCGCGACTTGGTTCTTCGCGGAGTCCCCGATGAGACGCTCGGAATCCGTAAACGCCACAAAAGACGGCGTCGTGCGGTTCCCTTGATCGTTGGCGATGATTTCAACGCGGTCGTGTTGCCTGTGTTGATGAACAATGTAATTAAAAAAAAAGTCGGTCAGTATGCGTGTATATTTTTCGTATAATACGTCTCTTCGCGCGAAAACAGAGGAGAGAGAGAGAGAGAGAGAGAGAAGAAAAGGTAGGTGCCCGCTTTTCTTTTCCTCCAAAAGTAGTCAAACTTTTTTTACTACTGTAACCCTAAATAATACGCACGAAAAAAGAAGGAAAAAAAGAAGCTTTCAGAAGCTTCTTCCGGGCACCTTCTCTCTCCGTCTCTCGTTTCTCTCTCTACATCTCTCTCCGACGAGATAGATGACTGTCTCTTAAGTCGCGTCTTCTCTTCGAACGCAAAGCTCTGAATCAAAACTCGTCTTCGAGAACGAATTTCTCTCTCTCGTTTGCGCGAAGAAGAAGCGGCGTTGGTTTCTTTCGTCGCGACGAAAAGCTTTCTTTTTCTGGAAAAGAAAAAATCTCGATCGGCCCCCGCCGACAAAAGATTCGATTGACGAAGCGTCGGGTCTCATTCGCCGCGCGCAAAAAAACAGAACGATTCAAAAAAAAGAAAAGACGAGAACACGTACCACACGCCGACGCAGGAGTACGTCGTACCCAAATCGATCCCGATCGCTGGTCCTTCTGATTTAGACATTTTTTTTCTTTTATGTGTGTGTTGTGATTTTTGTAATAAAATAGTGAAGACGAGACGAGCGTTTTTTTTTCTTTTCTTTTCTTTTCTTTTTCGAAAAAAACGGCGGGAGAAGACTGCGACGACCGCTGAACTTCGCCGACTCGTTAGTTTAGGGTTTTCGTAGTAAAATTTGTCCATTTCTCGTAAAACGGGTTTTGGTGGTGCCGTTTTCCAGCAAACAGAGGGTCAGTCTCTAGAGAAGAAAGAAAATGGAAAACGAGACACGATAATTCGTTCGTTTTGTGTCGGCGCGCTCTCGCGTCGACGACGACGACGAGAAAGTCATCGCCATGAAACCAAAACAACTCCAATCGGAACTGCAAGATTTGCGGACGTTTTCGAACCCGAAACAGAATTTAGAGCAGTACGCAACGACGCCTTTATTGGCGACGAAATTGTTGCAAGTTGCCTCGGTGGAGTTTAACGACATCGAGGAGAAATCGGTGATTGATTTAGGCGTCGGCACGGGCGTGTTGGCGATCGGGGCGAAACTGATGGGCGCGGGACACGTGCTCGGTATAGACGTGGACGCGGACGCGTTGGAAGAATGCAAAGAGAATTTAGAGATGTACGATCCAGAATTAGAGGTGGAGTTGTGTTTAATGGACGTGGTCGAGTTGATTCGAAGATACGATAACGACGAAGACGAAGACGAAGACGAAGACGAAGACGAAGACGAAGACGAAGACGAAGACGAAGACGAAGACGAAGACGAAGACGAAGCGGTTAGTGTAAAAAGGAAGGATTACGTGTGGCCGAGAGCGGATACGGTGTTAACAAACCCACCGTTTGGTACGCGAAGGAAAGGTGCGGATGTGGCGTTTTTAGCCGCGGCGATGAAAATGGCCGAGACCGCGGTGTATTCGTTCCATAAGACGTCCACGAGAGAGTACATCGAGAAAGTAGCGGTGAAAAAATTAGGCGCGAAGAGCGCAAAAGTTGTGGCCGAAATGAAGTACGGGTTGAAGAATCAGTACGGTCACCACAGAAAAGATGAGGTGGAAGTGTTTGTGGACGTGTGGAGAATAGAGCCGTCGTCGTCAAAAGCAAAGAAAGATGACGACGACGACGAGAAAGATGAGATGTTCGAGCAAAATTTGAGAGATTTAGCCGCAAACATTGAAGAGTTGCAGCTGAGCGCGCGTCAACGCAAGGACAAGGAAAGAAACAAAAATAGCCGCAAAAATAGCGATAATAGAAAAAAATGGTGAGAGGTGTAGTAATCTTTCATTATGTTATGTATACGTGTGTGTGTGTATGCACGCGCGCGTGCGCGTGTATGCTCTATTCTCTAATAGTTCTAAAATGTACTACTCTTCTTCAGAAAGCGTCTCGTCCACGCCACTGAGTTCTTGCGCTAAAAGCTGCTCTCGCATTCTTTCGCACGTTTGCATCGCCTCTACCAACTGTGCAACGACGGTACTGTCTTCGCCGACAACTTGAGAAATTTCCGAGGCTATTTTCTTTGCTTTTTCGTTGATCTCTTCGATGTTTTCAATCATACTCCCAGCCTTGACTGTGTCCATCATAGACATCATGAGACACTCCAACGACAATTTAATAACAGAGACGTTGTGAACGGCAACTTGCGGGTGGAAATGGGGATTCGGGTAATACTTTTCGAAAGATGGCGTGAGTTCTAACCCGCGGTCCAACGCTACCTGCCATTCTGAAAATAGAACCGCGGCGTTCATGAACGACTCCAACGCCTTCACGCGTAAGTGGTGTCCTCTGGCGATGCCAACTGAAGCGCCGAAAAGCGCCGATTTTACATCAGTCAGGCTGTTAAACCGATCCCATGCACGCTTTAACGAGACACCATCGAAAACTTCTGTCGCAGACGATGAGTTCAACTTTTCAACCAGTTCAAACGCCTGACAAAATCGTTCAGCAATTTCAGCCACGACGACGTTTTTACAATCGCCCCACGTTTCAACAATCAGACGCGTCTTCTTTTTGTTGCTCTTTTTACTTGTGTTCGACTGACCGTACGTTTTCTGACCCGCAAACTCTGGGTCTTTTGATAAACCGACGAAAGCTTCACCTACATCGTCTTCATCCATATCGTTATCTACGTCATCACCCTCGTTATCTCTGTCTTCCTCTTCATCAACGCTCTCTTCCAAGTTGAAGCTCGCCAACGCGCTATTGTTGTTATCCTCCTCTTCAAAGAACCCACCACTTTCCTCACTGAAGAGGCGATAAATGTGACACCCGCCGTCAACGATACCACCGGACGCGCGTTCAATTTCAAACCAGCTTTTTTGTTCGTCTTCGATGGTATACTTCGGTGCGCGAGGCAACGCTCGCAACTTATGTCCTCCAATCAAAGGAATTTCAGAAAGAGGGAAAACATCTTCGTCTTCCTCGTCTTCATCCGCGGATAAATCGAAGCCGTAGTTCTTTTTCAACGATTTCGCTCTTTCTCGTTTTGGTTTCATCAACTCGTCGTAAGAAATCGTCAACTCTTCGCCCGGCAACACGTCTCGCAAACATCGGACAATCATCTTCTTACCTCTAAAAGTCGTGAAACAGTTTGGAGTTTCCGAATGATTCATCATCGCCGCCACCGGATAGACGCCAATACCGTACGGTCGCAATTCGTCGTCGCACAGTGTGTGACAATTCAATCGTAACTTTCCAATCAACTTTGCTAAATCTGCTACCGACGGTATGTCCTCGTACACTCTCTCGTACCTCTCCGCTCTCTCTTCGTCCGACACCACGTTCTCGTCCACGTTCAACGAGTGCGTCAGATACGCTCTCGTCATCGCCGCTAAAGTGTAATCGCTCTCGTTACTCATACCAAACGTCTTAGACTCCTCACCGTGCGTCAGCTGGTCGAAGACAGTCGAGTACCCTCGGCCTAATCCTAATTTTTCCGTCTTCCCTCCGTCGTCGTACGACTGCCTCGAGGCGCTCGCTCCGCGTTGTTTCGTCTTCTTCTCTTCGCTCCGTGGCACTTCGTTCTCCACGTCCTCGTTCTTCATTTCTCGTTGCATCCGCCAGACGATTTTACTCGCCAACCGCACCGTCGCTTTCGGCGCTCGCAACTGGCAACTCTTCAGCGCTTTCGTCTCTTTATCGTAGCCATCTTCCCAATCTTTCAACTGGTTTTCGCGGGAGAAATATCGGGCAAATTTCGTCGCCGAGCACCGCTGCAACTGCTGCTTTTGTTCTCTCTGTTGCGATGAAGAAGGAGAAGAAAAAGAATTCTTCTCGTCCGCCGATTCGAACGTGAAGTGGTCGCGCTCGCGGAGACCGTCGTCTCGGAGGACCGCCGCGTACGGTTCGGATTGGAAGAGGACGGCGCCTCGTTTCAACGGAGAAGAAGAAGAAGAAGAAGAAGCGAGCAAGCCTCTGTTCTTCGCGCCCGGAAATCGACCGAGAGAAAACGATAGTTTATCGACGTCGACGCCGCCTTCTTCTTCTTTCCGCGCGTCGTTTGGTTCGTCTTCCATCGTAAGGACGTGATTGATACAGAGTGCGTAGAAAAGTGCGGATGAAAGAAAGTTTTTCGAATTTTGGACGACAGGAAAGGCACCCCCAAAACAGGGAGAAGAAAGGTGCGCGTGTTTTTGTTGACGAAGCGAGCGAGCGCTTACGCGCACGTGAAGGTTGCGAGGCGACGTCGAGTAATTTTACTAGTTATTGATGAAGCAGTAAAGCAGTATTCGTCGTCATATCACACAACTAAAATAAAGCGTACGTACGAACACGCAGAAGCGGCGTTCGTCGTCATATCGCCAAACATTTTAAATGAAGTGTATGTACGAACACTTTTTCTCTTTCTTATTCTTCTTTTATTTCTTTCTCTTTTACTCTCTTTCTTCCCTTTTTATCTTTCGTCTTCGTGGTATTGAGTAGTATTAGTGGTGTTCTTTTTTTACGCGGTGGACGGTTGGATGCGCATGCGATCCAACTGCTTTTGCGTGGGCAACTTCACCTTGGTCGCCAAGCCCAACTTTTTCAACCCCCAAATCAAATACCACGTCATGTCGACTTGCCACCACTCCAAGCCGTGTCTGGCGCTAAATTCGAACGCGTGGTGGTTGTTGTGCCACCCTTCTCCAAATGCTAAAATTCCAACCGGCAAGTTGTTTCTGGACAAGTCGCCGGTGTTGTACGTTTGTTTGCCCCAGCAGTGGGCGACGGAGTTTACCGCCCAGGTGATGTGGTATACCCAGACAGTTCTGACGCAGAAGCCCCACACCAAGAAGGGCAAACCGCCGAGAAGGTACAAACCTAACGCAGATGCGGCGACGTGCCACATGTACGTCTTCTCCAAGAATCGGTAGAACGGTTGCGCGGCCATCTCAGCGGCGTTGGATCGGTCGCCGACTCTTTCGATGGTGGCTTCGTTGTCCAACAACCATCCCATGTGGGACCACCAAAAGCCTTCGTACGGCGTGTGCGGGTCCTTCGGGGTATCGCAGTGCTGGTGGTGGTATCTGTGCGAAGATGCCCACTCGATCGGGTCGCCTTGGACCGCCAACGCGCCGCAATACGCCAACGCGTACTCCAACCACTTCGGTGTTTGAAACGACTTGTGCGACAGTTGCCTGTGGTAACTCAACGTAATTCCCAAGCATCCGGTGATGAAATACATGATCCAAAAGCAACTAAACGCTTGCCAGGTGAAGTAAAACGGCGCCAACAATGCGCCAACGTGCATGGCACCGATAAACGACACGTACGTGATATCCGTGCCCAACCACTTTCGCACAAACGCGTTCTTCTTCGGGCTGGCGATGATATCGGATAAAAACACCTTATGCGCCGGCTTCACACCTTCCCAAGCGCCCTTCGCCGCCGCAGCAGCTTCGCTGTTCACCGCCGACCAAATCTCCGACGCTTTTTGCACCCCTTCCTGACCAATTCTTCTCCAAGACGTGAGAATCTTCTCCTCGTCCGGGTCATCCGGCATCGCAATCGCTCGTCGCGGGCTCACCGCGTCGCCTCTTCTTTTCGTCGTCGTCATTTGATGATGTGTATTTATTCTTCTGCTGTCGTTATGCAAAGCGCTCGCGCGCAACGTCACTCTGTTGCTCTTGTTCATCACTACAGAGTTTGATTTCATCGTAAGAGAGAGAGAGAGAAAGAAAGAGTTTTGAAGTTAGCCAAAAGTAATAATAATACAAAGAGAGAGTTTGATGTTTTTGAAAAAAAGAGTGGCACAAAAGCTACCAGCGAGAGCCACACACGCGAAACTCTCTCGAAAGAAAAAAGGAATATATTTAAATCGATCGATAAAAGTCGCTCTTCTTCTCTCTTCTTTGCTTTCCCCAAACCATCAGATCGAAAGAATCTCTCCCTTTTTTGAAAAAAAAAAAAGAGAGAGAGGAACTCTCTTGCGACGACGACGAAAAAAAACAAAAAAAAAAGAGATAAAATCAAAAAAAACGCACCTCCTTCGCGCGCTGCTGCCGCTGCTTTCAAAAAACCTCTTCCGCTGCTGCTAAAATTACTGCTACTGCTGCTGCATCTTCTGGATGCGCTCGTTCTTCTGTGCGTCGCCGTCGACGACGAGGCGGTGGTGGAGGAAAGCGTCATCATCATTTTTTATTTTTATGAAAAATGGATCTTCGTTCTCTCTCTCTCTTTTATTCTCTCTTTTCTCCTTAAAATGGTGGAGGAGGAGGGCAGAAAAATTCTCTCTTCTCTCTCTCTCTTTCTCTTCTCAACACAACAAGCGCGCGCTCGAAAAGAGACGAGGTCAGACGGGACGAAGCTCTGGAAAGAAGATCGGCGTCGGGTTTGAGCTTGGAAAAAGAGCAGATCAGAACCGGAGAGGGTCTTTCTCTCTCGCTTTTGCTCTCTCTTCTGTTTTTCTCTCTCTCTCGGGGAAAGAAAAAAAAATTGTGTGAAGGATATGCGAGTTCACGTGACGTCTTCTTTCCTTTTCTGTTTAGGGTTTTACAATAAACCCTAAATCTCTCTTGTGAGGAACCAGAGAGAGAGCTTTTGAGCTCTTTACAAAGAACACGCACGTGTTTATTACTCACTCGCGTGCGCTTTTAAAGCGACACACACACAATCACACACTCGCAATTCACCGCAATCGCTCTCGTGTCGTCTGAAGACGTTCCTCTCGGTCAGAATAAACGCGGAGGAGAGGCGTTTTACTGCCACTGCTTTACTTTTTTCCATCTTTTTGTTTTTGAGAAAAGAAAATGGAAGAAGGAGCAACGAACTCGACGTCGTTCGGGACGAAAAAAGAGTGGACCGCACCGCTCGCTTTCCAAAGCGTATCGCTGTTCCTGCTCGCGGCGTTGCTGGAAATTTTAGGCGGATGGCTCGTTTGGCAGTTTTGTCGAGAGAAGAGACCGATTTGGTATCTTTTGCTCGGGTGCGTCGTGTTGATTGGATATGGCGTAGTGCCTACTTTTCAACCGCTGGAAGATTTCGGGCGAGCGTACGCCGCGTACGGCGGGGTGTTTATCGTTGGCAGTTACGTTTTTGCGCGCATAGTAGATGGCTTTATTTTAGATGCAGGCGATTACATCGGTGCGACGATTAGTCTAGTAGGCGTGGTGGTCGCCATCGCTTGGCCCCGAAGCGGCGGCGGTTTGAGTTCTTGAATTTTCGTTTACGATGTTGATACTTCTTCAGCGTGTGTAGCGTAGCGCATTTAGATTAGATATACATAGCGTTTCTTGTTACTATTTCCTCTCAAAAATCATCCCAACGCTTTTCATCTCTCTCGAATCGCCGTCGTAATCCACCGGCACAGAGTGACTCTGAATAGCCAACATCGTCTTATCGAAAGTCGAGTCTTTCACAAAAGCTCTGACGTTTGCCTTCGCCGGAGGATTCATCCACGTCGTCACGTCGATCGGAGCGCTCACGTTAAACACAGCAGTCGTTAGCCTCAACACGTCTCCTACTTTTACCCGTCCATCTTTTGCCGCGTTCGAATCCGGAACAATCTCCACCACTTCTATTTGAGTCTCAATGCTCTGTTTCAATCTCGTCTCTTCTAAAATCAATCCGAGAGGCCTTTCTATTTCCACCGCTATCAACTCTCCGGTGTACTCAATCGACGTCGTTTGCATTTGATTCCCACCTAAATCGAGGGAAATCGTTCGTTTCTTCGCGGATTTGTTTTTGTCGCCCTCTTCTTCTTGACCGGTGAGAGCGATTTCAAATCGGTCTTGTCCGATTCCAGAACTGTTTCGCGTGAGAGCGTCGCCTCTTCTCCTCGTCGTTCGAAACGAGGAAGAAGAAGAAGGCGCGGAGGAAACGTGGCATTGGCGCGCGAGGGATGAAACGTGGTGCGCGTTCATTCTTTCGTGTGTGTGGCAGTTTGTTTTTATCTTGCGAGCGCGCGTTTCTTTCGTTACTTTTGAAGTGTTTTGTGTGGTTTCCTTGAGCTAAACAAGTTGAAAACTACAATCACACGCTATACTTTTTTTTATCTGGACTGATTCTTGTACTCCCACTCGTTGGCCATTTTGACGTATGAGTTGATAGAATCTCTCAATCTAGTCAGCTCGATCGGTTTCCGTCCGGTTTCCTCGAAATTCTTCTGTTCGTTGGTTAAGATTTTCGTTTGCCACTTCTTTTGCAGCTGGTCGTAATCCGCCGCGGCGGCGTGCTTTGGGTGGTTCGCGGCTCTGTATTCCATGGCAAACTCTTGGACGATATCGCTGACGATGGAGGCGAAGGAGAGTGAGTGAGGGTCGTCGAATTCGTCGTTCCTTTTCGGTGCGGATGGCGCATCCGAAGCTCGCGGCGGAGGCGCGCCGGCTGGAAGCGGGGGATTGACGGGAGGCTGCGCGCTAAAATTAGCATCCATTCGCTGGCGTTTTGCGCTCCCTCCGCCGTAACCGCCACCACCGGTATTGTAGCTGTTGTAGCCGTTATTGTTGTAACCGTTGTTGTTGTAGTTATAGTTTCCGTTATTGTTGTAGTTGTTGTAGTTTCCACCTCCTCCACTTCCTCTGCCGCCGGTGTGGTTCGAGTAAGGTGGATACTGGCGATTGGACGGCGTTTGCTGTTGATTGTAGTAGTTTTGGTACCCACCATTCGCCGACGCTGGCATTGCCGGCGTTGTTTGTGATTTCCATCCGCTCGGTAAAGCTCTTCCGATCGCATCTCTTTGGTGCGTACTCCCTGGCGTATTATTCGCGGCACTACCTGGTGGAATACGTCCTCCCGTGCCGGCGAATCTCGGCGGCGGCGCTAAGCCGGTTCGATTGAATCCCATGCCGCTTCCTGGAGGCGGCGGGCCAGCAGAGTTGAATCCACCACCTCGACCACCCATGGTCGTCGCGCTCCCAGGCGGCGCGCTGCTACCAAAAACACCTGCGCTTCCGGGAGTGCGCATGGGTGGCGGTGTGCCCGTTCGAAAACCGTTTGGCGGCATACCGGCGCCCATAGGCGTCCCCATTCCACCGCGCATGAAACCTCCACCTGGCGTCATTCCACCTCCGTTCATGTTCATACTATTATTTATGTTCGCGCTATTCAACCGTCTAATACTCTCTGGTTCACCTTTGTCGATGATAGTTCCTTGCGGAACTTTCTGGTTCGCAAACTCAGTCGCAACTCTTTGCAACTCGGAGTCCTTCGCGTACCGCAACTCACCGAGTAAATCAAAAAAGCTCCCTCGCGCCGTCTTTGTGTCGCGCATAGCTGCTAACGTCGCTTCTTTACACACCGTCAACCAGTTTCCTAAAATTCTCAAAACTTTTCTCAACAGCGGAGCTCTTTGTGGAGAACACAACGCGCCGCCTAATCGACTGATGCACGTTTGCAAAGCTCCCGTCCCGCCTCTCTCCGCGAGCACTCTTTGCAATTGCGTGCTTCCCGTCATCGATATCGCTTCCAAAAGCAATCCCAAATCTCTCTCAGAAACTTGCGCTTCACCTTTTTCGTCCACTGGATACGCCAAGTTGAACATTTGAATCGATTTGAGACACGCTTTTTCGTTGCGCAAAGCGCCTTTGGAGTTGCGCAAATCGTCCATAGCGACGTCGATTTCCGAACGTCTTTGAGACGCGCTCGAAATTCCGCCCCATTTGGCAGCGTACGAACCAGCTGGTGCGCGGACGCGAGAACGCCCTCCTCCACCACCACCACCAAAGCTCGGCACGGATCTCTTCTCAGATTTCAATCGTTGTTTCTCCTCGTTTTCGTATTTCTTCTCGCGCGCCTTTTTGGCGCGATCGTACGCTTTTTGTTCATCCGGCGGCCGCCACTTCTTCTCATCCTCTTTGAACTTTTTCGATTCAGAGCGCTTGAACGAACCTCCGGCACCTTTCTCTTGTTCGTGTTGTAATCGAGCTTCCTTTTCTTCTTTCACGATTTGATCTTCGTCGCACTCTAACATCACTGGCGTTTCGTCGTCCAAGTGCATCTTTTCCTCGTCTTCGTCTTCGGAATCATTGGCGTACTTTTCCGCCTCTCTCGCGGCCTTCGCACCGCCAATCCATCCGCAGCACGCGGCAGTTTCGCAGAAACATCTCATTGGTTTTTCTCCGTACCTTTCAAATTTATAATCGATGGTAATTTCTTCCCCGGGTTGAATCTCTCTCAGCGCAAAAACGCCGATGCACAACTCGCCTTTTACCATCCATTTTTGCGTCTCGCAGTTTGGATCACAAGAGTGATTCAAAAACCTCCCCACGCCACCTCTTTCCGTGGCATCGATAGTTTCAGAACTCGATAACGTCATGAAATAAAAATGTCGCCTCTTTTCCCTCGCGTATTGCCTCTTCCTCTCCTCGTACGCTTCTTCGTGCAACACCTCGCCGACGTATTCCAACACAAACTCGCCTGGTTTAATATTCTCGTCCGAGAACAACCCGTGCCCTTTCTTACTCGACCGCTTCACCTCTAATCCTTTATACTTCTTCCTAGAAAACCTCTGGTTCTTACACGCGGTCGAACACGGACAAAATTTAGGATCGCACTCCGTTAACACCAACCTGTTCACGCACTCTTCCTCGCAGCCGCTTCCGGTTTCCGGGTCGATGGTACAGTTACACACCATGATGTCGTCCTCGGTTAACTTTCTCGGCTCTCTGTGCTTGAAGATGTTTCGAGAAACTCTCGACCAGACGTGCGCATTTTCGATTGGTTTGCACATCGCGTCGTCGTCGTCCGAGTCGTCCGATTCGCCGCCGCCGCTTTTTTTCTTCCTCCACCCTCCTGCGCCTTTTTTCTTCTTCTTCTCGCCGTCGTCGTCGTCGTCCCCGACATCTCCGCTCCCACCACCACCGAACAACTCTCTCTCGTCCTCCTCGTCCTCCTCCAAAATCTTCCTCCCAATCTCCTCCGCCTGTTTCCTCTTCTGCTCTCTCTCCTGCGCTTTCATCAGAACGTCGATTTCATCGTCGATCAACTCTTGAGGATCGTCGCACGTCGAAAATTCCTGGTGGAAGTTTTTGTGGCAAAACCATTGCTCGTGTTCGCCCAATTTCGTCGCGACAAAGTTCGGCACGCGTCGCCAGACTTGACACGAGTCGCACTGGACCCACGCGTCCGTCGTTAAAGGCGTCTGCGCGAGCAGGTCTCTCAGCGCTTGCGAGTAGTGCTCCTCGATCTTCATCTCTCTCTCTCTTTTTCTTTTTCTTTCGATTTCTTTCCCTCTCTCGATTTCAAAAATGGAAAAAAGAAGAGAAGCGAAAAACTCTCTCTCTCTCTCTCTTTTCGGCAGGGTCGAGCTCTCTCTCTCTCTCTCTCTCTCTCTCGCTTAACTTCTCTCTGTCTCGGCAGAATACTCTCTCTCTGCGCCCGTGCGCGCGAGTCGTGCTTCTTCTATTTTTGTGTGTGAAGAAGGGACAGAGAGAGAGAGAGAAAAGAGTTTTTCGCTTCTTTTCTTCTTCTTGGTTTCGGCCGCCCTTTGTTCTTTTCTCGTTTTTTTTTTCAAATGCGATTTTTGTTCTTTTTTCTCTCAATTATATTTCTCCACAAAAGAGCACAAAAAACAGCTCTCTGCGCGCGTTTTCTTCCACTCGCAACGCACGAACGACGCGGAGAGAACACGCGTTTTTTTGCGAGAGTAAACAACGAAAGAGAGAGAGAGACGTTGTTCGGTGTCGATTTTGTGCGTTTGTTTCTTTTCTCGAGAGAGAGAGAGAGAGAGTTTTTCTTGGAACGCTAACGGTTGGTTGAAAAGAAAAAGAGATCTTTGAACGTGCGCGCATTATTAAGAGCGGGAGAAGAAGAAGATAAAACAACAATCGCAATGAGCGGCAACGGGAACCCGTTCCAGCAGCAGAGCTCTGGTGGAGGAGGCGGCGGCGGCGCGTGGGGCGGGTCGAACGCCGGCGCGGCGAAGACGAGCGTGAACATCGACGACGACGACGAAGATTCCACGGAGTTTTCGAATCCGTTCGCGCCACCGCCGGCTTCGACGTCTGCTTCTTCTTCTTTTCAACAAGGACAATCCGCGGGAGATTCTTCTTTGGCGTCGGCGAAACAACAACCAGTAGCGAGTAATAACAATAATACGAATAAGAAAAGTGCGACGGACGTGTACGAAGCGCCGACGGGCGCGGTCGCGAGAGACTCGGGGATGGACACGTTTGGCGCGTACGGCGGCGCGTACGAAAACGCGGCGACGACGACGACGACGACAAATCCGCAACAACAAGAGAAAAGAGGTGGAGGTGGATTATTTGGAGGCGGATTTGGGTTTGGCGCGTTTGGTAGTGGTGGCGGCGGCGCCGGAGGAGGAGGAGGAGGAGGAGATAAGTCTTTGGCGGCGCAAAGGAAAGAGCTCGAAAAGCGCGAGGCGGACATCGCGCGGCGCGAACGCGAACTCGCCTCGAGAGAAGCAGCCATGCGCGCCAACGGTGGCAGCGGAGGACAACAAGTCAATAACTGGCCGTTTAAATTCTGGGCGATCGCTTACCACAACATCGATGCGGAAATTCCTCCCCAACATCAAAAAGCCGTGCGCGTGTGTTACTACTCTTACGTTTGCTTAGTTTTGGCGTTGTTCATGAACCTTCTCGCCGTCACCGGCGCGTTCGTCGTCGACGGCAGAATCGTCTCTTGGTTAGTCGCCATCATTTACTTCCTCGCCGGCGTCCCCGGCGCGTACTTTATCTGGTACCGTCGTCTGTACATGGCGGCGAAAAACGACTCGGGCTTAAAATTCGGCTGGTTCTTTCTCATGTACCTCGGCCACTTGGCCTTCATGGTCTACGCGTGCATCTCCCCACCTGGATCCGCCGGCGACCAGTGGTCCTTAGCTGGAATGATGGTCCTCAAATCCGCTCTGAGTAAAGACAAAGTGTTGGGCGGATTTTACGCCTTTGCGTTTTGTTTATTCGTGTTGGACGCCGTCTTATCGGTCGTCTCGATGAAATTGGTGTGGACCAGTTTTCGAGCCGGCGGACACAACGCCAGCACGGTGGGCGCGCAGATGGGCGCGCAAGCTGCGAGCGGTGCCGCGGGCCGCTCAGCTTTGCGCTCGATCGTTTAATTTTTATACATTATATATAAATATATCATACGTTTTTTTACGTCCGATGTGCTATTTTTACGTGAATATTCCATCAACGCATCTCTTTTTTTTTGCACTTTTTCGACTTTTTTCATCGTCATCGACACTCTTTTATCCAATTCGTGTCCCCCCCCCTCAATACACGCGCGATCGATCGATCAATCAATCATGTCGTCTCCGCCGCCGCCGCCCTCGAACAACGATGCTTCGTTGTCGTCGGCGTCGTCCGTCGGCGAACGAGAAAAGAAACAAACCGTTTGCGTCGTCGGCGCCGGCATCTCCGGATTGTCCGCAGCGTACTTGCTCCATAAAACGAATAAATTCGCCGTCACGGTGTACGAGAGCGAACCCACCGCGGGTGGACACGCGCTGACGCACTTTTCCGAGCACGCCGGAGGTGACGTCGATCTTGGATTTCAAGTGTTCAATTTAACCACCTACCCTCATCTGGTCGGCTTGTTCGAGGAGTTGAACGTGAAACACGAGCAAAGCGACATGAGTTTCTCGTTGCAAAGCGAGAAAACAGAGTGGGGGAGCTTAGGTTTGAGCGGGATCTTCGCTCAAAAACGAAACTTGCTCAATCCAAAGTTTTGGAACATGATACGAGAGATTGTTAAGTTTAAAAAAGTGAAATACGACGTGTTGGAAGGCCCGAAGAGGGCGTATTGGGAGAAGAAAACGTTGGGAGAGTATTTGCGGGAAAACGGATATTCCAATTACTTCCGCGACCACTACGTGTTGCCAATGTGCGCGGCTATTTGGAGCTGTAACGACAAAGATGCGCTCGGGTTTCCGTTGAAGCCATTGATTACTTTCTGGGCGAATCATCACTTGTTGGAAATTTTCGAACGACCGGTGTGGAGAGTGGTGAAAGGACGATCGAAGGCGTACGTGGAGGCAGTTTTGAAGGCGTTGCCGGACGGGTGCGTGAAGACGGGGAGGTACGTGCACACGGTGCACAGATATTTCGACGACAGTTCAAAGTCAAAAATTAAAGTGAAAACGACCGAGACTGCGCAAGCGGCGACCGGGGAGCAAACGAAGGAGAAGTTTGACCACGTGATTTTTGCCTGTCACGCGCACCAAGCGTTAGCGATGATAGGGAAAAACGCAACGAAGAAAGAGTTGGAGATTTTATCGAATTTTCGCACTACGAGGAACGAGGTCGTGTTACACGACGACCCGCAGTTCATGCCAAAGAATCGAAGCGCGTGGGCGAGCTGGAACTGCAAATCTACCGGGGAAAAACGTGAAAACGATTCCGTTTGCGTCACGTATTGGGTAAACTTGTTACAAAATTTACCTAAAGGCGCGAAGGACGTCTTTGTTACGCTAAATCCAACCGAGAAAATCGACGAGAACAGGGTGGAGTTTCGGAAGTATTTAGGGCACCCGGTGTTCAACGAAGATGCAATCGAGGCGCAAGAGAACTTGAAGATTAGCTTGCAAGGGGAAAACAATACGTGGTTCACCGGCGCGTGGTTGAGGTATGGTTTTCACGAAGACGGCATACACTCGGCCGTGGAGATGTGTAAGAAACTTTTAAGGAAGGACGATGTGGTGCCATGGATGCCTAGATTTGACGTCGAACCGAAACAATCATTGCTTGGTTCTGCGTTTCTGAGCATGTTCCGAACTATTGCTGAGAAATGGATGCCTCCGAATGCGAAATTGACGTTTACGTTACCCACCGGCACCGATTTTTCCATCTCCGGTAAGAGAGACAAGAGGAAGCCGGTTCCAGACGAAGTTCGTTTGACCGTGTTCAGCGAAAACATGTTCAAACAATGTATCACGAGACAGGATATCGGACTGGGTGAGGCGTACATGAATAACGATTTCTCCGGCGACGTGATGGCGTTTTTGGATTTGATTTGTTCCGGCCACCCGTCGAAGCAGGAAAAATCAAACAGGAAGAAAGGTTTGTCTAATCCGAAGAAGAATTGGTTCAACCCCAAAGAGCTCGTTGCTGCAATCTTGTCCATCATCGGCGGCGCCGCAGAAATGGCTGCGCACAAAGCGTTGTCGAACACGAAAGAAGGGTCGAAGAAGAACATCGAGTACCACTACGACGCCGGAAACGCCTTTTATTCCTTGTTCTTAGATAACACGTTGCTATATTCGTCCGCGGTGCACGTGAAGAATGCGGACGGGATGCCGGCGGAATTGAACGGCGACGATAACATGTACATCGATAAGCTTCTCATGAATGGTGACCGAGAAATGACGTTTGAGGAGAAGGAAAGACACCTCGAACAATCTCAGTACGATAAAATCGACGCCATGATTGCCCGCCTTGATTTTAAGAAAACCGATACGGTTCTCGAAATCGGCTGCGGTTGGGGGCAACTCGCCATTCGTTTGGCAACGAAAATAGGATGCAAGGTCACCGGATTGACGCTGTCCAAAGAGCAAGCCGCAGAAGCGCGCGCGCGAGTCGCTAAATTGAAACTCTCGCACTTGATTGAAATCAAAATTCAAGACTATCGCGATGAGACGAACGTGTACGATAAAGTCATCTCTATTGAAATGCTCGAGGCGGTTGGACACGAGCACTTGCCAACATTTTTTGAAACCGTTCGAAACTGCCTGAAACCAAATGGCACGTGTGCAATTCAAGTCATCACCATCCCTGATGAACGATACAAACAGTATTGCGAAACTACTTCGGATTTCATTCGCGCGTACATCTTCCCGGGAGGGCATTTACCGTCCATCTCAGCCATGAAAAATGCCGCGCCGAACGGACTTTCCTTAGATTCTTACGACGACATTGGTTTGCACTACGCGGTTACGTTGCGTTTATGGCGAGAACGCATGCTCGTTCACAAACAAAAAGTCATCGACCTCGGGTACAGCAAACGCTTCGTGCGCATGTACGAATTTTATTTCGCGTATTGTGAAGCAGCGTTTAAACACGGACTGATTGGCGATTTACAAATGACTTGGAAACGCGATGGAAGCAATTTAGCCGTCTTAAAAGCAAAAGACAAGGAAGATAAATTGAAATCCAAGGAAGCGGAGTCGTCCCGTGCCGTCCTCGCTTTCCTTATCTTCCTCCTCTTTCTGTTATTCGCCGTCTCCATGCTGCTCTCCACCGAGCGAGCGAAGGAGCAATACACCGCGCTGATTCTTCCACTCCTCCAAAGAAAAGGTTCGTTAGTAGATAACCCGCTCGCTGCAAGTGTCGTCGCATTCGTAGCAATTCTCGCTTTCCGATTCGCGCTCGCGCGACGATACGTAATCGGAGACGTGGGGGGAGAAGAGGCGAAAAGATTAGCAAAAGACCGTCTGGCGGAGATGCAACGCGAAGGCGGCGGGAGAATCGGAGACGGGTACGCTGCATGATAGAGAGAGAAAGAAACAGAGAAGAAGGAGGAAAAATCTTGTACATAACCTTAGCTTCTTAGCTTTAAACGGAATTATTTATATGATCATTAAGAACCATGAAAGAATGAAACACATACATGTCCTCTTCGCGACTTCACGTGTGTCGTCCTGTTCTTCGCAATGTCAAAGGTCAATGAAAAAACAAGAACAATTTTTCGTCAAGTCACACTTTAAAAAGAACGCGGGCGCGCGCGGTTCAGACTGCCGCTTTCACTGCTTTTCGTAATAATCAAAGCGCGCGAGGCGCGATGTTGTTCGAACGAGGCGGCGGCGCTAGGAACCAACCGTCTTCTTCGAAAGCACCTCCGACGACGACGACGACGATTAATAATAATGACATCAGTGCGAGCAACGGCACCACCACCAACGCCAACAGCCAACGCGTCGACGATAAAAGCGTCGGAAAAATCGTCGGAGGCGTAGATAACACGTACCACCTCGTCCGAACGATCGGCCGAGGCGCGCACGGACAAGTGTACAAAGGCATCGAGGCGACGACGAAGAAAGTCGTCGCGATAAAAGAGATTTCCCTGGCTGGAGTTTTGGAAAATGATTTAACTCTGGTTACCGGAGAGGTGGACCTGTTGAGTTCTTTGCGACACGAAAACGTCGTGCGATACATAGAGGCGATTCGGGAGGACCAACACTTGTACATCGTTCTAGAATACTGTGAGAACGGGTCGTTAGCGTCCGCGTTGAAGAGTATTTCATCGAATCTCGGCGGTGGGTTTGGACCGTTTCCGGAGAGTTTAGCAGCCGTTTACGTGTATCACGTGTTGCAAGGTTTGCGATATTTACACGAGCAAGGTGTGATTCACAGAGACGTTAAAGGGGCGAACATTCTGTGCACTAGAGATGGAGTGGTAAAGTTAGCTGATTTCGGCGTGGCGACTAAAGTGAATACGGCGACGGCAGCGAGTAAAGTTGTTAATGTTCACGAGAATAGTAACGCTAATAACAACAATAACAACAACAGTAGCACTAGTCATAGCATCGTCTACGCGCGGTCGCCGAGTTTAGAACAACAAAATTTGAAAAGAGAGGAGGAGGAGACGGCTAAGCTGATCAAAAGTCGACGGTCGCAAATGGCGCTGAGGAATCGTTTGTCGAAGGAGAACAGCGAAAGTGATGCCAGTAATTTATTTGGCAGAGAGAAACTGGTGCCACCGAAGAAGGAAAAAGTTGGAGGAGGACAGTCGCTCGGGTCACCTAATAATTCACCAAGGGGAGGAGTTGCTAAGGAAAATACGACCGATAACATTGGGTTAGAAACGCCGACGGCGAAAAGCCTTCTGAAATCTCCGGGCAGTCACGGTGCGTCGCCTTCCTCGTCGCGACCCTTCAGTGATAACGTCGGTGGTTCGCCTTATTGGATGGCACCAGAGGTTATCGAAATGAATGGTGGTGTTACCACTGCTGCTGACATTTGGTCCGTTGGATGCACATTGATTGAGTTGTTAACCACAAAGCCGCCTTATTTTGATTTAGCGCCAATGGCGGCATTGTTTAGAATGGTCAGAGACGACATACCGCCGCTTCCAGCTTCAGCTATTTCCAAGCAGTGCGAAGACTTTTTGAGGCAGTGCTTTCGAAGAGATGCGTCGACTCGGCCGACTGCAAGAGAGTTGTTGAAGCACCCGTGGATTGAAAATGTTCGAAACGAGTTAGCTTCGACTTGGCTTCCGAAAGAAATCAGAGACACGCACAACGCTTTGATGGAATCCGATGTAGAACAAGAAAATAATACCAACGCCATGCGAATTGGAGATGGGCTAGCTTGCGCGGTGGATAAAATGGTTGCTGACGTAGAATACAGAGATTCTGTCTATTTTTCCTCGGAACGACCGGTATCGACGAGCAAGATGAATGTCGATGAGGAAAAGAGCGGTGCCGATTTGCGGAGATTGAAACTTGAGAGACGCGAATTAAAGAAGAAGCTCCGAAAAGAAGGTGACGAACAACCAGATTTGAAAAAGTTATCGACGATTGATCGCGCGACGGCTGCGCTTATGGCAGCAGATGCGGTTCTAGATAACGAGAAAAAAAGAAACATACAGGACAGCAGCGATTCGGATTCGAATCTTTCCTCTGATGAAGAGGGCGATTTCGATGATAATAAAAATGGAGCCACCGCTACAGACTCGAGCGGCGCAAACGGAAGCCGACCGGGATATAAACGAAACAACATGCGCATAGACGTGAAGAATTTACCATCATCAATTACTGCCAGTGATAGAGGGACACTTTTGAAAGAGTGGCTCGATATTCGCAGTGGACGGAAACTCGCAGGCACGGCGCTCAATATCAATAAAGGTCACAGGTCCTCCGCTTTTCGCAATTCGGGGGAATCGGATAACGATAGTTCTGGTCCATCGACGCCAAAATCCAACGTCGGGACACCGCTCTCACACAATGGTGGCGATCATCTCAGAGACGAAAAAGGCTCTGATCAACAAAATAGAAGCAGCTTCGAAGACAATGATGACTTTCCTTTGAGTGGAGCGAGGCTCACCGGCAACGCTTTGCTTCGTGCAAATCGCGGCTTTTCGCGATCGAGTTCTTATGATGATTTATACGGGTCATATGGTACATCTCAGTTCGATGAGGCTCACATTAACGACTCATGGGAAGCGCTCGCCGCTGCAATGGATTTGAAAGACAATGGTGCGGTTGAAAGAGCAGGAATATCAGTGAAAGATTCCATGGAACGTTACCATCTCATGTTGGACGGGAGCGGTCATCCGATCATGGAAGAAAGCGCGCATGGGCACCACCAACAAAATGGCACTACCGCATCAAAGACAACAACGAAGACCCACGCGGCAACCTCGCTCGATGTGGAAGAATCTTACGGCTTGTGTAAAACTATTCCCTCGCGCAGAGTGCTGTCGTCTGTTGCTGATATACTGTCCAATGAATCGCCGGAATACGATCGATCCAGATGTGTTGCACTCGAAGCACTTGTTTTTACCATGCGCGCAGCGGATCAAACGAGTCGACTCGCGTTAGCCAACGCACTCGTGGCGTTAGATGTGTGCAGATTCGCCAGCGTTGTTGCCGCGAAAGACTTTGAAGTGTCTTCTCGAAGAGCAAAGATTGCGGCTTTAAACTTGTTGGAATCAGTGGCCAAGTGTCAAGTACCTGCGTTTTCTGCTATTGCGCCGAGCATCGCGCCTGGGATCGCACAAGCTTTGTCCGTTGGGTATTTTGGCGAATCTGGGAAAGCGTTGACGCGCACCGCCGTCGATTGCGCTCGAGCTGTCTTTATCCCTCCTAAACCTCGCGAAAGAATCCAAGCAGTGCGAATGCGCCAGGCAATAGTATCTTTGAAGAAAAAATTGCAAGACCGATCGCGTTTCGACGAGAAGGAGTTACGAAATATCGAGCGCGAGATTCGTCAATCGGATATGGAAATAATAAGAGCGGATGCGGCGCAGCTCGACGCGACGTGGGCGAATGTGCGAGCGTTGGCCAAAGCGAATGTCTTCCCGCATTTGGTACAGGCGTTGGGTCAAACGCATTTTGGCCATCTCGAAGAGGCGCAGGTAGCAAACGAAGATCCGGCGACGTTTACGTCCTCCTCAACCGTTACGAACGAAAAGATCGCCGATTTCATCGCCAGCTTGTTGAGCAACCAAGCGATGACAACGAAAATGCTTTCTGAAAGTATAGGCAGCGCGCTCGAAGCCGACCGTGAGAGGAAGAATGACGAGAACGACGACGGCGATGAGAAGAAGAAAAACAAAGCCAAGTCTAAGAATAGTGGCGGAGAAGAAGATGATAACGACGGCAACGGCGGCGGAGGCGGCGATGACGACGAGTATCTCGCTCTGTTGGAGCAGAACGCCAAAAGAACCGGTTTCAAATCTTTCGACACTCAAACGAAAAACTTGCTCTGCGACATCGGCGTCATCCACGGCTTCTTGGCGCAAATCTGCGTCGTTTCGAAGAAAACCAGAGAAAAATTAGCGACAACTATCGAATCTCTGACAGAGAATGCCGACACGTTGGATCGATTACAAAAATCGGGATGTATCCCCAAACTCGCGCAACTGATTGAAATCACGTGGAGAGAAGATAACGACGATGATAACCAAATAGGCTATCTCGGTTTTGATGCCGAACGCGGCTCAAAACGCGCAGGAGTGATCAATGTCGATTTACTTTATGAATCTGTCGCTTGTAACGGTCGAACCCGAGCGGCAGCGTTGCGAGCGATTCGAAATCTCTGTGTCGCTTCGAAATCGTACCAGCAGCAAGCGGCGACGTGTCACGCGAGTTGGGTTCTGTGCGAAATCGCCACGAGCGGCACGGAATCGGAAAAAGACGTCTGTTTGCCCCTCCTTTGCAGCTGCATTTCAGCGTCTCGGGCGGCGAGAGAAAAGTTGGTAAAACACGGAATCTTAAACACTCTCGTCTCGGTCATTGATCAAGACGGCAACTGTGAGCGCAAAATTCTCGCTCTGCAAGCCTGCGTCGTTTGGCTCAACGCCGAACCTTGGGAAATCGAAGCGCGTTTAATCACGGCGGACGCCTTGGACGTCTTGGTCCACGCCTTGGAATTTTCCGTGAAAAACAAAAGCAACATCAACGGTGAAAGTACTCTCCACGCGCTCGCTAAATTGATCGGCGAATCCAGTCGCCTCTCTCGAGCGGTGAGCGAGCAGGAAAACGTCATCGATTCTGTCCTCAACGTCATCCTCAACGAACCATCGGTTCGAGAACCGGCGGCAACCGCCGGTTGCAAACTCGCCGGCTTAAAAGCTTTGGGCCACTTGATCGAACACGCGGACAAACCGAGAGACATCGTGCAACGATACCAATTGAAAAAGAAGCTAGAGCAGCTGGCGAGAAGTAAAAACGAGGTCATCGTCGCGCAGTTGACCGATAAGTTGATGCGAAGGTTAAACGTTTGATCAGAACAGAGAGAGAAGAGAAAGCTCGTCGTCGTAGTTATTAGATAGATAGAACAGTTTAGTAGAGAAAACTACGTAGTCGTAAATAAAGATTTTAATTGGTCGCACGTACGAAAAACTGCTTTTTGTGATCTCATATTCTGCTTTTTTTCGTTCGAAAGATGATTGTTTAGGGTGTCGCATTAAAAAAGAAAAACCAGGTCTTTTGGGGGGTTGATCCGAACGAACGCGCGAACGCGCTTGATCACGCCTACAAGGTCTTCACAAAACACACTTCGGAGGACACCGATTACAAAAAAATAACACAGCCTCCTGATGTTATTCCGAAGAATCAGCGTCCAAGCGGCTCGCTCCGCGGCGAATGCCGCGGCGACCGCGAACGTCGTTTCTTCTTCGTCTTCGTCTTCGGCGACGACGATGATGTTCAAAGCGATTGCGGGGAAAAACACCGTCGGAGGAGCCTCGGTGATGAACAAAGTTTTCTCTCGAACGATGGCGATGTCCGCGGTGGAATTGTCCACTTTACTCGAGCAACGCATCTCGAACCACTACACGGATTTGAACATCGACGAAATCGGGCGAGTTTTATCCGTCGGTGACGGTATCGCGCGCGTGTATGGGTTGAACAAGATCCAGTCCGGGGAGATGGTTGAGTTCGCCTCTGGGGTGAGAGGCATGGCGTTGAACTTGGAAAACGACAACGTCGGCGTGGTGTGCTTCGGTTCGGATACGACGATCAACGAAGGCGACATCGTGAAGAGAACTGGTGCGATTGTGGACGTTCCAGTCGGGAAAGGTATGTTGGGCAGAGTCGTTGATGGTCTCGGTAACGCCATCGACGGTAAAGGGGCCATCACGGACGTGACGCAAAGACGGGTCGAGTTGAAAGCGCCGGGTATCATCGTCAGAAAGTCTGTGCACGAACCAATGCAAACCGGTTTAAAAGCGGTGGATTCGTTGGTGCCAGTTGGCAGAGGACAAAGAGAGTTGATTATCGGCGATAGGCAAACCGGAAAGACGGCTATCGCGATTGATACGATCATCAACCAAGCGAGCGTGAACAACTCCGGCGACGAAAAGAAAAAGTTGTATTGCGTGTACGTCGCGGTCGGCCAAAAGAGATCCACGGTTGCGCAATTGGTGAAAACTTTGAGCGACAAAGATGCGTTGAAGTACTCGATTATTGTCGCGGCGACGGCTTCTGATCCGGCGCCGTTGCAGTTTTTGGCGCCGTACTCCGGGTGCGCCATGGCGGAATACTTCCGCGATAACGGCATGCACTCGTTGATCATCTACGACGATTTGTCCAAGCAATCTGTCGCGTACAGACAAATGAGTCTTTTGTTGAGAAGACCGCCAGGACGCGAGGCGTTCCCGGGGGATGTCTTCTACTTGCACTCGCGTTTGTTAGAAAGATCGGCGAAAATGTCCGACGACGTCGGCGGGGGCTCCATGACGGCGCTGCCGGTTGTCGAAACGCAAGGCGGCGATGTGTCGGCGTACATTCCGACCAACGTCATTTCCATCACCGATGGCCAAATTT
>Ga0181561_10001007_pt1 | contig 24584 bp, 16 predicted proteins | sample 011ome_19_FD_133760 | JGI IMG/M metagenome (GOLD analysis project Ga0181561, IMG submission 133760) | Coastal salt marsh microbial communities from the Groves Creek Marsh, Skidaway Island, Georgia - 011510BT metaG (megahit assembly) | ecosystem: Environmental > Aquatic > Marine > Intertidal... | reverse complement strand
GCAGATACGACGATGCCGGAAACGTACAGAGAAGATATTTACGAAGCTTTGAGCAGAGAACGTGAGAGACGAGCGAGAGAGCGGCGCTTTCCGAGCGCGTGGGGGGTGATTAAAAATGGCTGCTCAAACGCGTTCGCGGTCCTCGGGAGTACGAGTAGTCGCACCGACGAGAATAACGGAACCGGCGATGAAGCGCCGTGTTGGGGCGCATTTCCAATTAAACTCTCCGGGGAACGCTCGAAGTGGAGGAAATCAGTGGTCGCATCCCTCGCGAATTTTCGAACTCGACGAACGTCGATTCCGTACGGCGACCAGGCGATATTCGTAACCGCGTCGGCGTTCGCCAAGCAGAAGTTTGACCAGTCCAAAACATTCATGGAAGATTACGAGTATTCGTCAAGGTTGAAGAAATGCTTCGGAAAACCAGCTCTGGTGAAGAGTAGCGCTCCCGTGGTGACCGATTCCAGACGGTTTGAATCGGTAGGGTTCATGAACACGACGATGATCAATATTTTGTGCGTGGTTGGCTTTCACTTGAATGTGGACGTCGAAAGGTTGGCAAAGTTCTACAGAAATGCAAATAAGAAGAGAAAATTAGTAGGGTAGACTCAAACGGATAGTAATATCGATGTTTAGTTTTGTTTAGCGCACACATCTATAGTTTTGATAGTTTTTAGAGTAACAATACACGTAATAATTACACAGAATTCATCGAGCGAATCATAAGAGAGCGCTCACGCGCTTCCCTCCGATACGTAGCACTCATCTAAACCGAATACCGAACCGCCCGTTCGCGCTTCTTCTGAAATGTGTCTCACGTCGTTAAATTGCACCAACCCGCAAATGTTTTCTTCCGTAGTAACGTCTAAATCTATCGCGTGAATGCCCGCGTTTTGCGAACAAAACAACCCCTTCTGTCTACCGGTGGATTTCGGTACGCCGACTAAAATTTTCAACAGTATGTCCGTAAACATCCCGTGCGAAACAATGACTAAATCGCCAACGTCTTCTTCTTCTTCTTTTTCTTTGTCGTCGTCGTCTACTTTCCGCTTCTTCGCTTTTTGAATTGCTTCGTCGTCTTCGTCTTCTCCTTGATTTTTCGTACCGTCGCTCTTGCCTCTCGCCCGCTTCCACAACATCTCTGCCACCTTCTCTGCTCTCGCTTGCGCTTCCGGTACAGTCTCCACCCCTCGCTTCGCATCCCACCAACCGTTTTTCAACTCCTCCGGGACGATGACGTCCGGAAATATCTGCTTAATTTCGTCTCTACCCATCCCGGGGCGTCCCGTCGCGTTGTTCGTCTTATTCTCGTTTTCCCCCTCATCTCCTCCAGCACCGCTCCCACTTCCTCCTCTCCCGCCTTCAAAACACCCCCCGTGTTCAAAAATCTCCCCGTTCACTCTCGCGTTCCCAGTCCTCAACCCATCCTCGACCGCTTTCGCGGTCAGCAAGCACCTCTTCATCGGCGACGTCCATATTTCCTTCACGCGTTTATATTTCGAATCCGCCTCTTTGGTGAAAAAAGCGGTTAAATTCGCGCACTGTTGCCAGCCTTTTTTCGTCAGCGACGGGTCCGATTGCCTCGAAGGGTTGTCCAGGTTTGGCGATTCTAACGCGTTGTTTTCGGATTGCGCGTGGCGGACGAGGAATACTCTCATCTTTTTCTTTAATTAATGCGTGTATACATATACGTGTGCAGATGTTCGAACAATTCGGAAAAACTACAAATACTCGTACTTCTCGGGAAAGGTTTTAATAAGGTTGCAAATCGTTCAAATCACATGTGCGAAAAGAGAAAAAAAAACCGCTCTCGCTCTCTCGTCAAAAAAGCTCTCTCGCTTTAGTTTTAGTTTTTACCGCGCAAATAATCGCAATTAAAGCACATCCTCGTTTAACATACGCGCGGGGAGAGAGAGAGAGAGAGAGAGAGAGACGTTGCGTATCGCGGTACATTTGAGCACGAACGGGCCGCCCTCCGGTTTACTCGTAAAATATTAAAAAGAGGAGGACGTGAGAAAGGTCAGGGCAACCAAAAAAAAAACAATCGAAAAAAAAAATTATATTACGGCGGATAAAAATATTATATTCCAAAGTCGTCGTCACTCGCGCGTAAACGCGTGTAAATCTCCGTCTCTTTCGTAGCTTTGGTCCGAAAACACTCGCGCGCGAGAGAAAGAGAGAAGAAAGGAACTCGTCTTCGCGCGGTTTACGCGCGTTTTAGCTTTGTTTTTTTTCTTCCCTTTGAATAAGAATAAGAAAAGAGGTGGATAAAGAAAATGAGCGCCGACGTCGAATCGTCGGGGAACGACGAAACGAATCGTTTGGAACAGTACGCGAAGTTGTGCAGAGATGAGGTCGAGGCGTACGGCGGGAAACTGCCCTCGGTGGAGATCAAGTGCGATTTTGATTACACGCTGCACTTACCGGCGAATAAAATCGACCGGTCGATAAAAACTGTCCCTGGGGTGCTTACGGACGTGGCGATGAAAATTCCGAACAAAATCATGGAGAAAGTGAGCGGGAAGGAAAACGACGCGACGAAAGTGGAGCCGTTTCGAGTTTTGAAAGACGTGGACTGTTGCTTTAAAGCCGGATCGCTGACGCTCGTTTTGGCACCTCCTGGACACGGCAAAACGAGTTTGTTGAAAGCGGTGGGGCAGATTTTGCCGAGCAAAGCTTTGAGCGGCGGAAAAGGCATCACGTACTCGAAGATGACGGCGGAGGATTTGAAGAAGGAGAAGGACATCGACGCCAATAGGTTGTCGATGTACGTGACGCAACAAGACGAGCACTTGCCGTTTCTAACGGTGAGAGAGACGACGAAGTTTTCGCACGAAAACGCGACGCCAATGCCGACGAATGAGAGAGAGGAAGACGTGTACGCGAGGAAGATTGATAGCGTGCACCGATTGCTCTCGTTGGATAATTGCTTGGATACAATCATCGGTAATGATTTAGTGAGAGGCGTTTCTGGAGGGGAGAAGAAACGGGTCACGATCGGTGAAGCGATGGTAACGAACGCGAGAGTTTTTTGTATGGACGAGATCTCGACGGGTTTGGACGCTGCGGTGACGCATAACATCATCGCCGCGTTGCGAGAGTGGACGAGAATTACCAACGGAACGGCGATTGTTTCGCTCTTGCAGCCGACGCCGGAGGTGTACGAGCTTTTCGACGACGTCTTGTGCTTGCGAGACGGAACTCCGGTGTACCATGGCGACGTTGATAAAGTGGTCGATCATTTTAATGGTCTCGGGTTTGATGGCGATAACGCCAAGAAAGGCGACGTGGCGGATTGGTTGTTGAGCGTTTTAGTGGATCCGTTGGCGCATTCTAAAACAGGCGCCTCGAATAAGTACGCCTCTAGCGACGGCTTAAGGAAAGGGTGGGTCGAAAACTCGAACGGATTGTATGCGAAGAGCATCGGGGAGACCGATTGCTTAGACGCTTCGGACGGGAACAACATTATTGACTTGCGAACGCCTTTCGCCAAGGCGCAATATTCCACCGCCTACCCGAAAGCGTGGCCGAGTCAGTATAAATCTGTCATCAAGAGACAATTCCAAATCACGTTGAGAAATAAAGTTTTCTTATCGGCGAGAATGTTTGGCGCTTTGATCACGTCCGTCGTACTTGGTTCTGTTTGGTTTGATTTGCCCTTGGATAGAGGTTTCGAGCGTTTAGGCATGCTCCTGTTTTCAATCTTACACATTTCCTTTAGCAACTTTTCCGAGTTGACGTTTAGCGTCGAGCAGAAATACGTGGCGTATAAACAGCTCGACTATAAGCTATTTCCAACGTTTGCGTACATTGTGTCTTCGATTGCCACGCAGTTACCGATCGCGGTGTTAGAGACGGCTATATTCAGTTGCATTTTATACCCGATGGTTGGGTTGTCTATGGAATTTGGAAATTGGTTGGTATTCTTCTTCAACTTGACGTGCGCAAACGTTGCGATGGCGAGTTTCTTTAGAGTCGTCGCTCTTCTGGCGCCAAACATGGAAGCCGCACAAACCTTTCCCGGACCCGTCATCGCGATTATGGTTATCTTCGCGGGCTTCTTAATCTCTCCGGAGAAGATGGGCGCATTGTACTTCCTCTATTGGATTTCTTTGTTCGCGTACTCGTTGAGATCATTGTGTCAAAACGAATTCCTCAGCGATCAGTACAAGTACAAAGTACCACTGGATCCCGCCGCAGCGGCGACTTACGTCCAAGCATACACCGGAGAACCAAAGACGATGGCAGAATTTTGCGAGGAGGGCGCGTTCCCGTGCGAAGACGCTGGGAAGATCACTTTGGATACCATCGATATCAGCGCGGATAAGAAGTATTTCTGGGCTGGACCGATGTTTGCGATTGGGTTCTTCTGCTTGATGACTGCGATAGGTCTCCGAGCGTTGTCAACGATTCGCATTCAGCGAAACATCGGATCGTCGAGATCTTCAACGAACGATAAGAAAAAGGACGGTGAAAACGCCGAAGAAGAAGGAGCAGAAGTGAGCATTCCAATCTCGAAAGTTGACGCGGAAGCTTCTCAAAGAGCTTTGGTGTTTACGCCGATGAGCATCACGTGGGAAGATTTGGAGTACACGGTAAAGGTTCCAGGAGACGACGGTAAACCGTTATCAGGGACGAAGAAAATTTTGAATTCAGTCACCTCCGCCGCGCAACCGTCGAGAATGTTGGCGCTTATGGGTGCATCTGGCGCCGGTAAAACGACATTGTTGGACGTCATCGCGGGACGCAAGTCCGGCGGTGAGATGAATGGAACGATCAAATTGAACGGTCACGTCGTGAAGAAGGAAACGTTTGCGCGATTAACCGCGTATTGCGAACAACAGGATTTGCACAACGCGTTTGCGACTGTCAAAGAAGCTTTGGAATTCTCCGCGACGCTCCGTTTACCCTCGGATGTTCCCATCGAAACTCGAAGAGCGTTTGTGGACGAAGCGTTGGATATCTTGGAATTGAGAGGTATCGAGAATCGTTTAGTTGGCACGGCCGGTTCCCCGAGTGGTTTGTCTCCCGGTCAACGCAAAATCTTAACTGTTGGTGTCGAGTTGGTTTCAAACGCCCCGGTGTTCTTTTTGGACGAACCGACGTCTGGTTTAGACTCGAGAGCAGCGTTGATTGTAATGCGCGAGGTGAAAAAAGTCGCCAATCTTGGGCGCACGGTCATCACCACCGTCCACCAGCCGTCCAAGGAAATTTTCAACTTGTTCGACGACATGTTGTTGTTGCAAAGAGGTGGCTATCAGGTATATTTTGGCCCGTGTGGCGTGAATGGCAAAACCTTCGTGGACTATTTGCAAAAGATTCCGAACGCGCACGCGTTGCCGGAGGGCATGAACCCGGCGTCGTGGATGTTGGACGTTTTGGGTGGCACCGACTCCTCAAACGCCGGCGAAAAAGGCGCGTTAAAAAAATCAAAATCCACCTCGGCGAACAGCTTGCAACCGATGAAACGCAGCGCTTCTGGGGGTGCCTTGAACGGTCTCCTCTTAGTCGAACGGTTCAAAGCTTCCCAAGAAGGTGCGGCTGGTACGCGCCTAGTTCGGGACTTGTGCGCAAAAGGCGAAAAGTCGGAGATGTTTGCCTTTGCGTCGCCATACGCGCGATCGTTCTTGACGCAACTTCGATGCCTGATCCAACGCGCATCCCTTGCGCACAACCGCGACGTCGCGTACAATCTTGGCCGAATTGGCATTCTCTTCGTCCTCTACCTCCTCTTCGGGTTCGTTTACTTCGATTTGGACGCCTCGAACGAAACGGGTGTCCAAGCGATGGTCGGGGTCATTTTTATGACGTCCATTTTCGCCGGGATCATCTTCATGAACTCCGTGATGCCCGTGCGCGTGAGAGAACGAGCCGTCGCGTATCGCGAACGTACCTCGTTCATGTACGACGCTATCCCGTACTCTCTCTCGCACGCGTTCTGCGAGGTCCCGTGGGTGTTACTGGTCACCTTCGTCACCGTCACCCCGCTCTACTTCATGGTCGGCTTAGTACCAACCTTCGAGCATTACATCTACCATGTTCTCATGGTGTTCACGGTTTCCATGGCCTTCATGTCATTAGGTCAAGTCATCGCGTGTCTATGCGCGACCATTCAAACCGCGCAAGCCGGAGCGTCCGCCTTCATCCCCATCTGCTTTCTCTTCGGCGGTTTGTACCTCCCGTACCCGCAAATTCCAGTTTATTGGAAGTGGGCGTACTTCATCGATCCGGTCGCATACGCCATCCAAGGCGTCACTGCCCCGCAATTCGAGCACCGAGGATGCACCGGCGCCTACCCAGACGGCGACTGTCCAACCATCCAAGCCTTCCGAGGCACGTACTTTGAAACCGTCGACACGTTGGCGTACGTCGAGGAAAAATACGACGTCGAACTCTCCAAAAAGTGGTTCATGTTGCTCTACGTCGCCATTTTCGTCCTCTGCATGCAAGCGCTTCACGTCGTCGCGTTCAAGTTTAGAAGAGTCGTCAGTCGTTAATTTATTTTATGTTTTGAATAAGGTATATACTACACTGGTCACGGAAAAGAGACTGTACCCGATCCGTTTCGCTCTCACGCCTCCACCCACTAAAAAACTCGCACCCGCGCTTTAAACAAATTCAAAAACTTCTTCTTATCAATATTCAAAAAGAGACATAAAGAAAACAACGATCGCACGACAAAGAGTACGCGCGTGTATGCATGTGTGCGCGTGTGAGCGAGAGTTTGTTTTAATATATACTGGTATTATAGACTTGGATTTTCATTTCAAATTTCTTCTTTTTCAGCCTCTGCCGTAGCCGCGGCGGGCTCTTCCGGCGCAGCGGCAGGATCAACGGCAGCATCCCCATCACCCTCTTCTTTCTCTCCTTCTCCCGCTGGTTCTTCTCCCGCAACATCAGCATCGGCTTCTCCTTCTTTCTTCTCTTCTTCGTTCTTCGTTTCCTTTTCTTTGTCGTCGTCTGAATCGTCATCTGAATCAGAATCCTCGTCCAACGCCGCCAATTTCGCCGCCAACGCCGCCTCTTCAATCTCCACGTTATCCTTAATCGCATTCACAGTCTCAACGCCGCTCGCTTTCGCAGCCTGCTTCACCAAACTCTCCGCCGGCGCGCCCTGTTGCACTTGCTTCGGTAACTTTGGCGGTTCCGGCCTACTTCTCAGTTTGAACGCACCGCTCGTGATATCCACCGGCGGCGCATCCACAACTTGAAACTCGCGATCGTTCAACTCTTCAATCTTCACCCACTCGAACGATTCATTTTCCGTGTTAATATCGTACGTCAAACAGTGTTCTTTCGTTTCCTCTTTATAATCCGTCACGATGCAGTCGAACCAGCCGCCTTCAGCCGGCCAAAATCGTTTCACCCTTCGGCAAATGTACTCGTTCACACCCAAAGCGTCTAAATTTTTCGCCAAAACCGCCGCTTTTTCCATTTGCTTCAGCGTTCTCGCCGAAGGCGGTTTCGGTTCTTTCGGTGGTTTCGGTTGTCTGTACTGTTGCGGCGGCGGCGGCGCGTAGTACCCTTCGCCGTCGTCGCCTTCCTCGCCGCCCTGACGATGCTGCGGATAATACTGCTGTTGCGTCTTCTGCCTCTTCGGTGCCGGCGGTTCCGGCGGGTTCAACTTATACTGCGCGTACGCGTCTCTCAACCGCTTCACGTTCTCGTCCCCTCCGACGTTTTCTCTCACCTTCATGTGATCTTCGTTCGAAACGTTCAATTCGATTCGTAGCTTGGCGATTAAATCTTCGCGTTCCCACGTTAAACCAGTCACCGCTAACGCTTTCATGATCGCCTGGTACGCGGAGACTTCGAGTCGTCGCACTTGCGTGGTGATAGATGCCATCTTTTTTCTTTTTTACTTCTATTTCCTTATTCTCGAGACGATCTCGACTACGTTCAAAAGAAGAGAGTACTAATCCAAAAGAGAGCCGTCACACGCTCGGGAAAAGGACAATTGAATCGATTCAATTCTCTTCTTCTCTCTCACGCCCCCCCCCACCCGCGATTGTGGTGCGCGAACGGAAAACTTTACTTTCTCAGAAAGATGGAAAAATGTGCAACGCTGACTGACTGGTGCGTGCCTCACTCGAGAAACAGATGTCGTTTACGCGCGTGAGCGTTTTGTCTTTTATGACGACGCGTGTCTGTGCGTCTCTCACTTTTGAAGGTGGGAGAGCAGCTTTGGAACAAAAAACCCTAAATTTATGAAAAACGAGCACACTCGAGAGCGTTTTACCGCCACTTTTTGTCAAACACATCCACACCGCGTACGATAAAAATCACAATGGTACGTTCTTCTAGTTCCACGCGTTCTGTCTCTACTCTCGCATCGTTTCGGTCTGCGCGCGAAACCGGCGCGTCGTGGCGTCGCGAGCGTTCGCGTCGATGCGTTCGATAGGCTTTTTTTTCTTCTCGCGCGCTTTCGCGAAATTTTTGTTTCGGTAGTGTGCGGCGTCGTGAGATTGCGCGAAAACGCAGATCGGAAAGGGCGTCGCGAAGGTTGTGCGGATGGTGTGATTGCGTGAAACCGTTCAAAATGTTCTTTTGAACGTTTTGGACGTTTCTTTTCGCTCGCGCATCGCGCGGTACGCGTCGCTCGCGCACCCATTTCGCGAATGTTTTGCCCAAAGTCCTCTTTAGGTTCTGATAAAAGAAATCGGACGACTGACGCGCGCTTTTCTTCTTTCTTTTCATCCCCAAACAAAACAGGTTGCCGCTCCAGAATCCGTTCTCAAACGCCGCAAACGCGACGAGCAATGGGCCGCTCAAAAAGCCAAAGACGCCGCGGAGGCCAAGAAGGCCCAAGAGAAGAAGCGCGAAGAGGTGTTCAAGCGCGCCGAAAAGTACGTGAAGGAGTACGAAGCCCAAGAGAAGGATTTGATTCGCTTGAAGAGAGAAGCCAGAGCTAAGGGCGGCTTCTACGTCGAACCGGAGCAAAAGTTGATCTTTGTCATGAGATTGAGAGGTTTGAACGACATGCACCCGAAGACGAGGCACATTTTGCAGTTGTTGAGATTGAGACAAATTCACAACGGCGTCTTCATGAAGGTGAACAAAGCCACGGTGAATGCTTTGAGAAAGGTTGAGCCGTACATCATGTGGGGTTACCCGAACTTGAAGACGGTGAAAGATTTGATTTACAAGAGAGGTCACGGTAAGGTTAACAAGCAACGAATTCCGTTGACGGATAACAGCGTGGTGGAGAAGGTGTTGGGCGATAAGGGTATCATTTGCGTCGAAGATTTGATTCACGAGATTTACACCGTCGGCCCGCACTTCAAGGAGTGCGCGAACTTCTTGTGGCCGATGAAGTTGTCCGCGCCGTTGGGTGGGATGACCAAAAAGAGAAATCACTACATCGAAGGTGGTATGGCGGGTAACCGCGAAGAGAACATCAACGCTTTGGTGAGAAGCATGAACTAAATTTTTATATGCGTTTATTAGTTGATGCCGAGGAGTTTTCGCCGCGGCGGAGATCGCGCGTCTTTCTCTTGACAATAATCTTATTGAAAAAAGAGAGAGAGAGAGAGAGAGTCCGACGCCGCGCGATAAAAAGAGCACACATAGATACATATATACTGTAAATGCAAGAGAGAGAGAGAGAGAGAGTAAGAGAGAGAGAGTAAAAGAGACGGAAGAGTGAATAGAAGAGTGTTTAAACTATAGCCTTTGAGAATATATTAAGAAAAAAAAGTTTTCCTAAAACCGTAACATCAAAATATCTTCACTTTCTCTCGCATATCTCTCGATCGGAAAAATTGAAATTGGAAGAGAGAGATGGAACCTCCGTCGTCGTCGTCGCAAAGACCGACGACGACTCGAGCAGTAGCCAACAACAACAACGGAGGAGGAGGAGGAGGAGGAGGAGCGCACCACAATCATCATCGCAATAATGATAATAATAATAATAAAAATCAGTCTTCCTCGCCTTCGCCACCGTCGGAGAAAGAGCGCGTGCTGGTTCGATACTTGCTCGAACAACCGTCGTTCGGGAGAGACGGAGACGTGCCCCCGGACGTGTTGTTTCAACCGTCGTCGTCGTCGTCTTTTTTTACCGCCGCGTTTCCGGGAGAAGGTGGGACAGATCAAGTGCCGGCGGCAAAGGAGGAGAAAACGTGGGCAGAGCGTAATCAAAACTCCACGCTGAGCTTACGGTTGAGCGGAGAAACTGTCTCCGGAGAGTGTCTCTCCGTCTCTGGTGGCGCCGGATCGTGCGAATACCAGTGGCAAAGAGTCGCGCCGAGAGGGGCGATCGAGAGCATAGTTGGCGCGGTTGGACCGAGTTACGTCACGAACGAACAAGATATTGGATGTCACATTCGGGTGATAGTGAGGATGCAGCGAGTGAGTTCGGACGGGAAGAGCTCTTCGAGGAGGCCTTTGATCGCGCACGCGACGACGGACGCGACGGTGGTTTCCGCCGTGAGCTCGAAGCATCCGGACGACGATAGGATGGAAAGTTTGATGGAAGCTAGCGAAGGGATGAGATCTGCGGGGACGACGAGTCGCACGAGCACGCCGAGAGGCAACAGCGCGGAGGGAATGAACGCCATGCACGGCTTGGAAAGCGATAGTAATAATAATAATAATATTAACAACAACGGGGAGAAGGCGAGCAGAGACGTACTGAGAGACGAACAGGCCGCGAGGACAAGTCCTCCATCGCCAAGTTACAACAACATTAACGCAAATAATAGCATGCACAATGGAAGTGTGGTGAGTAAGAACGTCGCGCATAGCGCTCTGCTCAATAATCTCTTGATCAAAAGCGGCGCAGAGGCGGTCAGCCCGAATAATCCGAACAGCCCAAACGCGCTCAGTCCAAACTTGTCGAGCAGTAATTTGAACAACTACTCCTCTTGCGGAGACGATAGTACTCACAGAAGACGAAGAAAAGAGATTTTACTGCTCGAACGCGCAGATTCGTTGATACACGGGCCAGGATCGGAATCGAGGCTCGCGTTTATCCGCGGGAAAGAGCTCGAAGCGAAAGCGAGCGAGTTATTTCGAAAAGTCTCAGACGCTGAAAGGATGAAACGCTCTAATGAGCTCACGGACAATCGCAGTTGCTCGGAGTGGGATTCCGAAAACGATCGTTCCGAGATGAGCGAGAAAAGTGACGATTTAAGCGAAGGAGTTGATTTCGACGATGACGACGACGACGATGACGACGACGACGATGAATCAACTGCTGGTGGCGTGGACAGCGAAGATTGGAGTCTCGGGAGTTTACGAGGAGACGCGAGGAAAGCCGAACGTATTGCCAGGAAGGCGAAAGGGGCGTACGAAGAGGCGGCAATGAAAGGGTACGCAGAAGCAATGCAAGCGCTTGGCAGATGCTATGAAAGTGGATTTGGAACGAGGAAAGATATTTGCAAAGCGGTTGAGTGGTACGAGAAAGCCGAAAAGCTCGGTTGCGACGAAGCCGCGTGCGATTTGGGATGTCTATACTACCTCGGTCGTTTCCCGAGAGAAGAACTCGAAAAACGAAACCGGTTATCGCATTTAACTGATTCTTCTCTTTCGGAGATTTCAAGCAACGAAGGAGACGATTTCCAATACCAACTCGCCGAAGATAGAAAGACAGCGTTCGCGCTGTTCAGCCACGCTGCCGCTAACGGGTCTGGACCGGGGGCAAACAATGTCGCCATGTGTTACGAGGAAGGTCAAGGCGGCGTGGAGCGCAACTGGCGCGAAGCTGCCAGATGGTACGCAATCGCGGCCAAAAGAGGTGTCCTGTCCGCCCACGCGAGCTTAGGATACGCCTTCCTAACGCTCGGGAACAGATCGAGCGCTAAAGAAGCTTTTGAGACTGGCACGCAGCACGGAGCTCCGGAATGCGCGGACGGTTTACGTTTGATCCGTGAAGCCGAGAGGCACGCAGCGAGTACTCTGAAATATCTTCGCAACGGTGGCGGTACACACGACGACGCCACGAAACATTTAATCAAGAGCGCTTCTGGGACTGGTTTAGAGAGCGTCTCATCGGTAGAGTTAGTAGAGCAGCTTGAGAGAGAGCTCGAAAAATACCACGAGCTCAGCCGACGATTGTACAATGCTGCGAGTTTACACCCGGAATCTTTAGAAGAAGCGAACGCTGTACTATTAAACGCGTTTCCTGAGATGAATATTCATCGCAAGTGAGACGCCTTGTCGTGGGTAATCATGACCTTAACTTGTTGTAAATAATAGTAATTTAATATACACTGTATTTATTATGTAGCTCATCTTTCACACGCTCTGAACGACTTCAAGAACTCCTTTGTCTTTCTCGCTTCCGCTCGTCGTCTTCGCCATCCCCAGTTCAACTCTTTTGCTAGCAAATCTACCACGCGATTTGTTGCCATCTCACTCGCATGAACGTCTAGGAATGCCATTCTCGAACGCCTCGCTAAGAAATCACTCGCCGATTGGCAAAACTCCGCACGCGCGGCGTACACCACTTCTGCTTCGATTACCGGCAGGTTCGGATGTAAACGTTTTTCTAATCCGGCAAAGGAGGCTAAGGAAGCGACGGCCATCGCGCGATCTCCATAAGAAGTGGCCAAATGCCTCGAAACATCAGGATCTGGATTCGAACCACCAAACCCGTCCCCTCCAGACTGTGCCACGGATGCCGACAGAGAATCTTTGTGTCCGTGTGCGCCAACAACGCCCATGTTGCTCGTGCGACAGCTCGCAATCTCGCTTACGTTTTCTCCGCTCTCTCTCATCGTTTTTAGGACTAAATCCACTGTCTCTTCTGCCATTAATCTATATGTCGTCCATTTACCACCGGCGACAACAATAACATCACTCGGCGTTTCTTTTGCAATCACGTGGTCTCTCGATAAATCACTCGAGTTCGTTTTCGTCGGATCTTTCGCCAGCGGTCGAGCGCCGGACCACACGGAAAGAACTTCTTGTCGGTGAGGCTGTAACGCCAAATACGGAGCTATGGTATCCAATATGTATTCAACTTCGTCTTGCGTTGCTAACGGTTCTTTTGGTGTTTTCTCCCCCGGTTTTAAAGCAATATCCGTAGTTCCAGCAACCGCGTGATCCAACCACGGCAACAAAAACACGACTCTTCCGTCTTTCGTCTTCGGAATGATCATTCCAAATTTTTCCGGAACGTAATATTTTGGCAACACGACGTGCGTTCCCAACGAAGGCGAAACCATTTTTTTCTCTTTGGTTGCTTTCGACGCATCGTCTAAAGCTCTCACGTCGTCCGCGAACGGTCCGGCGCAGTTGACGATGACTTTTGCTCGCACCGGGTGCGTCTTCCCCGTCTCTTCGTCTTTAAGAATCGCGCCGGTAATTTTCTCTCGATTTTTCGCGTCGTCTCTCAGTAGCTCAACCACGGAACAATGATTCAACACGACCGCACCCGCGTGTGCGGCAGTCACTGCCAGTGCTACGTTTAACCGCGCGTCGTCAAACTGTCCATCGCTGTACAGAATCGACCCTTTCAAACTCTTTCCCATCGTCGGTTCCTCCGTGCTCAAAATTTCATCCACGTCATCTCTCTCTCTGATTTTCTTCGCCTCTTCCTCGTCATCGATTAAAACTTTCCTCTTCGCGACGGTGGGGAACTCCATAATTGTCCTCGAACTCGTCGCGAACGAGCTGAACGTCAGCGCCGACGTGCCCGCGACTAAATCGTACGCCTTCATGCCGGCCCAATAGTACGGCACTTCGTACCACTCGTAACACGGCGTCGCTATCATCAGCACGTGACTTAAATGCGGCGCGTTGTGCAGCAAGACTTTTCGCTCTTTCAAAGCTTCGAACACTAATTTCAACTGTCCGTAATCTAAATTGAACACCGCTTTTTCTAAATACCGGACGCCGCCGTGGACAAGTTTCGTCGACTTGGAGGACGTGCCAGAGGCGAAGTCGTCTCGTTCGACTAAAATCACATTCAAACCTCTCGTTTGCGCGTCTAAAGCGACGCCAGAGCCGGTCGCGCCGCCGCCAATCACCAAAACGTCAAACTTGCCCTCGTCCTCCTCGCCATTTTTTCCCTCGCCATCGGCCGCGTCGTCTTTATTCTTCTTCTTCTTTTTAAAACTCCTCCTCTTCTCAAAAGTCGTTCGTTTCCTCTCGATTTCCCGAAACATGTCCGCGCGATTCGGCAACGGTTTATCGACGTTCGCCCACGGTTCGTGCGGTAATCCTCTCGCGTGCGCGGTTTGACTTTGCGCGTACGCGTACGTCGTCGCCGCGGCGAGGCCGACGGCCGAGGATGCCGCAAGAGCGAGTTGCCGCGATCGATACATTATTTATTATATCACACGTGTTTGTGTCGTTTTTTTTAGTTGTTAGTTGGGGGGATTCGAATTAAAAAAATATCTGTTTTGCGGGCACGAGCGCTATCACTAGTTTCACTTCTTCGTCGTTTTCAACTTTTCGAACCGATCGGCGAGCGCGTCGTCGACGACCGTTTTCTTCTGGGCGGACGCGACGCCCGGAGGCGGGCCTCCTCCGTTTGTTTTTCTTCTCAAAGGAGCGGAGCTTCCTTCGTTTTCGTTTTCGTTTCTTTCTTCCTCTAATTTGGCTTCATCCGCGGCGGCGGCGATGACGGAGTTAATTTCGTCTTCTTTTTCTGTTCCTATGTCGTCGTCGTCGACGTCGTCGTGTTTAAGGGTGGTGGCGAAAAGTTCGTTGGTGGCCACTAAGGCTTCGGCGTATTCGGCGGCTTCTTGCGCTTTGTTTGCGGCGTCTCGAGCCGCTTTCGCTGCCGTTTCTGCCGACGCGTAGTTCGATGTTTTATTACTTTTGCGACGCGAAGAGCTCGTGTCGTCGATGTCGGACGATTCGCCGCCGCTGCTGCTACTCGCCTCAGACGAAGATTTGCTTCTCCTCGTACTTTTCTTCTTTTTTTTACTCGACGACGACGACGGTTTCTTCTTCGCGCTCGTCGACGGCAACGCGACCCCTTTCTCCTTCGCCATCTTTTCTAAAAGTACTCTCGCTTCTTTACCACACGTGTCGGCGTTCCGTCGTTCCTTCGCGATGACCATGAACGCTTTGCTCACTCCGCACGCCTCGCTCGTTTTCTCCCTCTCGCAACTCAGCGCGAACTCTTTCCCGAATTTTTTCGCGAGCTCGTTCGCGATGGATTTCAATTCCGGCAAATCGTTCACCAATCGTCCCCCATCCGCGCTCTTCGCATAAAACATAGACGCGACGGCCGTTCTGTTTTTGCCCGTGAGTTCTAATTCCGCAGGGTGTCGTTCGCACGTCTCCAAAATCGCGCTCGCGAACGATTGAACGCGCTTTAAAATTTCTAGAAATTTGGTCTCCTTTCCAATCGATTCGCACCGCGCGAGGAGCGTCTCCATCGCTTTCGATTTTTCTTCGGAAGACGAGCCTCTCCTGTCCTCGTCGTTGTCATCGTCTGACAATAACGACGTCGCTTTAAACGAAGAACAAGTTTCCAAAACTTTCGCGATCGCGTTCTCGTTCGATGCGATCCTCGCGCGTCGCTTGTCGGTTAAGAGTTTGATTCTTCCCGAGAGAATCTTGAGATTCGTCTTCAACTTTTGCTCGTTGAATCGATTATTATTCGCGCCGCCGAAGAGAGATTGGATCGATTCGAGGAAAGAGGAAGACATGCGTTTTGGGACGAGTGTTATTGCGTCGGGAGAGAGAGATTTTTTTTTGTCGTTACGCTTTGCTTTTGTGCTGCGCGTGCGAGGGAGTTCTGGCGCATTTTGAGCACAAACGACCGTGGGTTGCCTCGACAACGGAGAGAGAGAGAGAGAAGCGAGAGGAGTATTCGGCGCGGCTCTATGCGTATATCTACAATGCATTACAAAACAAAACCACTTCAGCGATCATCGCGAAATAGTTCACGCGGCGGATTCCAAGACTCGCCTGATTTCTATCGCTTCCTTCTCCATTTCCTCCTCGCCTCTCGCTTTTCGATTTTCGTCCGCGTCGACTCTCGCCTTCCTCTCTTCCTCCTCGCACCGTTCTAACTTTTCGTAAATGTCGTCGTTCCGCGCGAAATCGTTCGGTTTTCGAGGCATGACGTGGACGTGCACGTGGAATACGGTTTGACCGGCGTCTGGGCCGTCTTGGATGGTGAGCGTCATCGCGTTTGCCGAGTGTATTTTCTTCACCGCTGTGCCCGCGCGCGCGCGGAGAGAGAGAGAGAACGAGAGAAAGACAAAGTTAGTTAGAGCGCGAGCCGCCGAGAGACGGAACGCGAACGTGAGCACATCCCGAGGAAGAAGAAAAACAAAGAAGAGCACACTCGCGAACGAAATAGAATAGCATAAACACCAACGCCGTCGAACGACGTCCACAAAATCCATCGAACGAAACCACGATCGAGACGACGACGACGACGACGCTCAGAACAAACTCTCACCGACTGCAACTTTTTGACTCGCGAGCATCAGATCCGAAATCTCCTCTCCCGTCATCTCCTCGTACTTCTCCACGACGCGTTTCGGACAAACGAGCACGTGCCCAGGAACGACCGGTTTCAAGTTCACGAACGCGAACGACAGAGGGGTTTCCAAGAAGACGTGCTTCGGGGAGATTCGTATCTTCTCGCTGAATTGGAAATCACGCGTCGTCATGCCGGCTTTCGCGTGGATGTCTCGTCGTCTCCGAAAGACTAAAGATGGATGTTGTTTCAACGACAACGAAGCTCTTCTGAACTTGGCGATTATTGAACTTCGAACAGATGCAACGCGCGAGGCTTTTGTTGTTGCGAACGACGCGGCGATAACTTTTCCGAAGGAGGAGGAGAGTCGCAACGAAGAAGAAGAAGACATGCGCGAGGGCGAAAGAGTGACGAAAGTTTCTCTTCATGTTGATGTGGTTTATAAATTACAAAAGCGCTCTCTCGCTTCTTCAGACTCGCACGCGGAACAATTCATACTAAAATTCTCTCTCTTTCACTCTCTTTATTTTCAAACGATTATATATATGTATATATATATATATATCTCACGCGGAGAACTTGTCCGAGTAATACGAAACCGACTCGCCGTCGTACCCGGCGAATTCGTTGTTCACCTCCTCGAAGCTTCCCAACGTCTTGACGCCAAAGAAGACGCCAGCGAGGATACCGAGGGCTAAAATAGCGCCAGGAATCCCACCGAGACCAACCTTGGCGTATTTATCCGACGTCGGCGACTCGGTGTAGAGTTGTTTCGGTTCCACGGCGAAGATGTTGCCCATGCCCTGCGCGCGCGCGCGTCGAGAGAGAGAGAGAGAGAAGATGCGAGCGAGAACGGAAGCGAGCGACGATAGGGGTCAGCGTTTTCCAATCGAACGAGAACTACGAGGCACAGAAACGTGAGATAAAGGGACGACCTCGCGCGCGATGCTTTCCACATCATCTTTCGAAACGAACCAGAAAAAAGCGGTGGTAGCACGCCGCCGCGAAGATCGATCGAGCGCGGCGCTTTTCCTCTCTCTTTTCAAGTTTTCGACCGAGAGAGAAGAGAGGATAAAACGCAAAAATGGGAGGGAATTTCTCTCGCACACTTACCGTGTTGTCGGACTCGATAAACCCGGTCGTTCGGTCAACTTGCGGCGGCTTTTGCGCCCTGACGACCGTAAACTGCGCGCCGCGTCTGCGTATCGTCGTCGATTTTTTTGAGAGAGATGAGAAAAAAGGCATCTCGGTTAGTAAAGACGTATCATTTCGCGTCACCCACACCGACGTTTTGTTTCCAATTCGAAGAGAGAAAGACAGAGAGAGAGAGAGAACAAACGAAACCTATAATTCATCGTTTTTACACCATACCTCTGCGAAGAAGACGACAAAGCGCGTCTTTTGCCGTCGGAGGATTTGACGGCGACGAACGGCGAGGCGGTGATGCGGGTAGCGGTAGCAAACATTTTTTTTTCCTTGTGATGGATGTGTTTTGTGAAGATAAAGAGAAGAAGAAGAAGAAGAAGAGAAGGCGGTAGAGTAAAGATAGAGTAAAGCGGTTGACGCGTTGCACTTTGAAAGTCGCTGCTTAACAGATTATTCGTCGCAAATTCTATCGCTGCTGCTCGCTGACAGAAGCGTCGTCGTCGTCGTCGTTTTCGTTTTCGTCGTCGTCGAAATCGTCAAACTTATACAGTTGAATCGTCGGCCGGCTCGCGTCCTGGCCGTTTTCGTTTTCGCCCGCGGCGACGGGCGCGGAGGAGGGGGAGGGAGAGAAGCTCTTGACGTTTGTCGAGGAGGGCACCGGGGCGCTCGATTGCACGGTTTCACCCACCCACACGAGCTCTTTGTCGTCCTCTTTTTCTTCTTCTTCGGTTTCTTCTTCGTCTTTCATGAGCGATATGTCGTCTATTTCCTCGCCTAACGCGACGGCTTTTTCGCGAACCATGGTCGTTAAGCAATCTTCCATCTCTTCCAGCGCTTCGGTGAGCATGAGTTCCAATTTCTCCAGTTCTTCTTTTTTCGCGTATCGAGAGCCGAGGTTCGCCGCGCGTCTGGACGAGTACGCGCCTTCTTCGCTGGACATGATCGCGGCTTCGTCCGCTTCCAGTTCGAGCTGCTTCATCGCCGCTCTCAATTCTCTCACGCTTTTACTCAAAACTTCAAACTGTTTCGCCGAAACCGCGTGTAAACTGGCCATCGTCTCCGCTAACTTACTCCCTTCCTCCTCGGCGACTTCGATTCTCCTCGCTAACTCAGCTGCAACTTCGCCAAACTTGACGCTCGTTGCCTCTGCTCTTCGAATCATCGGCGATAACTCTCGTCTCGTTAATCTCACTCTCGTTCCGAGCCTAGACACCTCCCTCGAATATCTTCGTTGATTCTCGTCCAAACGCTCGAAACCGACTTCTAAGTTTTGCACTCGCGCGTTCACCGCTCCCGGATATTTCAGTTTACCATTCGCAAAAACGGACGAGAACACGCCACCACCACTCGCAACGCTAGACGACGCGCGTCTCAAGACTGCCCCGACAACTACGGCTAAATACAACGGCAAATCCATCAAAGCGCCGCTCCCGCCCGAAGAAGAAGACGAAGGCGCGCCCGTCTCCGCGCGCGCTCTTTGCTCCACGTACACCTGCCTCGCTTTCATCGCCACCGCGGTGGAGAGGAAAAAGACTTCACCACCGTCGATGAGCGCCGCCATCCGCTCGTCTTTTGACGACGACGACGACGAAGAAGCGCTCCCTTTTCTCCCTTTTCTCCTCGCCGCCCGAGACGAAGAAGAGGACGCAGCCGCCCTTCCACCGAAACCACCAGTCGCCCGTCTCGCTCTTTGCCGATCCGAAACGTCCTCCTCGATGTACTCGTCAAAAAACGCGTCGTCGTCGTCGTCGTACTCTTCCTCCTCCTCCTCGTGATCTTCCTCCCCGTAGTACTCGCTACCGTCGCCGTAGCCTCTCGCGAAGACGACGACTCCGCCGACAGACGACGACGACGGTCTTCTTCTCGATTTCAAATTCATTCGAAACGCATCTCCCTCTTCTTCTTCTTTACGTCGTCCGCTTCTGAGAAACGAAGAGCGACGCGAACGCAAAGAAGAAGAGGGTTTAGAAGAGCGCGGACACTCAGATCGCATCGTCGTCGTCGACGAAACCGCGGCGAAGGTTGGCGTCATCTCGCTCCTTCTTCTTTTATTGTGTAAACGTGCGAAAATTTTTTCTGCGGTTTTTTCCTCATTTTGAACGACCCCGGAGGCTCTGCGACAGCGATGACGCCGTCGTCGTCGTCTTCTTCGTCTCGCGCTTCCTCTCCGTCTGCCTTCCGTCCTTCCCGCTCCTTTTGCTCTCGTCGAGGACGACGGTGCGCGAGGAGGAGAAGCGATGAAAAGGTGGTTGCAACAAGCGGCGACTTGTTCTCTTCATCTTCACTTTCGCGGGGAAGAAAAAGCGAAACGAACGCTTCCTCTTCTTCCTCTTCCTCTCTCGTCCCGGAAACGCTGCGAGAGATGGAATCGGACCCAGAGTTTCAACAGACGAGAGTAAAGCTGGAAAAGTTTGGTCAGAAGACGCTCACGAGAGAGGAAAGCGCGAAACGAAGGCGCGCGTTGGAAAATTTCGGCGTCTCGGAGAGCTTTGCAAAGTTTATCGAGAAGGAAGGAGGGAAAGCGCTCGATCGCGAAGCGCCGCCGTCGATCGTGCAAGTGAACATAGGGATATATTGCAACCAAGCGTGCTCGCACTGTCACGTGGAGTCGAGTCCGTTGCGCAAGGAGGAGACGATGTCGAGAGAAACGAGAGAACGCGTGGAGAGGATATTGGAGAAAAGCGAAGGGGTGACGACGTTGGACATCACGGGCGGCGCGCCGGAGTTGGCGCCGGAGTTTCGGAATTTAGTGAGAAACGCGAGGAAGATAAAAGGCGACGCGTTGAAAATTATCGATCGGTGTAACTTGACGGTGTTTTATGAGCCCGGACAGGAAGATTTAGGGGCGTTTTTGAAAGAGCACGACGTGACGATTGTCGCGAGTTTGCCGTGTTATTCCGAAGCGAATACGGATAAGCAGAGAGGGAGAGGGGTTTTTGAACGCTCGATTGATGCGTTGAAGGAGTTGAACGCGCTAGGATACGGCATTGAAGGAACCGGAAGAACGTTAGATTTGATGTATAATCCAGGCGGGGCGTTTTTACCCCCCGAGCAAAGCAAATTGGAGGTTGCGTATAAGAGCGAATTGAAAGAGGCGTACGGCATTGAGTTTTCCAATTTGTTCACGCTGACAAACATGCCGATTAAACGGTTCGCGGATTTCTTACACAGAGAACAGAAAATCGAAGAGTACATGAAGTTGTTGGTGGATAACTTCAACGTGAAAGCGGCGGATAACGTCATGTGCAGAGACGTTGTTTCCATCAAATGGGACGGGTCTTTGTACGACTGTGACTTCAATCAACAGTTGGATATCGGCTTTGTCGGAGCAGCCGCCCCAAAGTCAGTGTTTGACGTAGAGAGCGTGCAAGATATCGTGGGGTTGAAAATCGCCAGCGATAACCACTGTTTCGGTTGCACCGCGGGCAGTGGAAGCTCGTGCGGAGGCGCCATCGCGTAAAAGAAAAAAACAGATAGTCGCGCGAGAGCGAATGTGAAGATATGATTACACTTTTAGCAGCCAAAAATGTGGTGGGATGGTTCGCGACGAGCCTCGTCCGTCGTCGTCTCACGTCGTGTGTAATATAATAACATAGAGCTAAAAACAATACCAGTTGTACAAATGAATACTATTCATACTTCACGACGAACGAGCAACGCCCGACGGAAGAGAGCTATATATCGCTTTTCTCCCTCCGCGCAATTTTCACCGTTTGCCTCCTTTCTTCTTCTTCTTGGTATCCTTTCCCTCGTCGACTTCTGGAACTTTCTTATGACTCGCCCAACTCAAATACACGTTCCACATCAAAGCGATGACATTCGCCGCTCCAACTTGTAAATTTGCCGGCACGAATCGAAAGTTCAAAAATTGGAACGGGACCCAAATCTTCCAGTTTGCCACGACCGTCGGGAACAAATCTTGTTTCAATTTGTTGGGTAACTTGTCCGTGTTGCCTTCAATCGCGAACAAAGCGCTTAAAAACGTCGCCAAAAACACCGGGGCAAACGCCAACTGGTCCAAACCCAAACGCAACCCTGCTCCCACAGAACCGCCGACGGTGACAATCTTACCTAAAGTCCCGTACCAAAAATGTAACGCCGGTCCAACCAAAAAGGCGCCCAAAAAGGTGAACGTCAACGTTCGTTTAGAATCGATGCTTTGTCCGTCTTCGAACAAAATTTGCGCGAGAAGGTCGCCGAAAGCGTTGAGCGCGCCGGAGGTGGCCATTTTCGTCACCAGCGGATTCGATTCCAAAAGCATCAAGTACATCGCCCACGGCGTTTTCCCGCTACCGTTACCTCCTCCAGAGTTACCACCACTACCGCCGCCGCCTCCGCCGCCGCCGAACCCTCCTCCTGACCCACCACCGCCGCTTTTCCAATTATCGATCCAAATCTGCGCATCTCTCGCGTTGTGGTTGTTCTCGCTCTTGCTGCGGACGCTCAAACTTCCTCCTCGAGGATTCAAAGTCGAAGAAGAAGAAGAAGAAAAGCGACCGCTTCTCATCGCCGCGAATCGTCGAAACCTCGCCAACGCGGAACGAGAGGAGGAATAAGTATTCTCGGAAGACATCGCGCACGCGGCGGCGCCACCGCGAGCGCCGTTATTCAAACCGCAGAAACGAACAACCGGAGAAGAAGAAGACGAAGAAGAAGGTGTTGGCGTTTGAAAATGCTTCGCTCCTAATCCTCCTCGAAAAGAACAAGACGAAGAAGAAGAAGAGGAGGAGAAAAAGGACCGCGCCGAAGAAGACGATTTCAAACGCGTCCGCATCATCATCATCGTCGTCAGCGAAGAGGACAGCGTCGACGAACGCATTCTTCTTCTTCTTTTCGCGAGAAAAAAGCCACGCTCGGCGCGCTTTTATTACGTGTTTTAAAGCTTTTTTGACTCTCCTTTTTTTCGAATTTTTCACTGAGTGTTAGGGTTTAGGGTTTAAGTAAAACCCTAAATAGTTTCTCTGCCAAATTCTTCTCTCTCTGCTAGTAGGGAAAAACGCAGGAAAAGGCGCCATTCATACAAAATATAAGAAAAGGAGAAGATGGGACCGTATTCGGGATCGTCTCTGGCGAGATTCGTGCGCGTGGGAGCGGTCGCGACCGGGATTACCTACGGGTTTGTAGTCAGTGGGGTGTGGAGTTTGGTGCGTCTTTTGTGCTTTTTCTCTCTTCTTTTTTGTGGTCTTTTTTGGTTGGGGAAAAATGGAATCACGCTCTCTCTCTCTCTTTTCCTCTCTCTTTCTTACGCGCGCGTGTATCTTTTCGAAAGACGCTGACCTGTCGCGCAATAACCGTTCTCTTTCTGCCTCGATCTTTTTTCTAGGTGAAACCATCGCCGAAGCCGGCAAAGAAGCACTGAATAGAAACAACAAATTCCACACATAAAAACACAATAGAAAAGATTAGAGAGATCGGAGAAAAAATATAGGAGAGAAGCGAAGAAGAGGACTTCTTACGATTCACTAAATAATAATAATACCAAAACTCTATACGTGCGCGTATGTAACAATATAAGACTACTATGTGAACGTTATTTCTTACTCTCTCTCTCTCTCTCTTGCTATGTGGCATTTGCTTTTTTTATTGTTCTTCTCAAGTGCTTAAATCTTCCATGCAGTTAATCCACCGGTCTAAACTTATCGCGTTGGCGTCGTCCATGGCGTCGTGGTCGCTGCGACCGTGTCTCGCGAGCTCTAGCAAGACGAAGAGTTTTTTAATCGGCGTTTGGTGGTCGAGCATGGCGCACGCGGCATCGACGTCTTCCGGTCGGAACGCTTCGATTTCTTTGATGACTTTGGTGGCTTCGTCGGTCGTCAAAGGTGGGACCGAGACCGTCGCGTCGAAGGCGTCCGTGAGACCCATGTCGTCCAGGACGAGTTTGTTGGACGTCGTGCCAATGACGAGTAACTTTTTCCCTTTCGGCGGTTGTCGTTTGATGAGCACGAGTAATGCTTGCAATACGACGTTGGAAAACCTCGGACCGATGGCAACGTACTCTAACAGTCGCTCTAAATCGTCCAAAACTAACAAAGACAAGTTTGATTTATACGCGTCGTCGAACACTTTCGCCAACGTCTGCACTTTGCTCATCTCGTTGTGTCCAATCATGGAATCTGCGCTGACTATTTTCATGAACGGGAACTCCGCGTTCATCGCTAACGTAGCCGCCAGAGCGGTTTTACCGCACCCGACCCCACCTTCTAACAAACACGCGAGCTTTGGAGTTTTCTCGCTCACTCGGACTTGTTCGACCAACGCCGAAGAAGTGCCCAATAATTTTTCAAATCGGGAACCGTAACTAATCATGCCGTTCAATCGACACCGCTCGAACGTCTCCGTAGCCGCTCCAAACGCAGGAACAACTTCACTGAACGCGCGATCAAAATCTTCTTTCGTTACTTTTATGTTATCCTCGTCAATCTCCGCGGTAATGTCGGCGACGTTGACGTGTCTGGTCAGCGCGAAAGACACCGCGCTCTTCACTAAACCTTCAATTTCCGCGCCGGAATAGTTTTGCGTCTTCTTCGCCAAATCCGAAACGTCCACGTCTTTACTCAAAAATTTATTTTCAGACATTTTGTTCGAGTGGATTTTCAAAATTTGCGCGCGTCCAGCTTCGTCCGGTAAGCCGATTTCGATGTGCACTTCTAAACGTCCGGGACGCAAAATCGCCTCGTCGAGCATGTCTTTTCTGTTCGTCATACCAATCAAGAGAATGTTATTTAAAGCGTCCACGCCGTCGATTTTAGTGAGCAATTGATTGACGATTGAATCGTGAACTCCGGTTCCACTGTTTACAGAACCTCTGGATTTACATACCGCGTCGATTTCGTCGAAGATGATGATGTGCAACTCGCTATCGTCGCCTTTTTGTTTATACTCTGCTTCTGCGTCCGCGAACAACGCTCGGATGTTCTCCTCGGACTGGCCGACGTATTTCGACATCACCTCTGGACCGTTGACCACTTTCGGTTCTTTCCCGTTTAACATTTTACCAATCTGTCGCGCGATTAAGGTTTTTCCAGTACCCGGAGGTCCGTGCAACAACATC
>Ga0181561_10001005_pt1 | contig 24633 bp, 20 predicted proteins | sample 011ome_19_FD_133760 | JGI IMG/M metagenome (GOLD analysis project Ga0181561, IMG submission 133760) | Coastal salt marsh microbial communities from the Groves Creek Marsh, Skidaway Island, Georgia - 011510BT metaG (megahit assembly) | ecosystem: Environmental > Aquatic > Marine > Intertidal... | reverse complement strand
TTATTAAAATAAGCAGAATAAAACGTCAGAAAAGTAAAGAAAACAATCATTCCTATCAGACTGTACAGCGTCCATTTGAGTTGATATCCAATAAGCAAAAAGACCCCTAATAACACCTCAACTACTACAATAATCATAGATATAAAGAGGGCATAATCCATTAAAAACTCCATATTCAAAACACCTGGTGAAAAGTATTCCTCAAGTTTAAAAGAAAATCCCACAGGGTCATTGAGCTTGATCAGACCACTGATGATAAATAGTACCCCTACGATACCTCTAGAAATGGATGTAAGTAGGAATCTCATCATTTGTTTTTTTCTTCTTCTAAATGAATCATGGCAAAAATGGCGTAATTAATCATATCTTGATAATTAGCATCGATCCCTTCACTGACAATGGTTTTACCCTCATTATTCTCAATAGATTTTACGCGTAGTAATTTTTGAAGAATAAGATCCGTAAGTGAACTTACCCTCATATCCCTCCAAGCCTCACCATAATCGTGATTTTTATCCATCATGAGTTGTCGTGAAATTTCCATATGCTTGTCATAAAGTTCAATCGCTTGTTCAGCACTTAAATCAGGTTGATCAACATACCCCTGTTCCAGTTGAATTAAAGCCATTATAGCATAATTGATAATCCCTATGAATTCAGCTGCTTCATCTTCTTGAATCTTCTGAACTTCATTTTCTTGCAAACTTCTAATCCGTTGTGCTTTAATGAATATTTGATCGGTTAATGAGGGGAGTCTTAATATTCTCCAAGCTGTTCCATAATCTTGGGTCTTTTTTTGAAATAAGTCTCTACATATAGCGACTATGGAATCGTATTGTTCTAAAGTGTTTTGCATGAATTCACTAATATTTATGTAAATTTCGCATTCAATTGTTAGCTACTAAATTAGTAGGCTGCAAAATACCAAAAAATGAGGTGATTACCCTATTTTAATCTATTTAATTTATGACACTAAATTGCAGAGGAACACTGGTCGATTTAACAACTCCCAAGGTAATGGCGATTGTAAATGCTACTCCTGACTCATTCTTTGAACAAAGCAGAGTAAAATCCATTGATCAATTTAAAAAGAAAATCGATCAAATGATCACAGAAGGAGCTGATATTATCGATATCGGAGCTTATAGTTCTAGACCTAATGCTGAACATATTTCAGAAGAACAAGAATTAAATAGGTTACTCCCCTTAATCGATTTTATTCGAACTTATTTTCCCGATGTATTAGTTTCTGTGGATACCTATAGAGCTGAAGTCGCTAAAGAAGTTTTAGAGCGAGGTGTTCATATGATTAATGATATATCGGGAGGACAACTCGACGAGCAACTATTACGTGTTGTTGCTCGCTATAGAGTGCCTTACATCCTGATGCATATGATAGGTACGCCACAAACTATGATGAAAAACACAACTTATGATCATTTGAGTAGTGATTTAATTCATTACTTCACCACCAACATATCAAAAGCCAAGCAAGCAGGAATCATCGATATCATTATCGATCCAGGCTTTGGCTTCTCAAAAACCTTAGAACAAAACTACCAACTTTTAAATCAAGTGGAACAATTAAATGCATTGGATGCTCCAATGCTTATTGGTGTTAGTAGAAAATCAATGATTTACAAAGCGCTTGACATTACCCCTAATGAAGCCCTAAATGGAACTACAGCACTACATATGATTGCGCTTTCGAAAGGAGCTCAGCTGCTTAGAGTACACGATGTTAAACCAGCAGTTGAATGTATCAAACTATACCAACTTTTAAAAAACAGTTAGGGGTTACAAGAGGTCTTCATTTAGTATTCGTTCTAAATCCAAACGATCGTTAAACAAAACAAATTCACCGTTCTTGATGTATGATATAAGACCAGACTCTTCGCTGACAACAAGTGCTAATGCATCTGTTTTTTCAGTGATCCCAACAGCTGCTCTGTGTCGAAGTCCGAATCGTTGTGGAATGGAACGCTGATCGGATACAGGTAAAATAACCCTAGTGGCAATAATATAATTATCTACGATGATCGCTGCACCATCATGCAGCGGAGAGTTTTTGTAAAAGATACTTTCTATAATAGGTTGACTTACTTCAATATTCATCTTATCACCAGAGTTTGCGACAAAATCCAATGAATTATCACGTTCAATAACCAGTAACACACCTGTTTTTGTTTCTGCTAATTTGTAACAAGCAGCTAAAATTGTTTTTACGTCATTACTAGAATTATGATGGGGTTGTTTAACGAATTTGAAGTTTTTTATAATCCACTTATTGGAAAAACTAGTCGAACCTAGCATTAGTAAAAACTTTCTGATTTCTTGTTGAAAAACAATAATGAGAGCAATTAGACCTATATTCATAAACCCTCCCACAATGCTATTAATCATTTTGATTTCAAGTAAATCCGTCAACCTCCATATCACCCAAACGATCACTATTCCAATAAAAATATTAATCGCAACCGTTCCTCTAACCAGTTTATACACATAAAACAATAACAAAGCTACCAATACAATATCGATGATATCGGTTATTTTAAATTCTATAAAAGGTAACAGTTCCAAATCGACTTATCTTATGAGCAATTTATGAAATTAATTGGGTTTATTTAGTTTCGGTATCGGCTTCTTCTAAAAATTGAGCCTCATAAAGCTTTTTATAGTACCCGGACTGCTGCAACAATTCTTTATGAGTGCCATGTTCTACAATTTTACCCTTATCCATAACGAGGATCACATCCGCATTTTGAATCGTAGCTAAACGATGGGCAATAACAATTGAAGTTCTTCCTTTAGTAATTTTAAGTGTTGCATCTTGAATCAGTTGTTCCGAATAAGAATCTATAGATGAAGTAGCCTCATCGAGGATTAGTATACTAGGTTTAGTTACATAAGCTCTTAAAAAAGCTAAGAGTTGACGTTGACCACTAGAAAGCATTCCCCCACGCTCTTTCACATTAAAGCCATATCCTCCTGGAAGTTTCATGAAAAAATCATGAACTCCTATTTCCATAGCAGCACGTTCAATTTGCTCTAGACTAATTGAATCATCCTTAAGTGATATATTGTTTTGTATGGTGTCAGCAAAAAGAAATACATCCTGAAGTACAACAGCTATATTAGATCGCAATGAATTAAGCTCAAATTCATTGATATCAACTCCATCAATAAAAATACTACCATCGTCTACTTTGTAAAAACGGTTCAATAAATTGATAATAGTAGATTTACCTGCTCCAGTTGCTCCAACAATGGCAACAGTTTCCCCTGCTTTTATTTCAAAATCAATTCCTTTAAGAACTTCTTCTTCAGGTATATATCCAAAATGTAAGTCTTTAAATTTAATCGCTCCTTTAACTGGATGCAACTCGACAGTCCCATTAGGTTCTACCTCAAATTGTGAATCCAATATCTTAAATACCCTACCTGCTGCAACCATTCCCATTTGCATGGTATTAAACTTATCTGCGATTTGACGAAGTGGTCTAAAGAGCATCTCCGATAATAAAATAAAGGTAAAAATAGTTCCAAAATCAGTTACTTGATCTCCAGCAAGATTGTTCATTCCTCCATACCATACGATAAGTCCTGTTGTAGTTGAAGCAACTATTTCTGCTACTGGAAAGAATAACGAATTGTACCATACCGTTTTTATCCATGCATCTCGATGCAATTTATTGATTTCATTAAAAGTTTTTGACTCCTCTTTTTCTCTATTGAAAAGCTGAACTAATTTCATTCCAGCGATACGCTCTTGAACAAATGAATTGAGATTTGCTACCTGAGCTCTTACTTCTATAAAAGCGGTTTTCATAGCTCTTTGAAAGAGTCGTGTTGCATATAATAAAACCGGAAGTATCGCAAAAACAATCAACGCTAATTTCCAATTCAGCACTACCATTATAACTGCTACAACAATCATTTTCAATAAGTCAGCTATAATCATAAAAAAACCATTGCTGAAAATTTCTCCAATACGCTCCATGTCAGCAACCGCTCGGGTTACTAGCACCCCTAAAGAGGAATTATCAAAATAACTCATCTTAAAACTATTCATATGTTTAAATAGTTTTACTCGTATATCTCTGATTACAGATTGCCCTAACCAATTCGCAAAATAATTAAAGATCAATTGAAAAACTACCTCCCCCAATAATACTCCTAGCGTCAAAAGCACGTAGAATACTAATTGATCCATATCTGCCATTTTAATGGCTTCATCAACTATATTACCAACAAGAACAGCTCTATAGACTGCAAATGCTGATAATAAAATGGCAGCAATAGCTACAAGAACAAAAATAAACGTATAGGGAGAAGTATACCTAAATAGTCTATTTAATAACTTAAAATCAAATGCTTTTCCTTTGTCTGTACTCATCCTTAATAGGGGTATTGAATATTTGTTAAATACAATCCTTTTGCTGGAACTGAAGCACCAGCTTGTCTTCGATCCTTTGAATCTAAAACGGCCTTAAATTCGTCGAGGGTCATTTTTCCTTTACCAACTTCCAATAGTGTTCCCACTATGGCTCTAACCATATTCCTCAAAAAACGATTTGCACTAATGTGAAAAACTAAACGTTCGTCTATGATTTTCCATTCTGCTTTGGTGACATCACATAGGTAGGTATACACATCCGTATTTGATTTTGAAAAACACTCAAAATCTTTATGATCAATCATTAAAAATGCTGCCTTATTCATTTCTTCAACATCAAGAGAATGAATAACATAATGAGCTGCCTGTTCAAGAAAAGGATTTTTTTGTTGAATGACCCAGTATTCATAAGACCTAGATAGGGCATCGAATCGAGCATGGGCATCAGCATGAACTTTTTGAATACTAGCTACAGCAATACTTGCATCCAGATAAGCATTAAGGCGATGGATCAATTCAGTGGCATCAAAATCAACAGTGGTATCAAAATGAGCCACCATCAACTTGGCATGAACTCCAGCATCGGTCCTTCCAGCTCCAACTAATTCTGTTTTTTGTTTTAACAACAACTCCATTGCTTCTTCAAGAGTCTGTTGCACACTACAAGCATCGGGTTGGCGTTGCCATCCGTGATACGAACTGCCTTGATATGAAAACGTAATAAAGTATCTCATGAAATCAATTGAAGCACAAATATAGTAAATCCAATCCGCTATTTCCTATATTTGAGGCATGACAAAAATTCTATTATTATCTGACACTCATGGTCATTTAGACGAACGAATTTTAGCCTATGTAGCTGAAGCAGATCAAGTTTGGCATGCAGGTGATATAGGTAGTTTTGATGTAGCCGATACCTTGAGTCAACATCGAACTTTGATAGCAGTTTATGGTAATATTGATGATGCAAGAATGCGCAAAGAAGTTCCTTTGGATGCTAAATTTAGATGTGAACAAGTAAAGGTTTGGATGACACATATCGGCGGGTATCCCAATCGCTATGACAAAAGAATAAGAGAAGCCATTAAAAGAGAAACTCCAAACCTGTTTATATCAGGTCATTCACATATTTTAAAGGTTCAATGGGATAAAAAACTAAATCTTCTTCACTTGAATCCTGGTGCATGTGGTAAACATGGATTTCATCAAGTAAGAACAATGCTCCGATTTACCATTGATGGTAAAGAGATCAAAGATCTCGAAGTAATTGAACTCGGGAAAAGAGGGGTATAAAAAAAGCCCGCTGAACGCAGGCTTTTTCTCGCACTAATACTACTAAGATGTTAGGTTTAACGCAATCGATCGACTGATTTTACAAGATCTTCATCCCTTTTAATAGCCTTATTGGCTAGAATTAATAAAACGATAGAAATTAAAGGGATTACGACCCAAATACCCTTCTGCGAAAGCAAGCTTTCTCCGGATAAGTTAAGTGATCGGTAAACGAAAAATCCTAGTAAAAAAAGATTTAATATGATATTTAATCGGTTAACTATGAACTGATTAATTCGTTTTTTAAATAAAAAAATACTAAAAATAGCAGTCGCTGCTATGATAAAGAACGTCATTCGATCAACTGGCATCGAGATTCCAAAGATACCAATTTCATCAATTTTAACAAGGTTTTTTATAAAGAAAGCTGCTAAAATTGATGTTACGGCAACCAGACCTAAATATAAAGTTTGAATACGTTGAATCATACGACAAAAATAAGATACTTTTTTAAAGTTTAATGAGCATATGAAAAAATATTTGTAATATTGTAGCCGTTAAGAGACTATACTCCCTCCAACTTTGGAAGTTCTATTCCAAATTTCACAAAAATTATGAAACCTATTATGCGACATTCGTTCGCAAATTTATCTAAACTATATGTTTGAAATATCAGAATTAAAAGCAAAAAAATTAGCTGAATTAGCTGAAATAGCAAAGGAACTAAATATTCCTAAATACAAAAATCTTAAAAAATTAGATCTTGTCTATCAAATTTTAGATGTTCAAGCGTTAGATCCAAAAGCAGTAAAAAAAGTTGCTATAGAAAATAACGTGGAATCGACAGAAGAAAAAAATTCCAAACCTATTCATCAGCCTGTAAAGCGAGAACGCCCTCAAAAGCAAGATCAATCAGTAAAAAAGCAGCATCCTAAAGCACAACAACCACCTAAGGAAGTTAAACAATCGAGCGATGAAACTAAGGTTCCATCAACGAATCATCTAAAAGAAGGTAACACGCGCACTACGTCTAAGGATCATCACAAGAATCAAAATCAGGTGGAACAAAAAGATTCTAATGATCAAAAAACAAAACAGAATAATCCAAATCAGAACAAGACTAAACAACCTGTTCATAAAAATAATAACCAACGTAAAGAAAAAAATTCAAATTACGATAGAGACTTAAAGAACAGATATAAAGAACCGGAACATGAATTCGATGGAATTATAGCAAGTGAAGGTGTACTTGATATTATGCAAGAAGGCTATGGTTTTTTAAGATCGTCCGATTACAATTACTTATCCTCTCCTGACGATATCTATGTTTCTCAATCTCAAATTAGATTATTTGGAATTAAAACTGGAGACACCGTTTTAGGGGAAGTAAGACCTCCAAAAGAAGGAGAAAAATACTTTCCTTTAATTAAAGTAAACAAAATTAACGGATTAGACCCGCAAGTAGTAAGAGATCGTGTTGCCTTTGAACACCTCACACCCTTATTTCCTCAAGAAAAATTTAATATAGCTGATAAACAAAGTAGCATTTCAACGCGTATTATGGATCTTTTTTCACCAATTGGAAAGGGACAAAGAGGTATGATCGTTGCACAACCTAAAACAGGTAAAACAATGCTTTTAAAAGATATAGCTAACGCTATTGCAGCGAATCACCCAGAGGTCTATCAAATTGTATTACTTATCGATGAGCGTCCAGAGGAAGTTACTGATATGCAACGCAATGTAAGAGGTGAAGTGGTGGCTTCAACTTTTGATAAAGAAGCAAGTGAACACGTTAGAGTGGCAAATATTGTTCTTGAAAAAGCAAAGCGTCTTGTGGAATGTGGGCATGACGTGGTCATCTTACTAGATTCAATTACACGACTAGCTAGAGCTTACAATACCGTACAACCAGCATCTGGTAAAGTACTTAGTGGTGGTGTTGATGCTAATGCACTTCATAAGCCTAAACGTTTTTTTGGTGCTGCTAGAAATATAGAAAATGGAGGATCACTTACCATCATAGCTACTGCACTTACAGAAACTGGATCGAAAATGGATGAAGTCATTTTTGAAGAATTTAAAGGTACCGGTAATATGGAGCTTCAATTGGATAGAAAAATATCTAATAGAAGAATCTTCCCTGCTATTGATCTTACTTCCTCTTCTACCCGTAGAGATGATTTATTATTAGATGAACAAACAGTACACCGCATGTGGATCATGAGAAAGTATCTTGCAGATATGAACCCAGTTGAAGCAATGGAATTTATGGAACAACGCATTAAGCAAACTAAAAACAATGAAGAGTTCTTGATGACGATGAATCAATAACACAGACTACCTAAACATAGTAAAGCCGATTAGCACTAGTTAATCGGCTTTTTTTGACCTATATGAACAATAAAAAACCCCTAATTTTTATTAGGGGTTTTCCATATCATCATGCGCGATACAACGTTTCGCGTAAATTTAAGACTATAATGAAACTTATAGAGTAGCTACTTGCTTAGTTAACTTACTCTTTAAGTTAGCAGCTTTATTCGTATGAATAATGTTCTTTTTTGCTAACTTATCAATCATACTGATAACAGATGGTAATTGTTCTTCAGCAACTTTTTTATCAGTCTCTAAACGAAGTGCTTTCAACGCATTTCGCATAGTTTTGTGATAGTATTTGTTACGAAGACGTACCGCTTCATTTCTTCTAATTCTCTTTAATGCAGACTTGTGATTAGCCATAATAGTTCAATTAATTTTTATGCACTTAAGTGCTTTCGTAGTCCGTAGGGGAATCGAACCCCTGTTACCAGGATGAAAACCTGGCGTCCTAACCCCTAGACGAACGGACCAAATTTATTCAATAAGTTATTTTGTAGTCCGTAGGGGAATCGAACCCCTGTTACCAGGATGAAAACCTGGCGTCCTAACCCCTAGACGAACGGACCAATACAATTGCGTAAAACGCGGATGCAAAAATACAACTATTTTTTACTATTGCAAGAGCTGTTAGTATTTTTTTTCTATTAATATGCTTTTGCAAATAGCACGCGCATTTTTGAAGGTTTTCCACTATAGATACAACTCCCCTTTTCTTCTTTTGCATCAAGAGGAATACAACGTATCGTTGCTTTGGTTTCTTCTTGTATAGCCGCTTCTGATTCTGGAGTACCATCCCAATGAGCAGCTATAAATCCACCCTTAGTTTCAAGAACATCTTTGAACTCTTCATAAGAGTTTACCTCAGTGATATGACTCGATCTATAATCCAATGCCTTTTGATAAATTGTCTTTTGGATATCATCTAAAAGCTCAACAATATAAGATGTTAATTGATCTGCATTAACAGATTCCTTAGACAATAAATCTCTACGAGCAACTTCAAAAGTTCCATTTTCGATATCACGAGCGCCTATTGCTATTCGAACAGGAACACCTTTTTGTTCATATTCCGCAAATTTAAAACCAGGCTTTAACGTATCTCTGTCATCAAACTTAACAGTTAATCCCTTTGCTCTTAGATCAGTGATATAAGGCTTTACATATTCTGCTAGCGTTTCTAATTGCTCTTCCCCTTTGTAAATAGGTACAATTACCACATGAATGGGAGCTAATTTTGGAGGTAACACTAATCCTTGATCATCAGAATGTGTCATCACTAAAGCCCCCATCAAACGAGTAGACACTCCCCAAGAAGTCGCCCAAACATATTCTTGTTTACCCTCTTTTGTAGCATATTTAACATCAAATGCCTTAGCAAAATTTTGACCCAAATAATGTGAAGTTCCAGCCTGTAACGCTTTACCATCTTGCATTAAAGCTTCGATACAATAGGTTTCTTCTGCTCCAGCAAAACGTTCAGATGCTGTTTTCAACCCTTTTATCACTGGTACTGCCATAAATTCTTCAGCAAAAGTAGCATAGACATTCATCATTCGTTCAGCTTCTTCTATGGCTTCTTGTTTAGTGGCATGAGCTGTATGCCCTTCTTGCCACAGAAATTCAGCTGTTCGCAAAAACAAACGCGTCCTCATCTCCCAACGAACCACATTAGCCCATTGATTGATTAAAATAGGTAAATCTCTATAAGATTGAATCCATCTCCTATAGGTATCCCATATAATTGTTTCTGATGTAGGTCTTACAATAAGCTCTTCTTCAAGTTTAGCATCAGGATCTACAATAATTCCGTTACCGTTTTCATCATTTTTAAGCCTGTAATGTGTTACAACAGCACATTCTTTGGCAAAACCATCAACATGACTTGCTTCCTTACTTAAATAGGATTTAGGTATAAAAAGAGGAAAATAAGCATTTTCATGTCCTGTTTCTTTAAACATAGTGTCCAATGCCGCTTGCATTTTTTCCCAAATAGCATAACCATAGGGTTTAATAACCATACAACCTCGAACACCTGAATTCTCTGCTAAATCTGCTTTAACAACTAATTCATTATACCATTTTGAATAATCTTCTGATCTTGGTGTTAATTTTTTACTCATTTTCTAAACTTTGGCACAAATCTTGTAATTTAGCTATTAAACCTGTTCATGGTGATTTGTGATCAATTACGGATGGCAAAAATAGCCATTTTTTAAGCAGGGGACAATTAAAATATAAGCTTATGAAAACAATATTCACTTCCAAGACTATTATCCGTGCCTCAAGTATTATTTTAGGGACACTTTTATTCACTTCTTGTGGCGCGTTTTATCCATATGCTTATTATTATAATTCTGGCCGAGCTACTAATGGCTACAGTTATAGTAACAGTGAACAATATAGAGAACAAGCTAAAAATTATGGAGCTTACTTCGAGGACAAAGCCAATGAATATAATGAAGTCTTAGGCGAAGAAATAGTTACAACTCAACAAGACTCCAATACCTCTTCTAGTAACAACCAAGTCAATGTTCAATTAGTTATCGATTCTAATCCGTATAACACCTATTACAGTTGGGGATTTAGACCCTATTGGGATCCTTATTTCGCCTACTCACCCTATGTGAATTACGGCTACTATAGTCCTTTTTTCTATGATCAATGGAACTGGAGGTATACCGCGTCATTTTATAACTGGGGATTTAATTCTTGGTGGTATCCTTACCATGGGTTTACACAGTTCTATTACCCCTATAATTACACGAATTATACTAACTATCCTAGCTATAATAGAGGTCGATCAAATCAAAATCGCTCCGCTTACAGATCTTCAAGAATTTTAGGTTATAATTCTTCTAGAACTCTTGCTAGCTCTAACAGAGGTACATCAAATACGATAAGATCCTATACTAATACCAATAGAAGTAACCTAAATAGTTCACTACGTACCATAGGTAACTCAAACAATAATAATTTAAGATCTTCTAACTACAGTAGGTTGAAATCTTACCTGCCTAAAAGAGCTTCTTCTGATATGAATCGATCAATTCCTGAAAATCGTTCCTACAGTAGATCCTATAGAAACACGAACGAATATAGACCTAAACAACCTACAACAATAAAACGCTCTTCTTCCTCAAGTTCGAGCTATTATAGAAGCACCACACCTAGTCAATCAAGTACGATACAGCCATCTAGATCTACCTACGTTAGACCCTCTTCAATACAACGAGGAAGCGCTTCAAGAAGTAGTTCTCCTATTAGGAGTAGTTCATCAAGTAGTTCTCCAAGAAAAAGAAATTAGAACTGCATGGTGGTAATAACTTCTATTGAATTCTAGTGAGTTAAAAGTGGTTATTATTCCTTACATTTGTATTTCAAATCTATTGTTACTAACAGATGAAAATTAATAGTTTATTGGAAACTAATATTGAGGAATTAGGTGATAATCATATAGGAAGCTCTGAAGATACTCCTCTTCGCAAGGATGCCTTTAAGCTCAGTGATGATCAAAAAATTGAAAGCATCAAAGCAGATGTTCAAAGAATTCTAACTACATTAGGTATGGATCTAGAGGACGATAGTCTTAAGGGAACTCCTAACCGAGTAGCAAAGATGTTTGTTAAAGAAATTTTTGCTGGTCTTCATCCTGACAAGAAACCTAAGGCTTCTACTTTTGAAAACAAGTACAAGTATGGTGAGATGTTAGTGGAAAAAAACATCACGTTATATTCCACTTGTGAACATCATTTATTGCCTATCGTTGGAAAAGCCCATGTTGCCTATATTTCTAATGGAACTGTTGTTGGTCTTTCAAAAATGAATAGAATAGTAGATTATTTTGCTAAAAGACCACAGGTTCAAGAACGTTTAAATATTCAAATTGTTCGTGAATTACAAAAAGTATTGGGTACCCAGGATGTAGCTTGTGTTATTGATGCTAAACATCTTTGTGTGAATTCCAGAGGAATTCGAGACATTGAAAGCAGCACCGTAACTGCTGAATACGGAGGTAAATTCAAAGAGAAACAAACTAGAGAAGAATTTTTAAAATTTATCAATCTTCCTACTCAATTTTAAGATTCCATGAGCTTATACGAGTCTCAAAACTTGCGTTTATATAATTCACTGACTAAGAAAAAAGAAGACTTTAACCCTATAAATCCTGGTCATATTGGAATGTATGTATGTGGACCAACGGTTTATTCTAGTGTTCATTTAGGCAACTGTAGAACTTTTATGTCATTTGATATGATTTACAGATACCTAAAATTTTTAGGTTACAAAGTTCGTTATGTTCGCAATATTACCGATGCAGGTCATTTAGAAAATGATGCGGAAAGTGGTGAAGACAAAATCTCAAAAAAAGCGCGACTTGAACAACTAGAACCTATGGAAGTGGTTCAACGGTATACAGTAGACTTTCATAACATATTGGATCAATTCAATTTGATCCCTCCAAGTATTGAACCTACTGCTACGGGCCATATTGTAGAGCAAATTGAAATCATAAAAGACATTATAAAAAAGGGATATGCCTATGAAATCAATGGATCTGTATATTTTGATGTTGCTAAGTTTAATATCGACCATAATTATGGTAAACTTAGCGGTAGAAAATTAGAAGATATGATTGCCAATACTAGAGAATTATCAGGACAATCTGAAAAGAAAAATCCTCAGGATTTTGCACTTTGGAAAAAAGCAGAACCTGAACATATCATGAGATGGCCTTCTCCTTGGAGTGAAGGTTTTCCTGGTTGGCATCTCGAATGTACTGCCATGAGCACTAAATATTTAGGTGAAACTTTTGATATTCATGGAGGTGGTATGGATTTAAAATTTCCACATCACGAATGTGAAATTGCACAAGCAGAAGCATGTAATGGCCATACTCCTGTCAACTATTGGCTACACGCAAATATGTTAACATTAAACGGTAGAAAAATGTCTAAATCTACCGACAATAATATTCTTCCTGCTGAAATTTTTAGTGGAGAAAATGACAAGCTTTCAAAAGCGTTCTCCCCTATGGTCATTCGCTTTTTTATGATGCAAGCTCATTACACTAGCATTCTTGATATTAGTAATGAAGCGGTTTTAGCATCAGAAAAAGGCTACAACAAACTCATGGAAGCTGTTAAAAATATAGATCTATTAACGGCTTCAAATAACAGTAGTTGGGATGTGAATTCATGGGTTCAAAAGTGTTTTGATGCGATGAATGATGATTTTAATACTCCCGTATTGATCGCTCAACTCTTTGATGCTGTAAAACAAATCAATTTAATCAAAGAGGGTAAACAAGAACTCAATGCTGAAGATCTCAAGACACTTCACAACTTCTTTAAAGGGTTTACCTTTGATGTTTTAGGGCTTTTAGATCAGGCTGAAGAAACCTCAGTTTCTAAAGTACCTGAACTGGTAGAATTGCTTATTGAACTAAGAGCGAAGGCTAGAGACAATAAAGATTTTGCAACCTCTGATCAAATTAGAGATCAATTAGCTGCTTTGGGAATTCAACTTAAGGATTCTAAAGAAGGAACTAGTTTTACGATTCAATAAGCGTGCTAAAAAAAATTCTCATAGCGCCCTTTATTTTACTGACTCGTATGTATCAATTATTAATTTCTCCTCTTACCCCTTCGAGTTGCAGATACGTTCCTACATGTTCACAATATACTATTGAAGCCCTACAAAAGTATGGAGTAGTTAAGGGAGGGTATTTAGCTATTAAACGTATATTTAGTTGTCATCCATGGGGTGGTCATGGACACGACCCAGTTCCTTAACTATAATGCTCATCTGAGTTGAATTGCTTAAATTAGCTTTAAAATAAAACGAATGGAATTTTTAAGCTTTATCTGGAATCCAGACGGCACCTTGTTTACTCTTGGAGCACTTCAAATAAAATACTACAACTTACTTTGGATTGCTTCCTTTGGATTAGGATGGTATCTGACTAAAAAGATATTTTTAGCAGAAAAAAAACCTTTAGAACTTTTAGATTCCTTATTTATTTATGCCGTACTTTCAACGATGCTTGGTGCGCGTTTAGGCCATGTGTTTTTCTATGATTGGGCCTATTATAAGAATCACCTCATCGAAATTCTACTTCCTATTAGAGCAAATTCCTCTGCAGCCTTATTTGGTTTAATTGATGGTTACGAATTTACTGGATTTGCTGGCCTTGCTAGTCATGGTGCAACCATAGGCGTACTTATTGGACTCTACTTTTACACCAAAAAACACCAAGCACATCATATTAAGATGAAATGGATCTTAGATCGTATAGTTGTTCCCATTTCACTTGGTGCCTTTTTAGTACGACTAGGAAATTTCTTTAATTCTGAAATCAATGGAAAAATTGTAGACAAATCATTTGTGTTTGCTACTAAATTCTTAAGAGATCGAGATGATTTATCCCTGTCACAACTCCTACAAACTACAGGCAAAAGATCGATCAATGAGGCCTATTTTGCTTTAGAAACTAATCCCATATATAGTGAATTACTAGCGTCTATCCCCTTTAGACATCCAGCTCAACTTTATGAAGGATTCTTGTATTTAATCCTGTTTTTTGTGTTACATCACCTCTATTGGAAAACTTCTATTAAAAATAAGAGTGGATTTTTATTTGGATTGTTCTTTGTTTCGCTTTGGACCATTCGATTCTTTATCGAATTTGTCAAAAAAAGTCAAGGAGGATTTGAAGAATCTTTAGGATTACTCTCTACAGGTCAATGGCTAAGTATTCCTTTTATTGTAATCGGTCTCTATTTCATGAAAGTTGCTAAAAGAAGTTAGCCGATGCGATTGCACCTCGCCATAGGAATAAACAATACTACCACCTATTCAAAACTTATTGATACGATCATCGATAGGTTTTCGTTAAACAAAAAACAGTTATTTATCTACGACAAGAAACGACTCGATCGCTTTATCGATGAAGAAGCTATCCATGATGATAAGACTTTTATAAATCGTTATGGTCAGTCACTTCAATCGATGTCGAGTGGTCAACAAAAAATTTATTTTGTCAAGCACCTTTTGGACCAAAATCCGCATACTATTATTCTTGACAATCCTCTTTCACACTTAGACCCTAATCATCAAAATGAATTGATTCAGCTCTTAGAAGAACGGGAACAAGATTGTGATTTAATTTTCATTCTAAATCGTTCTGATTGGATTCCTTTTTATTGTACTTCTTATTACAATGCTTTCGATTTAAATTTTGAGGAAGTTGCTTCAAAAGAAGCGTTTAAAAAATTATTCACCTTTAAAAAAAGCACCTTAAATCTTAGCGCTATACTACCATCAAATCAAAGCAAGTATAATGATGACCGCCTCATAGAACTCAAAAATGTTAATGTATCTTATGGTGAAAAGAAGATTCTAAATTCTATAAATTGGACAATCAAAAGTGGAGAATTTTGGGAACTCAGAGGACCTAATGGCGCAGGAAAATCAACTATACTCACCATGATAAGTGGTGAAAATCCAAAAGCATATGGCCAGGATATATACCTCTTTGGCTATAAAAAAGGTTCCGGAGAAACGGTATGGGATATCAAAAAACACATTGGATATTTCACCCCATCTATGACGGCCTTTTTTAAGGGATACCACAGTGTCAAGGAAATGATCATAGGAGGATTAAAAGACAGCGTAGGCCTCTATATCAAAACTTCTAAGCTTGAAGAACAACAAGCCTGCTATTGGATCGACATTATTGGAATGCACGATAAGATAGACACCAATTTTGTTGACTTAAGTTTAGGGGAACAATGTTTAGTCATGACCGCTAGAGCGATGATTAAAAACCCAAAATTATTGATCTTAGATGAACCCACAGCAGGCTTAGATCAAAAATCGAATGAACTCTTTATTCAATTGGTGAACACTATAGCCAAAGAACATCAGACAGCAATCATTTATGTCTCTCACAAAAGAGAACCTTCCTTAGCTGTTCAAGCTTTATTTGAACTGATTCCCGGTAAAAATGGAAGTTCCTATATTACTACAAACTACACCTAGTACCGATTGATTGTACGTAGAAAGGAATAACTTAAAGTTAAAAGAAAAGGGTCAGCAATGCTGACCCTTTTTTATAGTATCGTTAAAGTATCAACGTACTTATTTTGCCTCTGTAATCTTCTTCTTTAGGAAATCAAACATTACTGGTGTAGCAATAAAAAGGGAAGAATAGGTTCCTACGATAACCCCTACAATCATAGCAAACATAAATCCTCTTAGAGATTCGCCTCCAAAGATAAAGATCGCTATCAAAACAACAAGCGTTGTAAGTGAGGTATTTAAGGTACGGCTTAAAGTAGAGTTTAATGCATTATCTACATTTGCAACACCATTTTTCCAACCATTAATACCTACAACTTCACGAATTCTATCGAAAACAACCACGGTATCATTCAATGAATATCCAATCACCGTAAGAATTGCCGCTATAAATGCTTGGTCGATTTCCATATTAAATGGCATCACTTTTCCTAATAAAGAGAAAATACCTAAGACAAATAAAACATCATGAAAAACAGCAACAACAGCTCCAAGAGAGAATTGCCATTTTCTAAAACGAAGTAAAATGTATAAGAACACAACAGCTAATGAGCCAATAATTGCTAAGAACGCATTGTTTTTAATGTCATCAGCAATTGTTGGTCCGACTTTAACCGATTGAAGAATTCCATATCCATCCTCAACACTACCAGTAATGAAATCGTCATAGGAAGCATCATCTGGTAAATAAGAGGAAAGGGTGTTAAAAAGCTTTTGTTGAATTTCAGCATCTACTTCAATACCTTCAATATCTACTTTGTAAGGAGTGGTTACTTTTATCTGATTAGCCCCGCCAAAAGTTTTAACATTAGTTCCTGATCCAAAAACATCATTAAGCGCTGAAGCAATCTCGGAGGCACTAACTGGATGTTCGAAACGTACTTGATAAGAACGACCACCAATAAAGTCAACTCCTTGCTGTAATCCATTAGTTAACAAAGATACTAAACCAACTCCAACAAGAACCGCAGAAATCACATAGGCAATTTTACGCTTTGCTAAAAAGGCTATCGAATTATTTTGGAATAAAGATTTAGTTATCGGTGTTGAGAAATCAAGCCTTCTGTTCTTAGCAGCTAAATAATTCTCAATTAATAAACGTGTTACAAAAATCGCTGTAAATAATGAGGTAGCAATACCAATTAATAAGGTTGTTGCGAATCCTTTAATAGGACCTGAACCAAAGATAAATAATATAAAGGCGGTAAGACCAGTGGTAATGTTCGCATCTAAGATTGATGATAACGCATTACTAAAACCATCTTCAATTGCTTGTAATTTACCTTTACCTCTAGCGATTTCTTCTTTGATGCGTTCGTATATAAGTACGTTGGCATCCACAGACATACCAATAGTAAGCACGATACCAGCAATACCTGGTAGCGTTAAAACTGCATTTAAACTTACTAGTACTCCAAAAATGAGCACGATGTTTAAAATTAAAGCAAGGTTAGAGAAAATACCAGATTTACCATAGTAAAAAATCATCCATACCAATACTAATAGCATGGCGATTACGAACGATTTAAATCCACTATCAATAGCTTCTTGACCCAAAGAAGGACCTACAATTTCAGACTGAATAATCTCTGCAGAGGCAGGTAATTTACCAGCTCTTAAAACATTAGCGATATCCTTAGTCTCATCTACAGTAAATGTACCTGTGATTTCTGAACGACCACCTGAAATTGGACCTGAGGAAACACCAGGAGCTGTAAATACTTTATTATCTAAAACAATAGCAATACCGGTTTGATTATTGAATGCATCACCTGTTAGTTCTTCCCACTCTCTAGAACCTTTTGTATTCATAGTCATCGATACAGCAGGCTTACCATACTGATCAAAAGAATCTCTTGCATCAGAAACAACATCTCCACTAATTCTTGGAGCATTATCTCTATTTGATTTTAAAGCATATAATCCAACAAGTTCAGAATCTTTAGCAGGACGTTCCCACACCCATTTTACATACTGTAATTCTTTTGGAAGTAATTTTTTAATAGCACTCATTCTAAGGTACTCACCTACTTTAGCCGTATCCTTAACAGCAAATCGAAATACCTGATACCCAACTCCTTGTCCTTGAATAAGGTCCAATAATGGGTTCACTTGATTAGCAAGGTCTAATGAATCTTGAGCTACATCAGATAAAAGAGCATCGATTTCAGATTCAGGTTTTTCTTCAGCGGTCGCATCTTGAGTTCCAACAATGGACTTTAATTTCTCATTAGCAGTAACCATGAAATTGTTTAATGCTTGAGATTGAGGCTGAAAGGTCTCCCAAAACTCTAACTGAGCTGTAGAGGACAATAATTCTTGTGCTCTTGTGATATCTTTAGCTCCAGGTAATTCTACTAAGATTCTTCCTGAAGTTCCCTCTCGTTGAATATTAGGTTGAGTCACCCCAAATCCATCAATACGTTCTCTAAGTACTTCAAAAGCAGAGATAATTGATTGATCTATTTTTCTACTGATGATAGGTTTTACCTCATCATTAGACATTTGAAAGTTGATTTCTTCACTTAAAGCTTTATTAGCAAAAATTGAAGGATCAGATAGTTTAGTGTCACCACTAATCGCATCAAATGCATCAAAAAATAAATTCAAATACGTGTCATCAGAATTTTTAGAAGCAGTATCAGCATCAGCTAATGCTTGATTAAAAACTGGATTCTTAGTATTATTGGCAAGACCTTTTAAGATATCCTTTACGGAAATTTGAAGGGTAACATTGATACCTCCTTTAAGGTCAAGACCTTTATTAAGCTCTTTGCTTTTAGCGTCCTTATAACTAGTGTAACCTAAAATCGAGCGATTTCCAATTGAATCTAAATAAGATAATTCCAAAGCTTCTCTCTTTGCGAGATAATCCTCTTCGGTTGATGAGATTTTGCTTACAGCAAATTCAGCAGCTTTTTGCTCTGTATTTGAAGAAATAAATGTGTAGGAAAGTTGATAAAGACTCACAATCCCAAACAAAAAAGCAAAAAGTTTAATTAGTCCTTTACTTTGCATTGGTTCAGTTGTTTATTATAAATTTTTGAATTGCCAGCAAATATATCATTTCCAATAACAACTAGCAATATTATTTAGGTCTAAAAAAAACATCCGCTAGCGCTTAGCGGACGTTTTTAAACCCTATTTAAATTCTTAGACTATATATCCAATAATTCATTTACTTTTTTAACTCCAGCAGCACTTTCTTGCATCTTAGCTTTTTCAGTGTCGCTTAGTTCGATTTCAACAATTTTTTCAATACCATTTTTACCAATAATAACAGGTACTCCGATACAAATATCGTCCATACCGTATTCTCCAGTTAAAAAGGTAGAACAAGGATAGATTTTCTTCTGATCACATCCTATAGCTTGAACAAGCCCAGAAACCGCTGCACCTGGCGCATACCAAGCTGAAGTTCCTAAAAGTTTGGTCAAGGTAGCTCCTCCAACTTTAGTATCTTCAGCAACTTGAGATAATCGTTCTTCTGATAAAAATTCAGATACATTAACTGAGTTACGAGTCGCTAATCGAGTTAACGGTACCATTCCAGTATCTGAATGACCACCGATTACCATACCATCAACATCTGAAATAGGGGCTTCTAAAGCCTCAGCAAGACGGTATTTAAAACGAGCTGAATCTAAAGCACCACCCATACCGATAATTTTGTTTTTGGGAAGATCTAATACCTTATGAGCCAAATAAGTCATGGTATCCATTGGATTACTGACTACTATAAGGATCACATCAGGAGAATGTTGTACTAGATTTTCTGCAACTGTTTTAACAATTCCTGCATTTATTCCGATAAGTTCTTCACGAGTCATTCCAGGTTTTCTAGGAATCCCTGAGGTAATTACAGCAACATCACTACCAGCAGTTTTTGAGTAATCACCTGTGGTTCCAGTAATTTTAGTGTCAAAACCATTTAGCGATGCTGTTTGCATCAAATCCATAGCTTTACCTTCAGCATACCCTTCTTTAATATCGACTAAAACGACTTCTGAAGCAAAATTTTTGATGGCGATATATTCTGCGCAGCTAGCTCCAACTGCTCCAGCACCAACAACAGTAACTTTCATTTATTTATAGTTTATAGATTATTATTATGCGTCTATATTAGCATAGACAGCGTTCTTTTCAATAAATTCTCTTCTTGGTGGAACCTCATCTCCCATTAACATGGAAAAGATACGGTCTGTTTCTACAGCATTATCAATAGTCACTTGACGCAAAGTACGTTGCTCAGGATTCATGGTTGTTTCCCAAAGCTGTTCAGCGTTCATCTCTCCAAGACCTTTATAACGTTGTATCGACGCTCCTTGACCAAATTCTTTCATCAATTGATCACGTTGAACATCATTCCATGCATACTGCTTCTTAGCTCCTTTTTTAACTAAGTAAAGTGGCGGTGTAGCTATAAAGATATGTCCTTCCTCTATAAGTTCTCTCATGTACCTAAAGAAGAATGTTAATATAAGTGTTTCAATATGAGATCCATCAACATCAGCATCACACATGATAACGATTTTATGATAACGTAACTTATCTAAGTTCAACGCTTTTGAATCTTCTTCCGTTCCAATGGTAACTCCAAGCGCAGTATAGATGTTTTTGATTTCTTCATTTTCAAACACCTTGTGTTGCATCGCTTTTTCAACGTTTAATATCTTACCTCTTAGAGGTAAAATAGCTTGAAAATTACGATCTCTTCCTTGTTTAGCAGTTCCTCCTGCAGAATCTCCCTCAACTAAGAATACTTCACAAAGTGCAGGATCTACCTCAGAACAATCCGATAATTTTCCAGGCAACCCCCCAACACTCATAACCGTTTTACGTTGAACCATCTCTCTGGCCTTCGTAGCAGCATGACGTGCTTGAGCAGCTAATATCACCTTTTGAACAATGATTTTAGCATCATCAGGGTGTTCTTCTAAATAATCGGTAAGCATCTCAGAAACCGCTTGGCTAACTGCAGAAGAAACTTCTCTGTTTCCAAGTTTGGTTTTGGTTTGGCCCTCGAATTGCGGCTCAGAAACTTTAACCGATACAATTGCTGTTAGACCTTCTCTAAAGTCATCTCCAGCAATTTCAAATTTTAATTTATCCAACATTCCTGAAGCATCTGCATACTTCTTCAACGTGGTTGTTAACCCCCTTCTAAAACCAGTTAGGTGTGTACCTCCTTCATGGGTGTTAATGTTGTTTACATAGGAATGAAGATTCTCTGTATACGAAGTATTATAAGTCATAGCTACTTCAACAGGAATACCATTCTTTTCTCCTTCCATAGCAATTACGGACTGAGTGAGTTGTTCTCTGTTTCCATCTAAGAAACGAACAAATTCTTTTAACCCCTCTTCTGAATGAAACTCTTCTGAAATAAATGCTCCTTTTTCATCGGTGTTTCGCTTATCAGTAATTGTTAAACGAACCCCTTTATTCAGATAAGCTAATTCACGCATTCTATTAGCTAGCGTGTCATAGGAATATTCTGTTGTTTGTTTAAAAATACTATCATCAGGCCAGAACGTAACAGTTGTTCCGTGTACATTTGATTCCCCTATATTTTTTACAGGATAACTCGCCTTACCTCTAGAATACTCTTGCTCCCATACTTTTCCGTCTCTATGAACCGTTGCAACTAATTTATTAGATAAGGCATTAACACAGGACACACCAACTCCATGAAGACCTCCAGATACTTTATAGGAATCTTTATCAAATTTACCTCCAGCACCAATTTTGGTCATAACTACTTCAAGAGCAGAAACACCTTCTTTTTTGTGCATATCTACAGGAATACCCCTACCATTATCCGATACTGATATCGAATTATCTTCATTGATGATTACTCCAATTGTATCACAATAGCCTCCCATTGCCTCATCAATGGAGTTATCTACAACCTCATATACCAAGTGATGCAATCCTCTAGGTCCAACATCCCCAATATACATCGATGGACGCATTCTAACGTGCTCAATCCCCTCAAGGGCCTGAATACTATCAGCCGAATAATTGGCTTTATTAAGTTCTTCGCTCATATGCAATGAATTGATTTATTCGTTTAACGTTAACAAACAAATATAAGGAATAGGCCCTTTAATAAAGACTTTAGATGACTTTAGAACAGGTAAGTTATCAACAGATATTGTGAACAAAAAAACTTCAGTTGAGGAGTAACAACTGAAGTTTTTTAAACACGTCTATGATACTTCTTTAATAGGAATCTGAGTGAACATTCGCTACGGCTCTTCCAGAGGGATCATTCATGTTTTTAAAGGCCTCATCCCATTCCAAAGCAATTGGTGTACTACACGCTACCGATGGAACTGAAGGCACACAGAGTGCTGCTGCATCAGAAGGGAAGTGTTCTTCAAAAAGTGATCGATAATAAAACTCTTCTTTTGATGTGGGAGTCTGTATTGGGAAACGATATTGGGCATTAGCTAATTGTTCATCACTCACCTCTTCACTAACTACCTCTTTAAGTGTATCAATCCATGAGTAGCCAACTCCATCAGAAAATTGTTCTTTTTGTCTCCAAGCGACACTTTCTGGCAAGTAAGACTCAAATGCTTTACGAACCACCCATTTTTCCATACGTTCACCATTGATCATCTTATCTTGTGGATTAATACGCATAGCTACATCCATGAATTCTTTATCCAAGAAAGGAACTCTTCCTTCAATTCCCCAAGCTGCAAGTGATTTGTTCGCTCTTAAACAATCATACATATGAAGTTTGTCTAACTTACGTACGGTTTCTTCATGAAAATCCTTTGCAGATGGTGCTTTATGGAAGTACAAATAACCTCCAAAAAGTTCATCCGCACCCTCACCAGATAGAACCATTTTAATTCCCATAGACTTGATGACTCTTGCCATCAAATACATAGGGGTCGATGCTCTAACCGTAGTTATGTCATAAGTTTCTAGATTGTAAATAACGTCTTTAATGGCGTCTAAACCTTCTTGTATCGTGAAGACAATTTCATGGTGAACCGTTCCGATGTGATCTGCCACTTTTCTAGCTGCAGCTAAGTCGGGAGAACCCTCTAAACCTACCGAAAAAGAATGCAACTGAGGCCACCAGGCATCGGAGGTATCACCACTTTCAACTCTTTTAAGAGCATATTTTTTTGCTATTGCTGAAGTTACTGAAGAATCCAAACCTCCGGAGAGTAAAACTCCATAAGGTACATCAGACATTAACTGTCTATGTACAGCAGCTTCTAAGGCATCACGTACCTCTTCAATACTGGTTTGGTTGTCTTTAACCGCTTCAAAATCCATCCAATCTCTTTCATACCATCGAACCAACTCTCCTGTTGATGAGTGTAAAAAGTGTCCCGGAGGAAATAATTCAATTTTTGAACAATAACCTTCTAGCGCTTTTAACTCTGATGAGACATAAAAAGTACCGTTGACATCCCATCCCATATAAAGAGGAATAATACCCATATGATCTCTTGCAATGAAATATTCATCATTTTCAGTATCAAAAATAGCAAATCCAAAGATACCATTCATCTTATCCAAGAAATTTTTACCGTATTTTTGATATAACGCAAGGATTACCTCACAATCTGACTGTGTTTGAAATTCATAGGTTCCTTCAAACTCTTTTCTAAGCTCAAGATGATTATAAATTTCTCCATTTGCCGCCAATACTAATTTACCATTAGGACTTAATAAAGGTTGTTTTCCTGATGCAGGATCCACAATTGCTAAACGCTCATGAGCTAAAATAGCCTTATCATCAGAATAAATTCCACTCCAATCCGGACCTCTATGTCTAATTTTTTTAGACATCTCTAAAAGTTGTGGTCTGAGTTTATCAGACGGTTCTTTTAAATCAAATGCACATGTAATTCCACACATATATCGTTATTTCAAATTAGTATGCAAATATTGTTTTAATGTTTCAATATGCAAAATAAAATATTAATTTAGTTACATTTTATAATTTATAATATAATTATATATAATTTATGTAATTTGTAAATAAAAATTTAGGCTATGAAGTATCAATGTGTAATGAGTGTATTTAATATAAGTTTAACGACCTTTAAAACAAACCATGAAACAAAAATTGTATTTTAGTTACATATATAACTTTTAAACGTAACCCTATTATGAAAAATCTTTTCAGTTTATTAATTGCAGTTTTTTTAATAAGCACTTCTGCTGGGTATGCTCAAGACTTTCCCAAACTAGATGTTAGCCCTATGGATAAAGCTTCCTTTAACGCTGATGCAGGATCGGTATCCATATATTATTCGAGACCACAATTACAAGAACGTTCTTTAGATAAATTAGCACCAAAAGGAAAAGTTTGGAGAACAGGAGCGAATGAAGCTACTTCTATTAGTTTTTCAAAGGATGCTACTGTTGCCGGAAAGAAGGTGAAAGCAGGTATTTATTCTCTGTTCACAATTCCTGGAGATAACAGTTGGACTATTATTTTAAATTCAAATGCAAATCAATGGGGAGCA
>Ga0181561_10000996_pt1 | contig 24718 bp, 19 predicted proteins | sample 011ome_19_FD_133760 | JGI IMG/M metagenome (GOLD analysis project Ga0181561, IMG submission 133760) | Coastal salt marsh microbial communities from the Groves Creek Marsh, Skidaway Island, Georgia - 011510BT metaG (megahit assembly) | ecosystem: Environmental > Aquatic > Marine > Intertidal... | reverse complement strand
CTAGCTGTGCCACAGCATCGCAGCTAGGGATTAACCTTGCCGAAATGCAGCAAGCTGGCGAGGTGTCTAATATTGTCGTTGCTTCTGGTCAAGTCACTGCCACCGGAAGCACAAACGTGGACAGTCAAACATACGCACTTACCGCCACGGCTGCTGGTGGTACTTTGAATTGGGCGGATACCGGATCTAGCTGCATAGCCGCCGGTTTGTGCTAAGCACAGCTCTAGCGTAACTAGCATCATAGCGCTGCCTCGATGACTTCGAGGTAGCGTTTTTTTATGAAGGAAATTCACGTCCCCGTCGGCTTGATGCTGCTGATTGCACTTGGCGCCGTCATGGTGACTGGCGCATCTGGACCGATCCAGACCTACGACCCCTACTGGCTTTTGGCTCTAGGCAGGGACTACCTGTCAAATCTGCCAGTCCACATCGATCAACACAGTTTCACCCACTTTTCAGAACCCCTTAAAGGAAACTACCACCTTTTTGGGGCCTTATTTTTTGCACTCAGCGAGTCCTTTAGCCTTCAAATTGCCGCGGGCACTCTAAGGCTTCTCACCGTTGTTGCCTGTATAGGCGCTGCCGCATTCATGTTGAGGGGTCGCGTTTTTCACCCTCTAGCGCTTGCGGGCTTGGGTCTAATCCTACTAGGCCTTAATTACCGATTATTTCTAAGACCCGAACTCATTGATTACCTGTTCATGGGGTTTTCCATGCTTTGCGTGCTTGAACTCGGTGATCGATTCCGCTGGAAAACCTATTGGTTTGTCGCAGGTTTGATGCTCACCTGGACCAATTTGCATGCCGCAGTTATTGGCTACGTGATTTTTTTTGGGTTTTACTCGCAGATATTCCTTAATCAACTAGCGCAACGAAAATACCGCTACATTGCTACCTTTTTAATCCCATCTGGTTTGCTACTGGTCGGAGTTGGATTTATCAATACAGACGGACAGCACCCGATACTAGCCGCCATGCAATTTTCGCCCGAATGGGGTGAAATGATCGCTGAACATCAACCATTCTCAACGAGATTCGATAGATTTTCGCAAATATACTTCGTTTGGCCCTTGCTTATGTTCACCTTGTTTATTTTGCTGGCCACAAAAGAATTCGGGCTCGCTGTGACAGTCCTTGTTTTCGCCGTCGCCTCCTGGGATCGCATCAGGATGCTGTCATTCTTGGTCATAACCGTTGGCTACAGTCTGATCATAGTCTCTGCGAAATTACAGCAACATAAACTTACGTTGAGATTTAGATTTAATCCCCAGATTTATTTTTCCGCGTTCGCTCTGATTATCGTCTCGATTACCACGTACACCGCCACTACTAAAGCGCTGAATATAAACAAATTAGCTTCAAATCTGCCCAGAGAGGAGACAGCCTACCTCAAGGGAAAAACTCTCGGCGGTAACGTTCTTAATGCCATGCATTACGGCGGCTGGTTAATTTACGAATTAGCACCAAACTACAAAACACATATTGATGGTCGAACAAATATCCTGTTCCCAAAGGAACTTCTCCAGGATTCAGTCGCGATTGCCAACGGAGACAAACCAACCATAAGCAAACATCTAGCTCTATACGATGTAGACTACATCCTCTTCCCTAATAAAAAATCATTATTTTCTGGCATCACGCAGGAAACTGATTTTGTTGCTGAGTATATAAGCAGCGAGGCAACACTCTACTCCAAAACAGAGCAATCGCTGGCCGTATCAAATCTAATACTCAATTTTCCTATGTGCTGGCATCCATGGATGCAAACACATATTAAAAAAGAGGCCGAATATGCAGTGTCAAGATATCCGGAAGGTCACTCCTTCCTGGAATTCCTGTCAGCTCTCATGGAAGATCAGGGAGGGTTCGCTAGCAACTCCAAAGAATTTAGAGGTACTTTAAAAATTCCCGTTTTGAAAGAAGCAGGACAGGCCCGCGCGCTGGCTTACAAAGCCTTGATAAGCGAGGAGTACGACATAGCCGTCAGCGCTTTCGGCGCGGTCACACCGGCAACTAGTTTAGATCTAATAACGGCTGCCTATGCAAGCTTTCGTGCTAAGAACAAAACCACGCTGGAAGACCTACTTTTACTCCTAGGCTCTGGTTATTGGGAAGAAGTATCTTTGAACAACGAAACACCACTTACCCCCTCTCAGGTTCAGATCCTTGTTAATTTAGTTGAAGAGTCTTCAGAATTCCTGTCGCTGCAGAAATCGGATTTTGAAGAACGCGATGAGCGAACTTTGCTTCTCAAAACTGCGATCGATGGCTTAAAGGAGAAAAAGATTGTGGGCAGCGATGCCCTGCCTTTCGTTTACCGCCAACACTGCGAATCCCTAGCAGCCAACTTGGGCGTATTTAATGAAGAGGAATTGGTGACGATGCAATTTCCAGACATCACTGACTAACGACTCAAAGTTGAGGGGTTTCTAGGGACCATTTCAAACTACTATCTGACTGAATCCCGTCAAATGATGTCGAAAAGACCCTAAAAGTTAACGCGATAGCTACACCACCATCCTCAAGTCCTTATAGCCTCAGCTAACTTTCTAGACAGGCTAGCGGGGTCACTATGTTTGGCGTAACATGCAGTCTGCGGGGGCTTGAGACCGACTCTACAGTGAACATCAGCGCATCCAATCAAATCGCGACCAAACTGTCGGGCTTGGCAGGCCGACTGGTCAGCGATGGCGTGCTCAGTGAAGAGCAGGCCACGGATGCCACGCAGGAAGCCAGCAAACTCAAGATGTCGCTGGTGCGCTATCTGGTGGAATCCCTCGACGTCGACAGCCACGAACTGGCGGAGCTGGCGTCCCAAGAGTTTGGGGTGCCGCTGCTCGACGTATCAGCCGTTGATAAATCAGCCCTGCCCGAAAAACTCGTGTCACCAGAGTTAATGACCAAGCACCACGCGGTGCCTTTGTACCGGCGGGGTAATAGGCTATTTGTGGCAGTATCGGATCCCGCCAATCTTGCAGCCCTCGATGAGTTTAAATTTGCGACGGGCATCGGCACCGACGCGGTATTGGTCGACGAAAAATCCCTGGCACGATTGCTCGGGGAGTTACTGGACGACCATGATTCCCTCGACTCGAGTATGGGAGACCTTGGCGAGGACGGCGAATTTGATCTGACAATGGCCGAAGGCGCTGAGGCCCAAGCCGATGAGGATGCCCCGAGCGCGGCTGACGACACGCCCATTGTTCGCTTTATCAACAAAGTATTGCTCGATGCCATCAAACAAGGGGCCTCGGATATTCACTTCGAGCCCTATGAGAAGGACTATCGTATTCGCTTCAGGACCGACGGTATGTTGCGCGAAGTGGCGAGTCCGCCGCGCAGTCTGTCACCGCGCCTATCCGCTCGACTCAAAGTGATGTCCCAAATGGACATCTCCGAACGGCGGATCCCCCAGGACGGTCGTATTCAAATGAAGCTGTCCAAAAATCGCGCCATCGATTTTCGGGTCAACACCCTCCCCACCATGTTCGGGGAAAAAATCGTGTTGCGTATTTTGGACCCTTCCTCGGCGCAGATGGGCATTGACGCGCTGGGGTACGAGGAGGAGCAAAAAGCCCTTTACATGGATGCCCTCTCGAAACCCCAGGGCATGATTCTGGTGACTGGCCCAACTGGCTCAGGTAAAACCGTCTCGCTGTACACTGGCCTAGGCATCTTGAACACTGCCGAGCGCAATATTTCTACGGCGGAAGATCCTGTAGAAATCAATATGCAAGGCATCAATCAGGTATTGGTGAATAATAAAGTGGGGCTGAACTTCGCCGAAGCCCTGCGGTCGTTTTTACGCCAGGATCCGGACATCATCATGGTCGGTGAGATTCGGGACCTCGAGACTGCGGAGATCGCGATCAAAGCCGCCCAGACCGGCCACCTCGTACTCTCAACCCTGCACACCAACAGCGCAGCGGAGACCATCACGCGACTGCTGAACATGGGTGTTCCGGCTTTTAACATTGCCTCTTCCGTGTCGTTAATTATCGCCCAGCGCTTGGCGCGGCGCCTGTGCAAGCAATGCAGCATTCCCGAGACCGAAGTCCCGATTGAAGCCCTGTTCGAATTGGGATTTACTGAAGAGATGCTCGAGACCGCCAACCTCAAACGTGCGGTGGGCTGCTCGGCCTGCAAGGACGGGTTTAAAGGCCGAGTAGGTATTTACGAAGTCGTCAAGATTACCAAGGGCCTTGCCAATTTGATCATGGATGGCGGAAACTCGATCCATTTAAGCGAACAGGCGCGTCAGGAAGGCTTCAACGACCTAAGACTTTCCGCGCTGCGTAAAGCAGCTGCCGGATTGATCAGCCTCGAAGAAATAAGTCGCGTGACCACAGACTAACAGTCGGAGACCACGGAAGGTATGGCGGCACAAAATACATTTGTCTGGACCGGGCTCGATAAAAACGGCCGTAAAAATCAGGGCGAGATTGTCGCCGCCTCACAAGCGCTGGCAAAAGCCCAGCTGCGAAAACAAGGCATCAGTGCCAAAACGGTAAAGCGAAAAGCCAGCCCCCTGTTTTCGCTCGGCGGTAAAAAAATTAAGTCCTCGGATATCGCTATTTTCACCCGTCAAATGGCCACCATGATGAAGGCCGGCGTCCCCTTGGTACAAAGCTTTGACATCGTCGCTGAGGGGCTTGAGAACGAGGCCATGCGAACCCTGGTGACGAGCATTAAAGACGACGTCGCCTCGGGTGGCGGCTTCGCTCCTTCCTTGGCAAAGCATCCCAAGTATTTTGACGACCTGTTCTGTTCCTTAGTCGGCTCGGGCGAGGACTCGGGTACGTTGGAAATCATGCTCGATCGCGTCGCGACCTATAAGGAAAAAACCGAAGCACTGCGCGCCAAAATTAAAAAAGCCATGACCTATCCCATTGCCGTGATCGTTGTTGCGATTGTCGTCACCGGTATTTTGCTGGTGAAGGTTGTGCCCACTTTCGCCGAGACCTTCAGGGGCTTCGGTGCAGACCTGCCGGGCTTTACTTTATTCGTATTGCGCATCTCCGAGTTTGTGCAGGCCTGGTGGTTCATTATTCTGCTCGCCACCATGGGCGCCGGCTGGTCATATTCCCAGGCCATGCTGCGCTCGAAAAAGTTTCGTGATCGCATTGACGCGCTGTCGTTGAAGTTGCCGATCATCGGCGGCATTGTTCACGACTCGGTGGTCGCGCGATTCTCGCGGACGCTTTCGACAACCTTTGCGGCGGGGGTGCCCCTGGTTGAGGCGCTTGAGTCCACCGCCGGAGCGGCGGGTAACGCTATCTACTCCGCCGGAATTCTCCAAATCCGCGATGACGTTACCTCGGGCACCTCGCTTTACCAATCCATTCGGGCCACCGGCCTCTTCCCCTCCATGCTGCTGCAAATGACCTCCATCGGCGAAGAGTCGGGGGCGCTGGATGAAATGCTGGGTAAGGTCGCCGATCAATATGAGACTCAGGTCGACGACGCGGTAGATAACCTTAGCGCACTGATGGAGCCCATGATCATGGCTATCCTTGGGGTGTTGATTGGCGGACTCATGATCGCCATGTACCTGCCAATCTTTATGCTCGGATCGGTTATTTAAGGCCACTCACATGGGTTGGCTAGACTCTTTTCAGACCCCCTGGTTCCTCTACACCAGCACCCTGCTGTTAGGCCTAGTAGTGGGCAGTTTTATTAATGTCGTCATTCTTCGCCTCCCCAGAATGATGGAGCAAACCTGGCGCGCTGAGTGCTGCGAGCTGCTTGAACAACCTACGCCGGAGGAAACACGCCTCTCGCTATCCTCGCCGCCATCACACTGCCCCGGCTGTAATACGCGCATTCGGCCGTGGCAGAACATTCCAGTGATCAGCTTCTTGCTCTTGCGCGGTCGCTGTGGCGGTTGCGGTATGGCTATTAGCATGCGGTATCCCGTAGTTGAGCTCTGCACGGGTCTGTTGAGTCTTTATGCTGCTCTCGTGTTTGGCCCGACGGCGATGCTCGTAGCGGCCCTTGTACTCATTGGTTTTCTTATCGTATTGACCGGTATCGATATCGACACCTGTCTCCTGCCAGATAGCTTGACCCTGCCACTTCTTTGGCTGGGGCTACTGGTTAACCTCGCGGGGGTTTTCTGTACTCTGGAAAGCGCCGTGATCGGCGCCGCCATGGGGTACTTGTCCCTCTGGAGCATCTACTGGTTATTTAGACTCACCACAGGCAAAGAAGGCATGGGCTATGGTGACTTCAAATTACTGGCTGCACTCGGTGCCTGGTTCGGCTGGGAAGCGCTGCCGCTGATCATTATTTTGTCGTCGTTTGTCGGCGCCTTCGTGGGTATCAGCTTAGTGATCCTGCGCCGTCACAAGCGGGATGCGCCTATGCCATTTGGTCCCTATCTCGCGGGCGCGGGTTTGCTAACGCTTTTTTACGGCGAAGCGCTCACGACTCAGTATTACGCTCTCCTCGGCCTCTGAACGGAAGTGGCGGTGGCTTTTATTGTAGGTATCACGGGAGGCATCGGCAGTGGCAAGTCTGCCGTCACCGATCGGCTCGAAGCCCTCGGCATTTGTATCGTGGATGCGGATGTGGTCGCGCGCAAGGTAGTGGAGCCTGGACAACCTGCCCTCGCTGCTATCGCCGCGCATTTTGGCGCGTCGGTTATTCAGGAAGACGGCTCGTTAAATCGCACAGCGCTTCGAAAAATCGTGTTCGAAAACCCCGAGGAACGACAGTGGCTGGAAGGCGTCACGCATCCAGCTATTCGCGAGGAGATACGGGCACAGCTGCTGGCAGCAACCTCTCCCTACGTAGTCCTGAGCTCGCCACTGTTATTGGAAGCCAAGCAGAATACCCTCGCCGATATAACCGTGGTTGTGGACGTGTTGGAGCAAACCCAGCTAAGGCGCACGATGGCGCGGGACGGCAACAGCGCCGAGCTGGTTCAACAAATCATGGCCGCGCAGATGGCCCGTGAAGAGCGTTTACAACAGGCGGATATTGTTATCGACAACAGCACGTCGCTGGAAGACCTGCACCAGCGGGTAGACGGCTTACACGCCGAGCTGCTGCTACGCGCCGGCACCCTGAAGTCGTAGTACGATGGGCTGATTGGCCGCCGGAAACGCATAGTCATCTAGCGCTTCGGGCATGACCCATGCCAAAGGCTGCCCCTCGCAACCCCGGGGCTCATTGGTCCAGCGGTTTACACGATAGATGTCGAGCAACACCGACTTGTCACCGTAATCGTGTTCCACTTGCATGAGGGGCTCGGAGTCCAAAACCTCAACACCGAGTTCTTCAGCCAGCTCGCGCGCTAAGGCTTGCGCTCCAGACTCGGTGGGCTCGACCTTGCCACCGGGGAACTCCCACAGACCCCCTTGATGACTTGCGGCTGCGCGTCTAGCAATCAACACGCGTCCACCGCTATCGGTTAGAACCCCTGCAGCAACATGAACAACTTGGGCCATTCAGGTCCGGTACTCCGCGTTGATCTTGACGTAGTCGTAAGAGAAGTCAGTGGTCCAGACCACCGATGACGCCGCACCGCGCCCTAAATCAATCTGGACTCGCAAGTCGGTAGGTGCCATCGCAGCGACACCCGCTTCTTCGGTATAGCTCGCCGCCCGCGCACCACCCTCGGCAATCAACACATCATTAATACGAATCGTCACCTTCTCAACATCCAACTCACTCAGACCCGCACGTCCAATCGCAGCAAGCAAGCGACCCCAGTTCGGATCACTCGCAAACAGCGCTGTCTTGACGAGGGGGGAATGGGCGATCGTATAAGCCACCCGATCACACTCCTCGGCCGTCTTTCCGCCATCAATAGCCACCTCAACAAACTTCGTTGCGCCCTCGCCATCACGCACGATCCCTTGAGCAAGCTCAAGACAGAGATCAGTGAGTGCAGTCTCAAAGTCGGCCAAGACGTCGGCATTGTTTGCCGTAATCTCCACCGCCGCAACACCCGTAGCCGCTACCACTGCCGCATCGTTGGTCGATGTGTCACCATCGACCGTAATACGATTGAAGCTCGCGTCGATCGCACGCTGCGTTAAGGTTTGCAACAACAGGACGTCAACATGGGCATCCGTGGTGACATAGGCCAACATGGTTGCCATGTTCGGACAGATCATCCCGGCCCCCTTGGCCATGCCGGCAAGCGTCACGGTCTTACCGAATACCTTGATTTCGCGAGAGGCCAATTTCGCCCTTGTATCCGTGGTCAAGATAGCTGCCGCTGCACGCTCCCATCCGTCTTCACAAAGATCTTCAATTGCTACAGGCAAGGCGTCACAGAGGCGTTCAATTGGCAGTGGCTCGCCGATCACACCCGTCGAGAATGGCATAACCCCCGTCTCGTCCGTTTCGGTTAGCGCTGCAAGCTCGGTACAGCTCCGTTGCGCGGCGAGCATGCCTGCCTCACCCGTTCCGGCATTGGCATTACCCGTGTTGATCAGCCAGTAACAGATTTTCCCCTGAGTCTTGGCCTGATGTGCGCGTGCCAGCTGCACGGGTGCGGCGCAAAAGGCATTTTGAGTAAAAACCCCGGCCACCACGGATCCCGGGGCAAGCTCAATCAAGATCAGGTCATCTTTGGCTGACTTTTTAATACCCGCCTGCGCCACACCCAGGCGCACCCCCGGAACGCGAATTGCCATTACCCCAGCGCTCCATGACACTGCTTGTACTTCTTGCCGCTACCACAGGGACAGGGATCATTGCGGCCCACTTTGGGCGTATTACGCACGATTGTTTGCGGTTTTTCGGGTTCCACTGGCGCGGCGTCGACACCCTCGCCGGCCTGCGCCACCGCCGATGCCTGGGCGTGCTCAAAGGCGATCTGCTGCTTCGCTGAGGCCTCGCGGCGACGCCGCTCAATTTCCTGAGCTTCGTCCTGACGCTGCACCTGGACATGGCTCAGAAAACGAATCACCTCGTATTTCAAACGATCAAGCAGGGATTCAAACAGGGCAAACGACTCCCGCTTGTACTCCTGCTTAGGATTCTTATTGGCGTAAGCGCGCAGATGGATACCCTGACGCAGCTGATCCATTGTCGCGAGATGCTCTTTCCACAGCGTATCGAGCACCTGTAGCATAATCTGTTTTTCCAGCTGGCGGATGTTGTCGCCCACCATATTGACCTTGGCATCGTAGGCAGCCTGAACTTCTTCGACGATCCGCTCGCGCAGGGACTCTTCGTGCAGCGTGGTGTCCTCTTCAAGCCAAGCCTGAAGTGGCATGGTCACCGCGAACTCAGCCTCCAGCTGGCGCTCAAGACCGGGGACGTCCCACTGTTCTTCTACGCTCATGGGCGGAATAAACGCATCGATGGCGCCGTTCACCACGTCTGATCGAATCTGCGTGATCATCTCGGAGACCTCCTCCTCGCCCAATAACTGATCGCGCTGCCGGTAGATGATGCGACGTTGATCATTGGCCACATCATCGTATTCGAGCAGCTGCTTTCGAATGTCGAAGTTGCGTCCCTCTACTTTGCGCTGGGCTTTTTCGATCGCGTTGGTCACCATCTTGTGTTCGATGGCCTCTCCCTTTTCCATGCCCAGAGCCTGCATAAAACTCTTGACCCGATCTGAGGCAAAAATACGCATCAGATTGTCCTCAAGGGACAGGTAAAACCGAGAGACCCCCGGATCACCCTGACGCCCCGCGCGACCCCGTAGCTGGTTATCGATGCGTCGAGACTCGTGGCGCTCGGTGCCCAAAATATGCAACCCACCGGCTTCGAGAACGCCGTCGTGGCGCGCCTCCCATTCGCTACGTATTTTCGCTTTAGCCGCGTCGTCGGCTTCCCCCGCGGCGGCAAGTTCTGCCTCTAAATTGCCACCCAAGACGATGTCGGTTCCCCGACCAGCCATGTTGGTTGCAATCGTAACCACCCCGGGGCGACCGGCTTGCGCGATGATCTCCGCTTCCTGCGCGTGGTACTTTGCGTTCAGTACCTTGTGTTCGATGCCCGATTTTTTGAAGCGCTCTGACAACTCCTCAGAGGTCTCTACCGAAGCCGTACCCACCAGCACCGGCGCTTTATTTTCGATGCAGGATTTGACGTCCTCCACGATAGCGTCAAACTTTTCCTCGCGAGTGAGATAAACCAGGTCGTTGAGGTCGTTACGAGTCATTGGCTTGTTGGTGGGAATCACTAGGACTTCCAAGCCATAAATTTGCCTGAATTCAAACGCCTCAGTATCGGCGGTCCCAGTCATACCTGCCAGCTTGTCGTACAGGCGGAAGTAGTTCTGGAAGGTGGTGGAAGCAAGCGTCTGACTCTCGCTCTGTATATTCACACCCTCTTTGGCCTCAATCGCTTGATGCAGGCCCTCGGAGAGTCGTCGACCCGGCATGGTCCGACCCGTGTGCTCGTCGATGAGTACGACCTGCCCGTCCTGCACAATGTACTCGACGTCGCGCTGAAACAGGACGTGAGCCCGCAATCCCGAGTGCACATGATGCAGCAAACCCAGATTGGTGGCGGCATAGAGACTGTCGTCCTCAGCGAGCAACTTTGCCGTCATTAACATCTCTTCAATTTTTTCGTGACCCGCTTCGGTCAGTTCGATCTGGCGCTGCTTTTCATCCACGGTGTAATCACCCTCCTGACCTTCAAGTTCAGGGGAGAGTTTTGGGATCAGCTTGTTAATGGTGCGGTACAGTTCCGAGCTGTCTTCGGCGGCGCCTGAAATAATGAGCGGTGTCCGCGCCTCGTCGATAAGAATTGAATCAACCTCATCCACGACCGCAAACGACAGGGTTCCCTGGGCTTTATCGGCCATACTGAACGCCATGTTATCGCGCAAATAGTCAAAGCCGAATTCGTTATTCGTGCCGTAGACGATATCGCTGGCATAGGCGTTGCGCTTCTCGACTGGATTCTGGCGCGACTGAATAACACCAACCGTCATACCCAAAAACTCGTAAATGGGAGCCATCCAAGCGGCATCACGTGCCGCGAGATAGTCGTTGACGGTTATCAAGTGAACCGCATTGCCCGATAGGGCATTGAGGTATGCCGGCAATGTTGCTACTAACGTTTTGCCCTCGCCCGTACGCATCTCGGCGATCTTGCCCTCGTGTAACGCGATGCCACCAATCAACTGGACATCAAAGTGACGCATCCCAAGGGTTCGCTTGCCGGCTGCTCGAACAGCGGCAAAAGCCTCTGGCAATAATTGATCCAAGGAGGCACCGGCGGTGACCCGACCGCGAAATTCCTCGGTCTTGGCTCTGAGGTCATCGTCGCTCAAAGCGTCATAGTCGGCTTCGAGCTCATTGATGCTCTTTACCATTTTGCCAATGCGCTTTAACTCGCGGTCATTGCGACTGCCAAAAATCTTTTTGAGTGCTGTAGTTATCATGAAAGTAATCTTGCGTAACGATAGAGTCCCCCGATGCCTTGATTAGGCTCGGGCCGCTTAATCAGGAAGACAGACAGGTTCAGCGGAGTGTGCGGCGAATATAGCTCGATGGGTCTACCGGGCGCCCGTGCTTATACACCTCAAAATGTACGTGAGGCCCTGTGGAACGGCCCGTGTTACCCATGAGGGCGATCGCTTGCCCTTTGCGGACGAGATCACCCACTTCGACAAGATTTTCGTCGTTATGGCCGTAACGTGTGACCAAACCATCGCCGTGGGCCACTTCAATCATGGTGCCATAGCCGGCCTTTTCGCCGCTCCAACTCACCACACCACTGGCGACCGCCACAACCTCTCCGCCAGCCTTACCCGCGAAATCAACACCTTGGTGCCAGGCCCGCTGACCGGTAAAGGGGTCCTTGCGGTAGCCGTAACCTGAAGAAAGCCAACCGGAGGTAATCGGACGCCCCGACGGGATGGCCTCGGCCTGAGCTTCTGCGTCAAAAAGTAGGCCCGCGAGCACATCGAGCTGGGTATCCCGGTCATCGAGGGTGGCGCTGAAGAACGCCATGTCCTGTGACAGGGCCGCCGGATCGAGCTCATCGACCTGAGGCACCACCAAAGGGCCACCAAGAGCAGGATCTGTCGTGAAATCGAACTCACCCCCATCGAGCCCAGCGAGCGCAGTAATATGGGTACCGAGGGCGTCCAGACGCGTCACGCGAGCCTGGAGTTCTGCCAACTTGCGGGTCATGGCCCCTAAAGTGCGACGAGCATCCGAGGACAACTGCGCCAGTTCCTTCGCTCGCTGGCTCACCACCTGCTCCGCAGCGCTCAAACGCTCCGCCTGAGCTTCGTGCGCACCCTGGCGCTGACCCAACTCGTAACCCAGCGCCATCAACCCCAGAGGCAGCCCGAGGCACACGACTGAAAGCACAGCCACAGACCAGCGCCCGACAGCAATACTGCGGGATGCGGCGGTTTTATGGACAAGAATCAGTTTCAAAAAAGTGGGCTCGGATCAAAGAGGGTGAACTATGCCACGGTCACGGCCTGCGGCAAAGTCTGAAAGTCCACCAATTAGCGTTTAAATCAACCGGTCGGGCGCGTTTAGGCGAGTGCGACGGCCGGTGCCGTGACGTAGGAGATAGGCGCTACCGAGGCATCCTCAAAGGTCACCATTTCCCAGGCGTCCTCCTGGGCAAGCAGGGCACGTAAGACGGCATTATTGAGCGCGTGTCCCGATTTGTGGGCCCGGAATTCACCAATCAGCGAATGCCCCAAAAGGTACAGATCGCCAATGGCGTCGAGTACCTTGTGCTTGACGAACTCGTCTTCGTAGCGAAGGCCATCCTGATTCAGAATACGGAACTCGTCCACGACAATCGCGTTGTCGACGCTGCCACCCCGGGCCAAACCTCTGGCGCGCAGATATTCAATTTCGTGCATAAAGCCAAAGGTGCGGGCGCGACTCACCTCTTTAACAAAAGAAGTGGCTGAAAAATCAATCTCGGCGTACGCCGAACGGTCATGGAACACCGGGTGATCAAAGTCGATCGAGAACGACACTTTGAACCCTTCAAAAGGCAACAGGCTAGCCTCTTTATCACCATCGGTTACCGTGACCGGCCGCTTGATGCGAATAAACTTTTTGGCGGCAGGCTGCTCTTCAATGCCGGCGGACTGCAAGAGGAAGACGAAGGGGCCTGCACTGCCGTCCATGATAGGCACTTCGGGCGCAGTGACATCGACAAACGCGTTGTCGATGCCCAAACCCGCCATAGCCGACAGTAGGTGTTCGACCGTAGAAACCTTTGCCTCACCCAGACCGAGACTGGTAGAGAGCGTTGTGTCACCGACATTCTGCGCGCAGGCGGGGATGTCCTGCGCGGGGGAGAGATCGGTGCGCCGGAATACGATACCGTTGTCGATAGGAGCCGGGCTCAGGGTGAGAAATACTTTCTCGCCCGTATGCAAACCGATGCCAGTCGCCTTGATCGGATTCCGCAACGTCCTCTGTCTGATCATTGTCTCACCCTCACCCTACCGAGAGGCGGACAATGATCGTCGATCAGTCCGCCTGTCGACGCAAAAACGCAGGGATATCGAAATATTCCTCCGCGCCACTCTCTGGCTGCGCCGCTGCCTGTCCCCTTGCCCCGGCTTGTGCTACGCGTGCCCGGGTCGCTGGTGGCAAATCATATTGTTCATCGTAGGCTGGCGTTGTCGTGGTGACCGACACCGGCTTACTGTCGACTACCGCCAAAGAAGGTCGCCCCTCAGTTGACGCCAGTCCGGTGGCGACCACGGTGACCTTTAACGTATCGGTCAACTCGGGATCGATTACCGTACCCACTACTACCGTGGCATCCTCGGAGGCATATTCTTCGATGGTATCGCCCACCTCTGAAAATTCACCGAGTGATAAATCTAGCCCCGCCGTGATGTTTACCAACACCCCCCGGGCACCGCTCAAATTGATGTCATCCAGAAGCGGGCTGTTGATGGCACGCTCCGCGGCTTCTCGCGCTCTGTTCTCGCCCGAAGCCTGCCCCGTTCCCATCATGGCGGATCCCATCTCTGACATCACTGTCCGAACGTCGGCAAAATCCACATTGATCATGCCGGGACGGATAATCAGGTCAGCAATTCCCTGGACAGCCCCTAAAAGTACATCATTGGCCTCTCTGAAGGCATCCAAGAGACTGGTATTTTTGCCCAACACCTCCAGCAGCTTTTCATTGGGTATCGTTATTAGAGAGTCACAATGCTGCTGAAGTTCCCGAAGACCTTCTTCTGCTATTTTCGAACGCTTTTTGCCTTCGAAATTAAAAGGGCGGGTGACCACGGCCACGGTCAAAATACCCATTTCCCGCGCTACCTCGGCGACAATGGGGGCTCCACCGGTGCCGGTGCCACCGCCCATACCTGCCGTTACAAAGACCATGTCAGCGCCGTGCAGAGCATCGGCTATACGATCCCGATCCTCCATCGCGGCAGCTCGCCCAATATCTGGGTTGGCGCCAGCCCCAAGGCCTTTGGTGATACCGGTGCCTATTTGCAGCACCGTCTTTGCCTCGATATCGGACAACGCCTGTGAGTCAGTATTGGCGCAAATAAAATCCACGCCATCGACATGATTTTCGATCATGTGTCGAACGGCATTACCACCACCGCCACCGACGCCGACCACCTTGATTACCGCGCTTTGCGGCGCACTATCAACAAGCTCAAACATAGTTACTCCCCTTTTTTAACAACCACCGATAAAAATCGGCTTCTCCCCTTAACAACGTGACAAGTGGTTTGACCGGCTAGAAGTGCCGGCTGAACCACTCCTTCACGCCATCAAATAAACCTGCCGCGCTGAAACGACTCTCCTTCAAATGGGCTCCGCCCTCTTCGTCTCTGGCACCAAAAATCAACAAACCAACAGCCGTGGCATAAATCGGATTGCGGATGATGTCGCTGAGCCCGTGGGCGTATTGGGGTGCACCCACTCGCACGGGCATGTGAAAGATCTCTTCCGCCAGCTCCATCGCGCCTTCCATCTTGGAGGTGCCCCCCGTGAGGACGACCCCCGCCGGAATCAGCTCTTCGTAGCCCGAGCGTCTCAGCTCGGCCTGTATAAGCGTGAACAATTCGTCGTAGCGTGGCTCAACCACCTCCGCGAGAGACTGCCGTGACAAGTCTCTCGGGGGGCGATCACCCACGCTTGGAACCTTGATGGTTTGATCCGCGCCCGCCAGCTGCGTTAACGCGCAGGCGTAGCGAATTTTGATTTCTTCGGCGTGCTGGGTGGGGGTGCGAAGTGCCATGGCGATATCGTTGGTGACCTGATCACCGGCGATTGGAATGACGCCCGTATGGCGAATAGCCCCATCAGTAAAGATAGCGATGTCAGAGGTGCCACCGCCGATATCCACGATGCAAACCCCGAGATCACGCTCGTCGCCTGTGATTACTGAAAAACTCGACGCGAGCTGCTCAAGGATGATGCCGTCGACCTCGAGCCCACAACGCTGAATACACTTCTCTATGTTCTGCGCCGCGTTGACCGCACAGGTCACGAGATGCACCTTGGCTTCGAGCCTTACCCCCGACATACCCAAGGGCTCCTTGATGCCTCCCTGGTTATCGATCAAATACTCCTGAGGCAGCACATGTAAGACTTTTTGATCTGCAGGAATAGCGACGGCTTGCGCGGCATCGAGTACTCGCTCTACATCAGCCTGTACCACCTCGCCTTCCTTGATGGCGACAATACCGTGGGAGTTCATGGAGCGGATGTGGCTCCCCGCGATGCCTACGTAGACCGAATGAATCTGACAGCCCGCCATGAGTTCAGCTTCCTCGACCGCTCGCTGAATGGCGTTGACTGTCGATTCGATATCGACAACCACTCCTTTCTTCATCCCACGAGAGGGGTGGGACCCAATACCAACGACCTCAATGACTCCCTCATGATCGACTTCACCAACCACTGCGACCACTTTGGAGGTGCCAATATCCAGCCCAACAATCATGCGTTTTTCTGTTATTACAGCCATTAGCGTACTTCCTCTTGAGAAAGTTCATTCACAGCCGTTAAGGCCAACTGAGTTTGTTGCCGAAAAGCGACGGCGGCCCCGTGGGCATAACGCATATCCACATTAGCCACCGCTTCACCCTCAAGATGCTGCTGCCACAACACAATGAACCGCTGTAACCGCCGTAAAAAATGATCGGCACCGAACGCGATGCGCATACCGTTGTCGAGTACCAAATCAATCTGGCCGATATCGTCCTGCTCGAGACTGACAACCCGCAGCCCTACAGGCTGCAGAAGACTCTCGACCTGTTGGTAGCGGCGCATCATGTCTACGGTCGACGCATTGGGGCCAACAAGCTGGGGAAGCTCCTCCGCCAGAATCGATTGTTCACCCGCAAAGTAGGCGCCTTCATGATTTAGAAACCCGAGGCTGCCCCAGCGTGCAATAGGACGCTGCTCCACAATCGATACCACCACCGTGTCAGGCCACTGCCGACGCACGGTCGCCCCATAGATCCAGGGTCTGCCCTCGAGGTTTTCACGAATCCCATCGAGGTCGGCTGCAAAAAAACCTCCCACCAGGGCAGGGCCGAGCCACGTTTTTATCGCCTCTGCAGGAACGTTCTCAGTAGCACCATTGATGACCAACTGCTCGATGGGCAGGGTGTAAAGCACCTTCGCGCTGTAAGCCCCGGCAGCCAAAACCCCAAGGCAGCCGCTGATCACCGCGGTCTGCAACAACAGCCGATGAAGTTTTTGCCACCAACTTTTCGGAACGCTCGTCCGGCTTTTCCGGACAGCTTGCCGTCTGGCTTCACGCGCCATTGCGCACCTCCAGGCTCAGCTGCCAGATTTCATGCAATAGCGCGGGCAGCGCAATATCCGCCGCCTGCGCCGCCATCGGAACCAAACTATGGCTGGTCATGCCTGGGATGGTATTAACCTCGAGCAATTGCCAATCACCCGCCGGATCGCGCATAGCATCTACGCGCCCCCACACCTGGGCACCCACAGCACCAAAAGCCCTCAGTGCGAGGGTCGCCAAGGCCGCCTCCTCCTGCGAGCTAAGTCCCGAGGGACAATAAAACTGGGTCTCCTCGGAGAGGTATTTGGCATTGAAGTCATAAAACGTCGATGCAGGCTGGATCCGTATCGAGGGCAGCGCTCGATCACCGAGAATAGCCACGGTGTATTCACTGCCTTCCACGTACTGTTCCGCAAGGACCTGCGTACCAAACCGGCGGGCCTCCTGAAAAGCCTCTGCCAACTCCTCCGCGGTCGTCGCTCGGGTCATTCCAATCGATGAGCCCTCGAGAGCGGGTTTAACAAACACCACCCCCAGTTCATCAACAATGTCCTGCCATCGACTTGTTTCGCTTAGATTGACAAAAGCGGGGGTGGGTAAGCCAAGTCCCTGCCACACCCACTTTGTTCTCACTTTATCCATTGTCAGCGCAGACCCCAGGACGCCTGAGCCGCTGTAGGGCAACTTCATGATGTCGAGCAAGCCCTGCAGGGTACCGTCCTCGCCGCCGGGCCCATGCAGCAAGTTAAAAACAAACTCCACATCCTGGAGTTGCTCCGGCCAGCCAGGCTCGGCCGGGTCAACATAGGCCACCCGCGCACCCGCAGCCTCCAAACACCTGCCCACGTTGCCGCCACTTTCGAGGGAAATATCGCGCTCGGCGGCGGTTCCGCCCAAGAGCACGCCAAAATAACGATCGCGGAGGTCGGCTGTGCTCATACCAATCGCTCCACGGATTTTGACTTGCTGAGTGACTGAGCGAGTCGCGCGATGTTGCCCGCTCCCTGCGTTAACAACAGGTCTCCCTCCTGCAGGAGGTGACTCAACACCGGCGGCACTTCGTTAACGCCGCTTACCACGACCGGATCTACCAATCCGCGTTGTCTAATCGAGCGCGCCAGAGAACGACTATCCGCACCTGGAATTAGCGCCTCGCCCGCAGGATAAACATCAAGCAGCACCAAGACTTCGCAGCGGGAAAGCACCGCCACAAAATCATCATAGTGATCGCGGGTTCGGGTGTAGCGATGAGGCTGATACACCATCACCAATCGGCGATCGGGGAATGCCGCCTCGGCCGCATCTAGGGTAGCCGCCACTTCGGTGGGATGATGCCCGTAATCGTCTACCAAAAGTGCTGTGCCACCCGCCGATTGGATCTCTCCCATAATGGTAAATCGGCGGCCCACGCCCTCGAAATTGGCAACACCAACACTTATCGAGTCATCAGCCAAGCCAAGTTCCGAGGCGACGGCCACAGCTGCCGAGGCGTTCAACACATTATGATGCCCCGGCATCGCCAGGGTCAGGGTTAAATCGGCGAGATCCCCTGGGCGACAAACTGTGAACTGGGACTCCAGCCCGCGCGTTACGATGTCCTTGATGTGATAGTCAGCCTCTTTGTGCTGGCCATAACTGATAAAGCGTCTCGTCATGTGCGGTATGACAGCCCGAACGCCTGGATCATCGAGACACATGACTGCGAAACCGTAAAAAGGCAGGTTATGCAAGAACCCGACAAATGCATTCTCGTAGTTCTTGTAATCACTGCCGTAATGCTCCATGTGATCGGCTTCGATATTGGTCACCACACTGACCATCGGTAATAGATGAAGGAACGACGCGTCACTCTCGTCCGCCTCAACGATCAGATAACGACCCTCACCCAAGCCCGCATTGCTGCCCACACGGTTCAAGACGCCTCCCACCACAAAGGTGGGATCCTCTCCCGCTTCGGCGAAAATGGATGCCAGCAAACTGGTTGTCGTGGTTTTGCCGTGGGTACCTGCCACCGCGATGCCATAACGATGCCGCATAAGCTCTGCCAGCATTTCAGCGCGTGGTACTACAGGAATACGCGCCGCCTTGGCCGCGACAAGCTCGGGATTGTTCGCTTGAATAGCCCCCGACGTGACCAGCACATCGACCTCTTGCACATAGGCGGAGTCATGCCCGATGTGCACCTCGACGCCGAGATCTCGAAGTCGATCGAGCACAGGGCTCTCCTGTAAATCGGAGCCAGCCACTTCATATCCGAGACGCGCAAGCACCTCGGCAATACCGCTCATCCCGGAGCCACCGATACCCACCATAAAAATTCGGCGAATGCGATCCATCATCGGCATCGAGGAAGAATTATTGCCGCTCACGGGCCACCTCCTCGAGTACGTTTGCCACCGACTGAGTGGCACTGTCTGCGGAAACACGACTCGCGGCCAGCGACATTGCTGCCAATCGGCCCGGCGCCTCGAGATAGCCGATCAAAAAGCTTTCGAGCTCGCCGGTATCAAGACGGGATTGGGGTAGCAGCTGCGCTGCGCCAATATTCGCCAAAGTTTTGGCGTTTGCGGTTTGGTGGTCGTCAATCGCGTGGGGCAAGGGAATGAGAATAGCCGGCCGCTTCTGGCTCGCCAACTCGCTCACCGTCAGCGCGCCGGCTCGGCAAATAACAAGATCAGCCGCCGCGTAAGCGCTCTTCATATCGTCGACGAATGGGTGAATTTCCACCGCAGCAAACCGGTTCTCCCAATACGCTTGTCGAGTGGCCTCGAGATGCTGTTCACCGCATTGGTGGAATACCTGTATTCGGTTCTTTTGCTCTTCGGTAAAACTACCTAGAGAAACAGGCACACCTCGGTTAAGCGGCAAGCTACCCAAACTTCCGCCAAGCACCAAAACCCGCATCGGACGTTCTGCTGAAAACTCAGCAGGCAACGTCAAACAGTCGCCGCTTTCGAGATTACGACGCAACGGGTTGCCAGTTAACTCAACCCGCGGCATGTCGGCAAATCCTCCAGGCAGGCCGCAAAGTACTCGGCGAGCCAAGGGGCGCAACCAGCGATTGGTTGTTCCAGGAATTGCATTCTGTTCGTGGATTACAAGTGGGCGACGTAACAAAAACGCCGCCAGTCCACCGGGCCCCGCTGCATAACCACCCATACCGAGCACAACGGCGGGCCTCAGGGCGCGTATCGCGCCTAGCGCCTTAAACAGGGCCACACCCAAACGCAACATGCCCTGAACTCTCCCGAGTACCTGCTTGCCCCGGAGTCCACTCACCGGCAGTGCGTGCAGGGTAAACAGATGCGCCGGAACAACTTTCGCTTCCAGGCCCCGATCGGTTCCCATCCAATCGACCAGCCAGCCGCGATTGCGCAATTCCTCTGCGACGGCAAGGGCCGGATAGACATGCCCACCTGTGCCACCCGCCATGATGAGCGCTCTCGGGGAGTCCATCAGGAAGCCCCCCGTTCTGCCGGATCAGCGCGCAGCATCAGCTCGATGCGCAACACCACCGCCAGCATGACGAAACTGACGATAAGGCTGGACCCGCCGTAGCTGATAAAGGGCAAGGTCAAGCCCTTGGTTGGCAACAGACCTGAACTGACCCCCATGTTGACGAAGGCCTGCCCCGAAAAAATCAAGCCGACGCCATAGCAAACGAACGCAGAGAACGGTTCACCCTGACGCTCCGATCGCCACCCAATCTGTAAAATACGGGTGATCAGTAGGCAATAAACCGCGATCAATCCCACTGAACCCACGAGACCGGTCTCTTCCGCCCAAATCGAAAACACAAAATCTGTGTGTGCCTCGGGCAGATAAAAAAGTTTTTGGATACTGTTTCCCAAGCCCACGCCCAACCACTCACCACGACCAAACGCGATAAGCGACTGAATCAGTTGAAAGCCGGATCCGTAGGGGTCTTGCCAAGGGTCGGTGTAAGCCGTTAATCGAGCTAGTCGATAGGGGGCGCTAAAGATCATGACGGCCAAACCGCCCACGGCGACACCGATCAACAGGAGCACATAGTGCAAACGCGCACCTGCTAGAAAAAGCATACCAAAAACGGTGCCGGCACAAATTACCGTGGCGCCAAAATCGGGTTCGAGCAGCAACAACAGCGCGACAAACGCCAACACCATGACGGGTTTCGCGAGACCGTGCCAGTGAGTTTTGACCGCTTCAGTGTGGCGTACCAAAAAGCCGGCCAGGTATAGCACCAGCGCAAACTTCATGAATTCCGAAGGCTGTAAGGTCAAGGGCCCCATCGGCAACCAACGCTGGCTGCCATTCACATTACGACCAATGCCAGGCACCAACACCAAAAGCAGTAATACAAAGGCCAGCAATAGCCAGAGGCCTGAAGTCCGTTGCCACAATTCCAGCGGGATACGGTAAGCCACCATTGCTGCGGCAAGGGCCATCAGCAAATACAAGCCGTGCCGCAAAGTGTGGTGCCATGGATTGCCGAAGTGCCAGTCGCTGTATTCGATAGACGCCGAGGCGATGGCGACAAGACCGATACACATCAGCCCACACGCCGTAGCTAGCAGCACGGGGTCCGCACGATAGGATTGCGGAGCTATAAACGCGGTCATGCCGCCACCCCACAAGAAGTCAGTACCGCCGATCGAAAGGCTTCGCCGCGGGCGGCGTAACCTGGGAACATATCGAAGCTGGCACAGGCGGGTGATAGCAATACAACGTCACCAGACTCAGCGGTGCCGGCAGCCCGCGCGACAGCATCCTCAAGGGTAGACGCCCGGTTGACGGGCACCACATGACCCAAAGCTAGCTCCAAGTCCCGAGCCGCCTCACCCAGGGTAATAACGCGGCGACAATGCGTTTTCACGGCAGGTGCCAGTCCCGAAAAATCCTGCTGTTTGCCCTGCCCGCCCAGAATAAGCACGACGTCCTGAATGCCACCGAGTCCCTCTAATGCGGCGATACATGCCCCAACGTTGGTGCCTTTGCTATCGTTAATCCAGCGCACGCCGTCGGCATCGGCGACCAGCTCACAGCGGTGCGGCAGTCCCTTAAAATCAAGCATCCCACTGACGAGACCATCGACGGGCAGCTGCAGGGCGGTGCCAACGGCAAGAGCAGCCAGTGCATTGTTCACGTTGTGCGCTCCGTGAATACGGAGCGCATCAACTGCAACCACGGGATCAAAGCCAAAACAAATTGTTGGTCGGCCCTCTACATCCCGGATACCCCACTCTTTCAAGTCGGGCTCACCCGGACGCCAGACCACGACGTCTACCGGAGCCTCGAGCAGCGGTTGGGTGAGTGGATCGCTGCGATTGACCACGACCGCTTTGGCCCCACGAAAAATCATGTGCTTCGCGAGATGGTATTTCGGGAGCGAACCATGGCGATCGAGATGATCTTCGGTAACGTTAAGCACCGTCGCCACCGCTAGATGCAAAGGCTCTGATCGCTCCAGCTGAAAACTTGATAGCTCCAGAACATAGCAGTCCACATTTTCATCTACGATATCAAGCGCGGGGGTACCAATATTCCCACCTAGACCCACCTGCTTACCGCAGGCGGCGATCATCTGCGCGAGTAACGCCGCCACCGTCGATTTGCCATTGGACCCTGTAATACCAACCACGGGCGCCGTGACCTCTGCTGCAAACAAATCGATATCGCCGAGAATTCGCGCTCCGGCTTCCCGCGCCAGTGCAACCCATGGATGCTCCAACGAGATCCCCGGGCTCACCACAAGCTCTGTCAAAGACCCCATAAGTTCGGGGACTTTATCCGCGCTAACGAGACGGTCCGGGCTACCCACTGCCTCTAATACGTCAGGGGCACTCAACTGTTCAGACCGGGTATCCGTCGCCAAAAACGGTAAATCGTGCGTCACGAACCAGCGTGCAACGGACCTGCCGGTCTCTCCCAGTCCAAGGATCATGCGCGATGTGCTGCTGGCAAGAACTGAACCCATCATCACCTCACCGCAACTTCAATGTGGCCAAGCCAAAGAGCACCAGCATGACGGTGATAATCCAGAAGCGAACAATCACGCGCGGCTCGGGCCAGCCTTTCAATTCAAAGTGATGGTGAATCGGCGCCATTCGGAACACCCGCTTGCCGCGGGTTTTAAACGACGCCACCTGGATAATGACGGAAATGGTTTCGACAACAAAAATGCCCCCCATGATGAAGAGAACAATTTCGTGCCTAATAACGACAGCGACCACACCGAGCGCAGCGCCAAGCGCCAGAGCGCCGACGTCGCCCATAAAAACCATCGCCGGATAGGTGTTGAACCAGAGAAAACCCAGGCCCGCTCCCGCGATGGCGCCACAGAAAATGACTAACTCTCCAGCACCGGCTAAGTAGGGTATATGAAGGTAGTCGGCAAAAAAGGTGTGACCGGTTAGATAGGCGATCGTCCCGAGCCCAGTCGCAACCATAACCGTCGGCAGGATAGCCAAACCGTCGAGACCATCTGTTAAGTTAACTGCATTACTCGACCCAACAATGACAAGATAGCTGAAGGGAATAAACAGAAGACCCAAGGGAATTGCAACGTCCTTAAAAAAGGGAACATAAAGTGTGGTCTCGGCGGGATTCTCGGCTGACATAAATAAGAAGCTTGCTGCGGCAAAACCAACCAGCGACTGCCAAAAATATTTCCACTTAGCAGGCAGGCCTCGGGAATCTTTTTCCACCACTTTGCGGTAATCATCGAACCAGCCGATAGCGCCGAACGCCACTGTTGTGATCACCGCCACCCACAGGTAGCGACTGTCCAACTGCCCCCACAGCAGACTACCGGCAACAATGGCGACGATAATCAGCGCGCCGCCCATTGTTGGAGTCCCCGACTTAACGAGGTGGGTCTCGGGACCATCGGTTCGGACGGCCTGACCGATCTGAAGAGAATCGAGGTAGCGTATGACGCGAGGACCTATAAGGAGAGAAATGAGCAACGCGGTTGTGGCCGCGAGAATTCCGCGCAGCGTGATGTACTGAAATACAGTGAAGCCGGAGTCGAGGGTCTCCAGTTGCGCCATTAACCAAGTCAGCATGGCTACCCCCCCACCCTGTTAACGATGCCCTGAACGACCGAATCCAGCAGCGCGCCTCGAGATCCCTTCACGAGTACCGTCGCTCCGCGATCAATGGCAGGAAGCTGATCCAGAAAGGCTTCATTGCTAGCAAAAGCAAGCCCGCCGCGACCGAAAGAGCCTAGCGCCGGACGCGCCAGCTCACCGATCACCCACAAGCCATCAAGCTGTTTTTCCTTGGCATAACGTCCAATGTCTGCGTGAAACACGGCGCTATCTGGCCCTAATTCGAGCATTGAGCCAAGCACCAGGTAACGCGGTCCACCGCAGCAGGCAAGCACATCAATCGCCGCCTTCACCGCCATGGGATTAGCGTTGTAGCAGTCGTCTACCAGCGTGATGTCGTTGCCAAGAAGCAGCGGCTGACCACGCCCAACTGCAGGCTTTACCGAGGACAATCCGCGAGTGATCGCTGACTGACTAATCCCCAGCGCAAAGGCCACTGCCACCGCCGCGAGCGCGTTCATCACTCCCTGCTGACCGGGAAGATGAAGTGCCAACTTCATAGCACCCAGCGGCGTGCTCACTTTTAGCTGACTGCCGGAGAAGCCGCTATAACTGACGTCCACTGCGCGAACATCAACCTGCTCGGAGAGGCCAAAGGTGATAATCCGCGCATCACCTGCTCGCCGTCGCCGATCCTCAGCCCAGGGCTCATCCCCGTTAAAAATAGCGGCGCCCTGAGTAGGAAGATCCGCCAGAATGGCGCTTTTTGTCTCTGCAATGTCATCGACGCTGGCGTAATGCGCAAGATGCGCGGCCGACACATTGAGCAATACACCGAGGGTGGGGCGCACTATTTTTTGCAACCTGGCGATGTCACCGGGTTTGCCCGCCCCCATTTCAATCACAGCAAATTCTGTCGACGGCTTGAGCTTTGCCAAGGTAAGTGGCACACCCAGCTCATTATTTTGGTTGCCCTCTGTCGCTAT
>Ga0181561_10000990_pt1 | contig 24762 bp, 17 predicted proteins | sample 011ome_19_FD_133760 | JGI IMG/M metagenome (GOLD analysis project Ga0181561, IMG submission 133760) | Coastal salt marsh microbial communities from the Groves Creek Marsh, Skidaway Island, Georgia - 011510BT metaG (megahit assembly) | ecosystem: Environmental > Aquatic > Marine > Intertidal... | reverse complement strand
TCTCGCACAAAAAGAGAGAAGAGTCTGCGTGGAGGCGCCGAAAACGAGAAGAAGAAGTGCCCAACGAACGAACGAACCGTCGTCGTCGTCGTCGTCGTCCGGTGTGTGTGTGTGCGCTTCGTTCGTTCGCGCTGTTAAAAAAAATATCATCGTCGAAGACGCGACCACGCGAGTAAAGAGATAGATAGATAGATAGATAGATAGAGAGACAAACTAACCGCGTTATTATTCTTTCCGCGCACACAGAGAGAAAGAGAGAGAGAGAGATTTTGAGAGAAAGAAGGGTAAAAAAGAGCGTTGAAAATGTTGACCTCCAAAACGACGAGTTTTTTGAACTCCTCTTCGCGAGCGAGCAACAGAGGAGGACAAAAAATAATAACAACGACGCGCACCAACCACCGCAACGGAGGAAGAAGATGCGTTGGTATCGTCAAAAGAAGACGAGGAGAACATCGCATATCAGCGGTTTTCGAACGATTCACGGAACGCGCGATCAAATCGGTCATGCTCGCGCAGTTGGAGGCGAAGGAAAACCCGAGTTTGACCGAAGTGACGCCGGCGTGTTTGGTCATAGGCTTGATGGTGGAAGCGAAAGACGACGGGGAACACGGGTTTTTGAAAACGGGCGTTTCCGTCGGCAGAGCGAGAGAGGTTTTGAAAGAGATTGCCGCTGCTTCTGCGTCTCTCGACGAGGACGACGACGAAAACGATGGGAATAAGACGAAACCGTCGACTAAACCGGCGAGAAGTCGTCCAATCGCGCCCGGTAAAAAATCTTCCTCCGGTTCGAACGACGTTCCGTTTTCCAAAGGTTCTAAAGTGTTGTTTCAACAAGCTTTAGAGTTATCGGAGACGATGAACATTGGGTACATCGCTCCCGAACACTTATGCATCGTCGCGTGCAATACGTTCGACGACGACGAGATCGTCGCCTTCTTTGAAAAGCTCGGCATCGATCGAACGGTGTTACGAAACGCCGCGAATGCAAAATTAAAAGCCGACGGTGAATTAACAGGCTCGACGACCTCGTCCATGTCTGGCGATAACAATAGCAACAATAACAACAACACTGGAACTGGTTTAAAAGCGAAACGACCGTATCAGTCGAACACGCAGGGGGGGAAGTTGACACAAGACCCCGCCCAACACGCGGGTGCCGAAGGGCAAAAGTCCGCCCTGGCAAAATTTGCGTTCGATTTGACAGAGAAAGCGCGCGATGGGAAAGTTGATCCAGTCATCGGCAGAACAGAAGAAGTCGAGCGTTGTGTGCAAGTCTTGGCGAGAAGATCAAAGAACAACCCAATTTTGTTAGGCGAGCCGGGAGTCGGCAAAACTGCCATCGCCGAAGGTTTAGCGCAGCGCATTGTCAAAGGAGACGTTCCAGAATTTTTACTCGAAAAACGAGTGTGTTCATTAGATATTGGTTTAATCATGGCTGGTGCGAAAGAGCGCGGCGAGTTAGAGCAAAGAGTGAAAGACATTTTGCAAGAGTGCGCGGATGACAAAGATATCATCTTAGTCATCGATGAAATCCACACTATGGTCGGCGCAGGCGCCGTGAATGGCGGAGGCATGGACATTTCGAACCTCATGAAGCCAGCGCTCGCAAGAGGCGAGTTGAGTTGCATCGGTTGCACGACGCTCGACGAACATCGGAAGTATTTCGAAAAAGATGCCGCTTTAGAGAGACGCTTCCAGCCCGTCATCGTGGAAGAACCGTCCGAGGAAGAAGCCGAGGAGATTTTGTTTGGCTTGCGCCAAAGATATGAAAGCTTTCATAACTGCTCCTTCACGGATGAGGCTGTCCGTGCGGCGGTTCGCATCTCTGCGCGTTACATCTCCGATCGATATTTACCGGATAAAGCGATCGATTTGTTGGATGAAGCGGGAAGTCGCGCAAAGATGCTAAGTTACGAAAAGAGGCAAAAGTCCATCGAGGAAGCCAAGCGATTGAAGAAGGAAAGCGGTAAAGAAGAAGTCTTCACCGCGCCAAACGCGGAGCTCATGAGTTTATGGCAGGAGCACAAAAACATCACGCTCGCGAAAAATCAAGCCGCCGAAGCTGGTTTATTCGAGGAAGCCGCGACGTTGCGAAAACGAGAGCTTGAAGTCGCCGAACGCTTAGAGGCTATGGACGTGAGCGCTAAAGGCTTATCGCTCTCGAAAAGTAGCGATCACGTCATCGTCACGGACAATGAAATCGCCGAGGTTGCCACCGCGTGGACTCGCGTCCCAGTGACAAAAATGTCCGTGGACGAGTCTCTCGTCTTGCAAGATATCGACAAGAAGCTCACGAAGTCTGTGATTGGACAAGACATCGCAGTGCAAGCGATTGCGCGATCTCTTCGAAGAGCGAGATGTGGATTAGCGAATGAAAACCGTCCAATCGCGTCCATGATGTTCGCTGGACCAACTGGTGTTGGTAAAACCGAGTTGACGAAAGCGTTGGCGCGCGAGTATTTTGGCGATGAAGACGCGATGATCCGGTTGGATATGTCTGAATACATGGAGAGGCATACGGTTTCAAAGTTGATCGGTGCTCCGCCTGGCTACGTCGGTTTCGACGGCGGTGGCCAACTGACGGAAGCCGTGCGCAAGAAACCTTTTTCGGTTGTCTTATTCGATGAAATCGAAAAAGCACACCCTGACGTGTTTAATGTCATGCTTCAAATGCTCGAAGACGGTCGATTGACGGATTCAAAAGGTCGAGTCACGTCCTTTAAAAATACAATTATCATCATCACTTCAAACGTTGGGAGTCAAGTGATCTCGAAGAATGGTGGCGGTGGCTTAGGCTTCGATCTCTCCGCATTCGATGAGAACCCGGGAGAAGCTGCGTACAACACCATGCGAGACAAAGTACTCGACGAGATGAAAAACTTCTTCCGCCCAGAATTTCTGAATCGTTTGGATGAGATTGTCGTCTATCGCCAGCTGGATAAAGAAGACGTCTCGAAAATCTGCGAGTTGATGTTGAACGAAACGGGAAGTCGATTACACGAGAAAGAAATCGGCTTAGCGTTGACGGAAAGTGTCATGGCACATTTACAAAACGAAGGTTTCGACCAAGCTTGGGGCGCGCGACCAATGCGCCGAGCGGTGCAACAAATCATCGACGACAACGTCGCCGAAGCCGTCTTGTCTGGTGAGATTTGCGAAGGTGAAACTGCTTTGGTTGACTTCGACGCCGAGGAAGCGAAAGTTTTCGTCTCCAAGTTTGCCGTGGAAAGCGATCAATGCGTGTATAAATACGAAGCCCCGATTGTGAAAAAAAAATCGGTGGATATAATTTCTAATCGACCGACGACCAAAAACGTGGATACCACCAACGACGTCGAGTTCGTATGAGTAAGAATATAATAAAATACGAGGAGATCAACGAGGGAGAGAGAGAGAGTGAGAGTGTGAAATACAAAAGTGTACATAAAAAAGGGCGAGATACGTAAAAGAGATAAAAAGAAAGAGAGAGAGAGAGAGATAGAGGGCACACACGGATGATATGATATCACCAATGCGCGAGTGAACCCATTCTCACTAATCTTTCGCGTTTGTTGTATAAATGTTTGTTGTAAAAAAAGAGTATTACTATTCCGTATTATTGTTATTATTAATATGCGTTATTTCTTCGTTTTGCGCGCGTGTGCGATGCCCACAAGTTTCGTGTTGTGGTTTGGTTTTAAACAAAATTCTCTTTCGTTTTCTTTCTTTTGCTGTGAAAATAAATTTGCGGTGGAAAAAACTCTTCTCTCTCTAATCATCTTTTCTCTCTCTCCTTTGAGACTTCACTCTTCTGAGCGTCGTCAACGCGCACTTAAAGAGTGATATATACATAACACACACACACACACACACACAACCGCGACGGCGAGGAGAGAGACAGGCGTCGTCGTTGAACGAACGGCGATAAGTAGTACGCAACCAAAAGAGAAAAAGAAGAGAGAGAGAGATGGATTCGTCGTCGAATAAACCGGTCCACCCTTCGGATTTGCGAAACATCTTGAAGGAAAAACACGCGCAGATGGAAACGATGAAAGAACAGCTGAAAGATCCGAACAAGAAGAAGAGTGGGATTTTATCATCGATTAGTGACGGTGATAACAACAATAGCAGCAGTGGAAGTAACAAATCGCCTCCGATGTGGAAAGTAATCTTAGTCGTAGTGATCGTCTCTTTGTTAGCGTTAGCCTCGAACCAGTTTCGCTCGGCGGAGAAAGACAGTCGAGGAAACAGGTCTGACGCGGAACACATAAACCCGAACAGAGCGACGAGAAAATGGGGTTCGGCGTTGAATTTTGAAAGAGCAGACGGGAAGAAGTGGAGCACGGAGAGGATTTTAAAACACTTCAACGTGAAAAATCCATCAGAATTGGTGTTTAGCAAACCGAGTAGAACGTTCGATGAGTTTATGGAAGCCATCGAAGACCCAACGTCGCACGTGGTGACTTTAGACGTCTCCAGAAGCGTGGTGTATGATTCAAAAACGGGTAAGCAATACGAGGTGCCGGTGATTTCGAAATCGTCGTACCTCCCGGTATCGAAAGCGAAAGGAGGAATGACGTTTGACGACGCGGTGAATGCGTTTATTCGCATGGCGACGCAGAAAGGATTACACATTCGGTTCCACGATCCGAGGATCTTCAAAGCGGCTTTGAAAATGTTAGACGTCGAGGTCGATTACGGGAGATTGCCAGGACCGCTTTTGATTGAAGCAGAGGTTTTGCCCGGTCCAGAAGCCGTGTTGCCGGAGATGTCTTGTCAAATGTTGTATCCCGAGACGTATCCGGGAGGACAACCTCCGAAAAATTTAAAAGCGGTGCAGGTATCCTCCCTGACGGATGGAACCATCGTCGTCCCGTTTGATCCGGTATCTTTCGTAGGTGCGGTATTCGATCACGTCCCTGGTGCTATATTAATGCTCGGTGTGGCAACCATGCACCCGTGCGACGACGAGACAATCATACCGAGACCGGGACCGTCGCAAGGCGAACAACTCGGATCGTTTTTAGGTGAAGATGGAATCGAACTCACCGCGGAAGAAAACGCGGAAATCGATCAAGATGAACTCATGCGCGTGATTAAACACACCGCGAACGCCATGGTTGGCGACGACGGGAGAGGACGAATAGGAAAATCAGCTTTAGACGAAGTTTCGTGGAAGACGAACGGAGGGGAGAATAGAAAACTTTTGCAGTTGGATGCGTTGAACCAACTTTCCGTGGAGGAAACCGAGTTAATCGCCTTGAAGGACTTGACCTACCCGGACCGAGTGGTGCAGTTTTCGGATTTTCCGACTGGATACGGTGAATACGACGTTCACGCCGCGGCAAAACAGTTACAAATGACAAAAGGTTTGAGTTGGGACACCGGGAGCGACGCGATGGCGTTGTTGAACAACGGGACGTTCACCGGAGACGTGTGGTTTCCGATTTCCGCGTGTTATTTAGGTAAAGGTGGAACTCACCCGGGGTATTTGAGTGAGCTCACGGCGACGAAATTAGGCTACACCGTTTTCCTTCGCGGTCCAATCATGTGGTCCGACGCCGAGGTCAGAAACACTCTGAGGAAAGAGCTCGACTCTGGGAAAACCGCCTTTAGTGGAGATTTCACGGACTTACCGTATGGAGATTACATCGACAGGATGGAAGTATTTTACAATCTCGAACCTCCGGCCCCACCGGCGGCGAAGACCAAACCGGAGAAAAAGAAAGGCAAGAAAGGATGATGTTATGCGGTCGTCATTATCGCGTGGTGTAATATTTTTTACTTATTAGCAAAAATCTTCTTCTCTCTTCTCTCTCTTTTCCTAAATTTTTTGCCTCCCATTTTTTCTCTCTTCCTTTCTCTCTGTGCTCTATTTTTCCTCTTCTCTTCATAAATTAGCACGGCAGAGAAAATAAAACATGGTTCTTAAGACTGAAAACTGCTCGTGGTCGGGCCTCCGCGTCTACCCGGGTCACGGTACGTGTTTATAGACGTAGCACGATTATTTTCTGCGTTGGACGTTTCGTTCAGTTCGCATCGATGTGTTTCAATACGCGCGCGCGGCGGTAAATGGATGCCCATTTTTAGGCTTTTTCCGCCTAAAATGTGGTTTTTTCCACGCAAAAAATTGAGAGAGAAGGATTTTGGGGTGGCCGCTTTGAAGAGGACCTAAAAGCGCACGTCGCGCGTTTGCCCGTGTCGTCTTTGCGACGCGATATCGACGTCGAATTCGTCTCATTCATTCAGAGAATATATTTGTCGATGCATTTTAAGCGTTGACGAATGCGTTCGATGGCGTTTAATGGCACTCAAGACGTGGTTTCCGTGCGCGCGCGAGCGATTTTCGTTTTTTTTCTCTTCTCCCTCGTTTTTTTTTCCAGAAAGGCGAGAGTGGAAAAAACTCTTCTCTTTCTTCTTCACTTTCTGGGGTGCTCCCCCCCCAAAAAGAAAGAAGGACGAGAGAGAAGAGAAGCTCACACATTCAATTCATTCTCTCGTCGTCAGTTCGTTCTTCAACTCACACTGACATGCTCTCGTTTTTTTTAAAACAATCGTTAATCAATAACAACAGGCATGAGAACGTACCTCAGAGACTCCAGAACGTTCTTGTTCCTCAACGCGAAGATCAAGTCTTTGTTCGGGCAAAGAAAAAAGCCGGCGAGAATCGCGTGGACGACGGCGTATAGAAAAGAACACAAAAAAGACCAGTCGACGGTTGTGAAGCAAAAGAAGAGAAAGATCAACAAGAACGCGAGCAAGCGATCGTACGTCAGCGCGTCTTTGGAGGTTTTGACTAAGAAGCGCCAGGAAAAGCCGGACGTCCGTGCCGCGGCGAGAGCGCAAGCGTTGAGAGAAATCAAGGAGAGAAACGCCAAGAAGAAGGGCGGCAAGAAGTAAACACGACGCGCCTTTCTCGCTCGACGAGCGCGCGCGCTCTCGCGCGACTGCGACGATGATGACGAATCAATATTTCTCTCGTCATTTCATCTCATTGCCGTCCGTCGATGCGGGTGGTGTGTTTCTTTACTAGTAGCGAATCAACGTCATATTATAAATATTGTGTCTTTAGCTTTTTTTAACTCTAGTTTTTTAATATGAAAGAATGAAAACGAACAAAAGTTTTTTCTCATCACACGCGAATTTAATTTATCTCTCTCCTCATATAGTCGTCGTCGTCGACGTCGACGTGTTTAGGGCCGAAAGAAAGGCAGAGAGAGAGAGAGAGAGAGACAGAGAGAGAGAATAAGGAGACGCGCGCGACTTCTTCGCTGAATACCTCTCGTTTTCACCTCTAAAAGAACGTCGTCGTCGTCGCTGCGATTTAAGATTAGTTAGCAGAGAAAAGAATATACCTTTTCTTCAGCATCATCGGGAGTGGGGAGAGAGAGAAAGAAAAAAGATGGTTTTACACCGCGCGGCACCGTTGCTGATGAAGCACTTCAGCGATATGATCGCCTTCAGTCACGAAGATTTGATCATTTTAGCGTTGAACATGCTCGTTTGCGTGTTTGTCTTCTTCTTTATGAGGAGCATTAAGGGTTCGCAAACGCATAGTTGGTATCTGACTTTGTACGCCTCGTTCGTCTCTTCCTTCGTCGGGGTGTATTTTGGATATCACCTGTTACACGATGGATTCACTGCGACGATATCGAACGAGACGGTGATTTCGCGATATATCGCGTTATTCTTCATCGGATATTGCATCATGGATCTCGTCGTCGGAAGCCTCCATTACGTGGAAGAGATATCCTTCGAAGACGGTTGGGTCCATCACTTGTTGTACATCACCATTTGTTATTACCTCTTACACCACGAAATGACGGCGTTTTTCGCCGTGGCGTTGATTGAGGAAATTCCCGTGGTTTTGTTATCCTTTTTCGAAGTGAGGAATAAACAACGTCCGTCTTTATTGTTTGGCGTGTTGTATTTCCTCACCAGGGTGGTCTTTCACACGGTTTTAATTTACAAAGTTGGGCAGTTTTCTCACTTTGTGTTGTTCTCCGGGATGGTTTTGCTCACGTGGCACGTGAAAGTTTTTCAAAAGTGGGTGAGAGGGTATCTCATGCGCTCCGCGTCGAGGAAACGAATGAAATACAGACACAAAATGCTCATCATGTTGAGCATGCTCATCGCACAAGTGTTGGTGCACTCGTACGCGATGTGGGATCTAGTCACGCAAAAGTACGAGGACCATCACCAGGATTCGATACCAGTCATCGCTTTACACGGAGCCATATTTCTTTACTTTATGACGTTGTTTGGCATCATGATTCACGACGTGTACTGTCAAAACTTTATCATGACGTCGATTGGAAAGAAGAAAATCATTTACAACATCAGCTGGGAGGATCCTGCGATCGATCATACGGTCATGCACATGAACGAAGACGACGTCGTGTTGACGATTTCTTCCGCCGGGTGCAACGTTTTAGATTACTTGTGCGAAGGACCGAAGAAGATAATCGCGGTAGATATGAACGCGGCACAGTTACACACTTTAGAGTTGAAGTTAGCGTGCATTAAAGCGTTAACATGGGAACAATTTTTTGCCATTTGGGGTCGATCCGATTACCAAGTCTTCACCTCGGTGTACAAATCGAAGCTTCGCAAGTTGCTCCAAGCGGAAACCGCGGAGTTTTGGGACGCGAACACGCACTTGTTCCGCGACAACTTCATGTATGCAGGAACATCTGGTTTGATGGCGAAGATCTTATGCGCACCGTTATGGTTAGCCGGTGTGCATAAGCGTATCGTGCACGGAGAAGATGTCGGCGGCGACCGCGGCGGATTCTTCTTCTGGTTCACGATGAAGATCGTCTCCTTCTCGGCGCTCTGGTCGTGGATTGCCCCGTTAGGTGGTGTTCCAATCGAGCAGCTCAACTTAGTCATGCGTAACCCGGAGGTGTTTGCGGAGCGTTTAGTTGAAGTTTTAACCACGCGAATGTGGAAGAGAGGGAACTACTTTTATTACGGCTACATCGTTGGGGAGTTTTCGCCGACGTGTTGCCCGAGGTACTTAGAAAAGAAGAATTTCAAGGTTTTGAAGGAGCGCACGGATCGGGTTGAGTTATTTCACGGCACTTGGGCAGACGCCGCAGAGAAAGAGGGCCCAGGTTCTATCACCATTGCTTCCTTGCTCGATTCAATGGATTGGATGCCGCACCAGATGATTGCGGAGAATATTTCTAAAGTAGTCACCGGGTTGGATAAACAGAGGGGGAGAATTTATTGGAGATGTTTTGGTGATCGCGTGCACTCGCCGGTCCTCGGACACCTTCGAGCTAATTTAGTTCCAGATTACGATCGCGTCGGATGGTACTTGAGCACGTTTATCGGCCCAACACCTGAGAATTACGAGCCGAAAATGATCACCTTAAACGGTACGAACAGGCGCATTTCCAACACGATCTTTGACGATATTATGGTCATGTATGCAATGGCTAGTCACGGCTTGAGCTCCAACAAAGACGTGAAGAAGTTTTACAAGTCGCAAGGGACTCGATACGACGGTTTCCGCGAAGCTTTGTTGCCACACAGAGACGTGTTCATGCAATACGTCGTTCCGTGGACAAAGATGCCAAAGACTTGGATTTCCGTCGGATGCGGCACAGCCAGAGATATCGAATTCGTCACTGAACATATTCGTGAATCGAAGACGAAAGTGTATCTGTGCGATTTATCGGATGCGTTGTTAGCCATGGCAAAAACTCGAGTACAGGCGCTCGGTTTGACGAAACAAGTTGTTTTCGTCGAGGGAGACATCAATTCCGCCGAGACACAAAAGAAACTTCCGGCTGAAGTTGATTTGGTGACGTGCTCGTATTGCTTGACGATGATCCCTCCGTGGAAAGAAGCTTTGAAGACGATGAAAGATCTCGTCGCTCCGGGCGGGAACTTGTGCTTGATTGATTTCACCATGCGCGAAGGCGTCGAGGATAGGTGGGACCAAAGATTGTACAAGTGGTGGTTCGCTCACGACGGTGTATACTTCAATCGCGCGCACGTCGAGTTTTTGGAACAACAAAGAGATTTAGAAACCGTGTGGTATTCAGAAGACGAAGGCAGAGTGCCGTACACACCGTTCAAGCCGACGCACTACATGTATTGCGCGGAGAAGATTTCCAGCGAGAAAAAGAAAACGAACACCCGACGCCTTTCTGGGGGCCGAAGTATTTCGCCATCGCCTCGAGCTTCGCGAGGAGCAGCGGCATCCTCGGCTAAGAAGACTGCTACTAAAAAAAGTAGCGGCGGTAAGCGTAGATCGATGTCCCCCACTCCGCGACGCAGCTCGCGAAGTACGCGACAATAATATTATAATAAGAAAACAACAACAACAACAACAACAACAACAACAACAACAACAACAACAACAACAACAATGGGTTTTGAAAGTAGATATTCAGAATAAGAGAGAGAAATATAGGAGTGTGTGTGAGAGAGGGAGAGGAGGTCATATTCAGCTACATTATGACGTGCATGTATTAGAAATAAATGCGTATTGTAATCTAACACGACAACATTTTCACAATTTCACTGAAGGTCAAAAGTAGAGACTGACAGAGGCACCTCATCTATGTCGGCGGAATAAATCTCTTCTTAACTCTCACATTTTATTCTTGTTGTGTTTTACACAATACGAGTGTAAAAGCACACACACGCGCGCACGCACAGACACACACACACAGACACACACACAACGAAACGCCTGAAGTGAAAGATGGGTTTAGATCCTCTCGAGCATCGCAAGGTTGTCGATCCGAACGCGGAGCCAAACGTGGAAATCGCAGGTCCCCCCTCGAGGAATTCGAGCAGAGAGAATTCCGCCGACCACGGGAAAAGAGCGTCTCCAGACTCCTCGGGTTCTTTCGATTACACCAATAAAGGAGCGGATTCTGACCGAGACTCTTCTCAAGGCGCGGACTCGTCTCAGGGCCAATCCAACCCTGGATCGAAAAACTACAAAGAATACGTCGGGAGACACTTGACTTCGGAACTTTTATTCTCGGCTTCCATTGGGAACTTGAAACGAATCAAACGCTGTCTAGAAAAAGCAGGCAAAAGCATCACGTCGGAGCCGTACCAGGATTACGATTTGAGAGCTCCTTTACACATCGCGTGTGCGGATGGATCGTTCGCGATTGTGGACTATTTAGTGAAGAATGGGGTGGCAATTAACGTCGTCGATCGTTGGGGAGCGACGCCCCTGGAGTGCGCGGTGTTTGGGAACCACGGGGAAATCGTAAAGTACATAGAGCAAAACGGGGGCAAAATTAAAGATAGACTGACGGGTACGTTAGTAAAATTAGCGGACAGTCACTTATCATCCGTCGCCGCGCCACAGTTGGCGAAGTCGTCGAACATTTTCTTGCCGCAAGATAGCATGGCGTGGGAGATACCGGAGGAGGAAATCGTGGATAAGGAAAAAATTGGGTCCGGGGCGTTTGGGATCGTCATGAAATGCAAATGGAGAGGTACGCCAGTTGCCATCAAGCAAATCCACAAACACATGGCTGAGGACGAGATCGCGAGAGTTGAATTCTCGCTAGAATTAAAAGTCATGCGTCAATTACACCATCCAAACATCGTTCAATTTTTAGGCGTCATGATTTCGAGTGAAACGAGTCAAGTGTCCATCGTTTCCGAATTCATGCAAGGTGGAAGTTTAGACCAATTGTTCCGTACTGGGAGGTTACTTTCCTTGTGCGAAGCGGCGAATATGGCGTTGGATTGCGCGAGAGGGATGGCATACTTGCACGGTCGCGTTCCGTTACCGGTGATTCATCGAGATTTGAAACCAGGAAATCTGATGCTGACGAGAACTGGACGTTTGAAAATAGGCGATTTCGGTTTATCGAAAACGTTATCCGTTAGGAACAAGATTCCAAATTCGACCACTTCTCAAGAACCGTTCGTTTTGACCGGAGAAACGGGGAGTTATCGATACATGGCGCCTGAGGTTTTCCGACACGAATTTTACGGCACCGCCGTGGACGTCTACGCCGCGTCTATGATTTTCTATCAACTCTTCTCCGGTCAGCAACCATTTTCAAACATAAATCCAATCCATGCGGCACGAGCAGTCGCTACCCAAGACGCTCGCCCACCGCTACACAACGGGTTGATGCCTAAAGAATTCATGACGTTGGTGAGAAACATGTGGAACCCGATCGATAAGAAACGCCCGACGTTTTTCAACGACATCAGTTACCTCGATCCGATCGTCGAGAAGTTGAGAGAGGAAGCCGATAAGAAGAAGAACAACCCGGGGTGTGGTTGCGTCATTTCGTAACGATCGATCGATGGTTGGACGAATGTACTGTATACTTTTTTGTTCTTGTTGTTGTTGTTGTTTAACGCGTTGTATTTGTTGTTGTGTTTGAAAAGAACCAAAAAAAGAATCAAACGGTAATTAAAAAATGGGGGCGAAAAAAACCCTCTCCTGCTCTCGCCGCCGCTCTTTGCAAAAAAAACGCGCCCTATTTTATTTACTTTTATACCGAAATTTAGAAAGAAAAGACGGCCCGAATTTTATATTTCAATCAACGCTCTCCCGCAGTTTCTCCTCACTCTATATATCGTTTCCTTTTCTTTCCATTGCAAAAAAGATCACCCCCGCGAGGTAAGACTCCGAGCGACGAAATACAGACTCTGGTGCTCATCGAGGTCCGCGAAACGCAACGGTCGTCTTCCGAGCAACTTTTTATCAGTTCTTAAATAAAAACAGATCCTTTCACGAAAACTCATCGCGAGAGAAGAAAAGAGTCGATAAGGGAAAGAAAATTACTCTTACTACGTAGGCGAGATATAAATAAAGAAGAAGAAATGGACGCATCAACGGACGAAGAAGAGTACGAGTACGACGCGGACGCCGTCGATACTTCTGACGATTACGAAATGTACGGGGAAGAAGATACCAGTAACGATCAAGAGGATATCTTGGGAGACGATTTGCTCTCCGAAGAAGACGACGACTTCGAGGAGGAAGACGAAGAGTTGGACGGCGATTTCGACGCCGCCGCTGAAGAGGCGGCGACGCAAGCGGCAACCGCGACGAAAACGCCGACCTTGAATTCAGCCGCCGCGGCGTTTGTGCCCGGTGGTGGCGCCGCCGCTGCTTCTGCCGCGCCGCCGCCGCCGAGACCGCCGCCGCAGTTTCCAGGCCAAGGAGGACAACAACCTCCTGAGCAACAACAACAGGGCTTTGGAAATACGAGCGGTTTGCCGCAGCGGAATACTACCACGGCAGCTGCGCCCACGGCGGCTGCGGCCGGCGCCGAAGAGCCAAACGTACCGCCACAGGCGCAGGGCCTCGGCGGTAGCTTGCTTGCGCGCACGGTGGCGCGCGTGGCGCCTCAAAAGGAACCGATTGTTCCGGACGAAAAGCCCGACCCAAAGGATGAGCAAGCGACGAGAGCCTACGAGCTTCAACAGCTTCGAATTAAATTGTTACGTTTGACGTCGAGATTAGACCAATCGCCACGAAATACGATTGTATCACAGGTGATCTATCGTCTAGAGCTCGCGGAACAGTTAAAATCCGGTAAAGGTGCATCGCCGTCGGGTGCGCAAAAGTCTCAAACGAACACGTTTGAGCGCGCGGTGGCGCTTGCCGAGCACTTTGAAAAGATAAATCCGAACGAAGAATTGGATTTTGACTGCACGATTTTGATGATTGGTAAGCAATGCGTCGGCAAATCTTCCGTGATCAAATCCCTGTTAGGTCCAGACGCGCAAGACGAGAAGACTTTGCAGGCTTTAGATGAAGAGACTACTAAAGTGAGAGTGATTGAAACGACGGTGTGCGGGATGAAGTTGAGATTGATCGATACGCCTGGTTTGCGAACCTCTTCGGCGGATATTCAGTACAACTCTAGAATCATGGGTCAAGCGAAGAAATATTGCAACAAGCATAAACCGGACATCACGTTATATTTCGATCGATTAGACATTCCGTTGCGATCGGAAACCGCGGACATCATGATTTTGAAGCAAGTCACCAACACGTTTGGTCCCGGGGTTTGGTTTAACGCCATCGTGGTCTTGACGCACGCCGCTGGTGCACCGCCGGATGGACCGAACGGCCAGCCAATGTCGTACGAGCTATATGTGGCGCAAAGATCGCACGTTGTTCAACAGACGGTTCGTCATGCTTCTGGGGACGCGCGTTTAATGAACCCGGTTGCATTGGCAGAAAACCATTCGGGTTGCAGAACAAACAGAACTGGAGATAAAGTGTTGCCGAACGGTCAAGCATGGAAGCCACAACTCTTGCTGCTCTGCTTTGCGAGCAAAATCCTCGCGCAGGCGAATACGCTCTTAAAACTCGACGATGGAACGCAAATGCTGAAGAAACGTCAGCAACAACAGCAGCAGCAAGGTAAAGTTGCGCCGTTACCGTTTCTCTTAAGTTCCTTAATTACGACTCGTAAACCGATACGATTAGAGATGGGCGACGATGATTTCGAAGACTTGGAAGAATCCATCATCTCTGGAGAACCATCTCCGTACGATGAGCCAAACGCGGGGAAAGATTTCTACATGCCGAAGCAGTTATGCGTGCCGGCCCCGGACCCGCAGTTCCCTCCATCTTTTGATTCAGACTCTGGTGCGCATCGGTATCGTTATCTCGACACGAACCCTCAAACGTTAGTTCGACCTATGGTAGATGCGCATTCGTATGAGCACGAGACAGGTGTGACTGGATTTTCGGTGGATCGACAAGTGATCATTAAAGATTTCATCGGCGGCAAAGCGTCGGCGCAACTCAACAAAGATAAAAACGACTCGTCGTTTGCCTTCGAAGGCGAATTGTCGGTTCCCCACGGTAAGAAAGCAATCACCACCGCTGGTATTGATGTGCAGAACGTTGGCCAGCAAAGAGTGTACACGTCTCGAGCGGAAACGCGTTGGAAGTGGCACAGAGTGGACAAAATCATCGGTGGATTATCCATGTCTTTTGTTGGAGGCCTGTTAGCATTTGGCACCAAGATTGAAAACCGATGGAAGGCTCGAGAAGGAATGAAGGTTGTCGTTAGTACCGGAGCTGTGAGTTCCAAGGGTCCGCAAGGAAAAGACGTTGCTTACGGAGGTAATTGCGAAGCCATCATTCGTCACTCTCAAGACGAAGGCGACGCAAACTCGTCCACTATCGGAGCCTCTTTCATGAATTGGAGAGGCGACATCGCGTTGGGTTGCAACGCTATGAGCTCAATAACATTAGGGAAAGATACACAGTTGACTGGGAGATTCAATCTCAACTCGCGAGGCGCTGGTGCGGTCACGATGCGTGCGACGTCAAACGACAAGTTACAAATCGCGGGAGTAGGTTTGATTCCGTTATTCTGCGCAATCTGGGGTAGAATCTTCGGCGATTAATTTTAATGGTAGTTGTGGAGCACACTGCTTTGTGTTTAAATCATATATATATACAACCAATAATAGGTGTTATTACAATGGTTTTTTATTTGTTTTTCAACTGAACTACTAATACAAAATTCTCGGACACACATTTCTGTTGTATCTTTCTTTTTTCTGGGCGCCTTCTCAGTCGCCCTTCTCTCTTCTCTCATCTAAGTTGATTCCTACATGATTTCTACTACTTTTACCTTCTCAGCCTCCTCACGCGGTGACATCATCATCATCTCTGAACGACGACAGCGAGCCGGCTTCCAGAACACCTGTTGGTGAGTACACGTCCACATATCTTCCAAACTCATCCACAAGTTCTTTCACCTTTTCGTTTTCGTTGTTATTACTTCCTTGTCTCATCGGTACTGGAACTGACCCAATCGTGTTGTATTTGTCATCACAGTCACTCACGCACTCCGGATCATTTCTTGCAACGTAAATGTTCAAGCAATGTTCGATCAACCAACCGTGTATTTCTGATAAGTTACTCTCGCTCACGTTTGAGGCAACTTCCATTTCTCGAGTAACCGCTGGGAATAATCCGAGTTTAGCACGAGCGGCTCCGATGCAAGCGGTAGCGAGCACGCTCGGTAAAACAGCACCACGAATGGCAGGGTCAGCCAGAATGCCTTTATACATTTCAAAAGAGATGCTTTGCAGTCTATCGACGTAATCAATGGTCCACTCTTCTACTTGTTCTTCTTCGGTTGCTTTTTCTATTCTTTCAAACTTGTGCGTAGCTCCGTCACAAATTTTTAAAATACTCTCGATGAAGTGCGACGTCGTCACGCATCCGAGTTTCCAATCTAATTCGTTCAATATCGCACTTTCCATCCTTAAGACGGTATCTTGACAATATTGCGGAGCAAACATGTTTCGCAGAGCTGAAGTGCTCAAAACGACATCTTCGATTTCTTCGTATTTGACAGCAATGTGCAAACAGCACATTGCTATGAGCGAAAGAGTAGACTTTGGAATGTCCATGCTTGACAACACTCTATCGACGTACACCATGCAGACGTCTGCTGTGATTGCGTTGTACTTTGCCATGTCGCAACACTGTAAGATGTAAGAGATGATAGCTTCTCTGTGACCTCGAAGCACGTGTTTCGCCGTCGCGGGATTCAACACAAAGTGTTCTTTCGTTTGCTCCTTTGTCAATTGATCCCGCAACATGTCTTCGTGGAGTTCTTTATCGTGCAACGGAATCTTTCTCTCCTCCGTGTCGTGGAAAGAGAGCAATTGTGAGATCGTAGAGCCTCTGAACCCTTCTCCGGCGTTGTTGTTATTGTTGTTGCTGTTTTTTCTTTTCGGTTTTTCTGCTCTTGTGTTGTTTTTTTGTTGTTGCTGACGAAGCAAAAAGTTTTTTAAATCTTCGACCGCGAGGAGCGAGTCATCTTCCTCATCCTCCTCTTCTTCTTCTATTTCTTCGTAGTCCATGCGTTCGCACGCTTCTCCTTCTCCGTAATCACACATGGAAGAACTGCGAGAGAATTTATCAGTTCGAATCTGCGACTCGACGCGAGAGATGTGCGTTCGCGCGACTGCTTTTTCGTGCTCTTTTGATTTAAGCGTAAAGTCCTTTTCGACACTCTTTCCGTTAAACCATTCCGCGTTTGTTTTCTCACTCATGTGCGTCTCATAAACAGCGTCTAACGCAAAGTTTTCCATCGTTTCTGAATACAAAACTATCTTAAGCGCGCATTAAAGTATACAATAAGGATGGCTGAATGTCGCGAGGCTTACCCACCGCGACGTTTTGTAGCGTCAAAACTCCAAAAATCTTTTTGGTGTTTCAAAAATATCAGCCAGTCAAGCAGGATATTTCACATTTTCAAAAAAGACGCACGCGGGTCTTTTTTTCTAGTAGCCTCTACCCGCCCCCGCCGATATAAAACACAAACGCAATATCATCATAATAAGTAAATTGGATTATATTCGGTGTGGTTATTATTATTATTATTATTATTATAATGATATGATGCTAATGTTCTACTAATTGGACAATTGTTGTTCGCGGATATTATATTATTATTAGGTCTCTTATTATTTTCTCGCGGGCAACACCTTTCGGTTCGACCTTTGGCCCGCGTATATTATTAAAGTTTCCTCTTCGTGTTGCTTCTTTTTTATTATTATTTCTCTTCTTCTTCTATGCTTTCTTCGGTTACACAGAGCCCGGAAAGATTCAAATACGACGTCGAGGACGGTTCTTCTCCGCCAGGGATCCAACAACAGATGTTATTTTTGTGACAAATAGCTTCCGCTCCTGAGTACCCAACCATTTCAAAGAACTCTTCCGTTTGTTTTCCTTTATATAGATCCATATCTGCGCAAGAGTAATTCACGATAGCTTTGCCAACTTCTTTCTCTTCACCTGTTTCTTGATCTTTGTAGTTAATCGTAACGCAGTCGTCAACCTCGAAATCCCCTCCGCAAGAAATGATACCCGCAGCAAACAACGAGCTATCTTTTTCAATCGCTTGCATAGCAATTTTTGTTACGAACACGTAACCCTGCACTGGTTGCAACAAGATCCAACGTTTTCGGCCTTTCAACGGTTTCGGCATCGCCAAAAATAGCGTTCCAATACTAGCACCTTGGATAACCGATTGAACTTTATTCATATTGTTCGAGTTCATGATGACGGTGTTGACTCCAGACGAGGTTGCGTATCTAGCCGCGGTGATTTTAGTAGCCATTCCACCGGTTCCAAGAGCCGATCCAGCACCGTCGGTGGTGACCTCGAGATCCTCTACGTTTTCGACTACACTAATTAATTTCGCATCCGGATTCTTGTAAGGATTCGCGGTGTATAAGCCGTCCACGTCCGTGAGCAAAAAGAGGTAATCTGCGTTGACTAAAGCCGCGACGTGTGCACTTAACGTATCGTTATCTCCAAACTTGACGTCTTGAACAGCCACGGTATCGTTTTCGTTCACGATTGGAATTATATGCCTCTCTAAGAGAGCACTAAATGTGCTCTTTGCATTTTCGTATTGCTTTCGCTCAAGCATGTTGTCTAAACTTACCAAGACTTGCGCAATCTTCAAGTCCAACGTCGTAAAGAAATCTTCATACATGCGCATGAGATGCACTTGTCCGACCGCAGCGAATGCTTGTTTTCCAGCCAAATCTTTCGGTTTTGGCGAGTTCAAGATTTTACAACCGACGCCGACTGACCCAGACGTAACGACGACGACTCTCATCCCGCGTTTACTGAGATCAGCGCACGTCTCCGCGAGAAAACCAAGCATACTTAAATGCAAGCAATCTCCACGAAGTAAAGACGAAGTCCCAACTTTCAAGACAACCGTCGGTTGATCGCCAACTTGCGGCGAATTTGGACGCATGGAATGCAAATACTTCGATTCATCATCTTGCGATAAGCGCTTTGGTTTTTGCTCCAAGATTTCATCCGCGGTGATGGTACCGTTCTTCATCCTTTTCCTAGGCACCCGATGCTGCTGCTGCTGCTGATGACGGGGATTCTCCTCTCTCTGTTTCTTCTTCCTATTTATTATTGAGAAGCTGTCTGTCTGGACTGCGTCGTGGATGAATAAACGCTTTACCCGCCGCCGCCGCTGCTGCTGCTGCGGTCTCCTCTGTTCTCGTGAAAGCGCAAAGAACCGATGACTGTAATATATACAGCTGCGCCTTTTTCTTGTAGTAATACAAGCGCGCGCGCTTTTTTTTTTGCCGAAGATGATCGAATCTCGCTTCTCGGGCTTTCTTTTGATTTATTGTTTTTATTGCCCTACATACATACCGCGGTGCGAGTGAACGCGACGCGCTTACATACGAATAAAAGAGCAGAGATATTTTTGATTCGTTTTTGCACTTTTTTCTTTTTTTCCGTTGTTTTTTTTTCCTTTTTTTTTTCGACACGTCTGTCGTCCGTCGGTTGTGGCACGGCCCCCGCCGGTTTTTTTTGGCTTTTAAACCATAAAAACAAATACCGCGTCAGCACTTTGCGCGCGCTTGCGAGAAGAGCGAACCCCAAAGAGAAAGAACAAGAACGAAAACAGCAGCATGTCTCTCGCTCCGTCGTCTTTCCACTCGACCACCGTCGCGTCCACGAGAAGAGGAGGTGCTGCTTCTGCAGCAGCAACAAGAAGTGGAAGACCTCCGCATAAAAAGCATGCCGTTCACCAACACCGAGATTCGAAACGTCGCTTTGAATGGAAGACGACGGGTTCAAACGAAGAACGAGGAAGAAGAAACATGGCTCGAGCGTCGAGTGAATTCACGTCGTCGATAGAACATAATCAAGAACCGACTAAGAATAGTAAAAATAAATACATTTCGAGCGTGGCGACGCATTCGACGTCGACGTCGACGAGCGCGGAAGAAATGTTTTCCACCACGACAGAAGAGGATAACGTGCTGACAACGACAGCCCAAGTAGGAAGAATAAAAAATAAACTGAAACTCAACAATAACAACAACAATAATAATAACAACAAACAAAAATGGTGGGAGAAATACCAATCGACTTCTTCTCAACCGAGGAACTTGATATCAGTCAAGAGCATCGACGAATTTCTGAGCTATTTGTATGCGTCCGCAACGATGATACATCGCGACATTGACAACCACTCAAACTCCATCGACGAAGACGTCGAGGACGAGGAAAAAAGCAGCATCATCGAACAAATACTCGAGCGTAAATCACCGCTCGTCGTCGTGAAATACTTCAGAGAAGATTGCCCGGCGTGCAGAAGTGTTCACCCAAAGTTTGCGAAAATAGCCGAGCATGAGTTTTCGAACGTTTTGTTCTTGAAAGTCAACCTGTCGGAGTTCTCGGAGAGTTTCGCCGAGGACATGAACGTCCACGCCGTGCCGCACGTGCAAGTGTACAACGGCGCAGAGGGCTTAGTCAGTGAATTTTCGTTGAATATGATGCCCAAATCTCTGCGTAACTTTAGAAACATCCTCGGGGCGTACACGTCGTGCGCAGAAAATCTTCCAAAGAGAGAGACGCAAGGCCCGGCTTCGATATTATCGGCTGCCGGCTGGCCTGGATATTATCGCGGGCAAATGAAAAACTTGGTGGAGTGTAAGAGAAACTTTTGGAGGTTTCGCAGAGCGGAACAGGACGCAGAAGAGGATGATTCATAGCGTTTGTAGATTTAGCACACATCGTAGGAGAGTTATTATTATTTTTTGTTGTCGATGAAAAGCGCACAACAACAACAACAACACATGTAAGAGTAGTTTATTCACTCAAATTCAGCCCAAGGCACCCCCCTCCTTCTCCGGAATTTTTTTTTGTTTTCTTTTTTGTTTTTCGGTTGTCTTTTCGGCCCGGACAAAAAAAAACGGTGCGAGAGAAAGATGTCTTACTCGTCGTCGTCGTCGTCATTAAACACCATCCAAGACGCGACGTCATCATCTGCGCAAGATTCGTCGTCGATGGGAGTGACGATGGAGTACGATTATCTCGCCGTCTTTTACGCGCTCTTAGCCACCGTGGCTTTCGTGCAACTGATTCGGATTCAACAGAGAAATTCGAGTGTTTGGACGACGCAGAAATCGTTCGTCGTTTTGAACTTTTTAGTCATGTCCATTCGGGCCGTGGTGTTTGCCATCCGCGAAAAACTGGACGAGATTGAACCTAACGTGATCGCGTCCATATTGCTCGATTTACCCGGGCTGATTTTCTTCACCACGTGTGCGTCTTTCCTGTTGTTTTCTTTCGGTCGCGGAACGATTTCTTTTTTTTTTCTCTCTCACGAAGGAAGCGACGAAGAAAAACCAACTCTTCAAAACAAAATACTGACTTAAAAACGCGTTCTGCAAAAAAATCATCGTTCAATCCTCACAGATTCGCTTCTGATATTGTTTTGGGCGGAAATCTACGAGCAAGCGAGGTCGATATCTCCCCAAACGAGAAACTTAAGGTTTAAGTTCTTCGTCGTGAACGCTTTCGTGTACGTCGCCCAAGCGGTGTGTTGGATAGGAGAACAAAAGAGCGCGACGACGAGGAGCATACGAAATGGGTGGATTTTAGGTGCGGCGGTGATTCGATTGTGCTCTTTCTTAGCCGCATCGGTCGGGTTTGCCACTTACGGAGGACTTTTGTTCTTCATGCTAAGAAAGTTTCCAAACGACGCGGTGGGAAAATCTAGAAAGCTTTTTGAAGTCGGCATCGTCACGGCTTCGTGTACCTTTTGTTTCACGTTCCGCGCGGTTTGTATTTTAGTCGCCGCAATAGCACCGCGGAAATTCCCTCTGGACGTAGTCACCGACGTGAAGTTGAATGCGATATATTACATCGTCTCGGAAATTGCGCCGTCAGCCATGGTTCTGTTTGCCTTGAGGAAGTTACCGCCGAGGCGAAGAATTAATCAACGAAGAGAAGAAAGAGCGGATTTAGACGAGGTCAGCGACGAAGACGAGGACGAGGAAGAAGAGGAGGAAGAAGAAGAAGAGGGAGAGGACGAGGAAGAGCAAGAAGAAGGTGAAGGAGAAGAAGAAGAAGAAGAAGAAGAAGACGTTGAGAACCAGAAAGTGGATGAGGAAGAGGCGCTGTTGCAGCGCCGATAAAGAGAACTGTATAATAATACCAAAAAAGAGAGCAGCAGAGAGAGATACTCGTTTCTAATCGAAAAATGTAAAACAAACAAACCAAAAACTCTACAAAATAAAACTTTTCCTATTTCGCGCGCTACCGACGACGACCGGGTGTTCTTTTTAAAATACGATTCTCACTTCGTCAGATACAGACAAATGGGCATCGCTGTGAATGAAAAGACTATTCTGAGAAGCGTTCACAACGTCTCCTCGTCCGAAGCGGTTGCCGTTTGTGACTTGAAAGGGAAGGGATTTTCTTCCCTCGATTTATCGAAAGCCGCCACCGTCCAGTTTCCAAACCTCGTGCGTTTAGACTTGAGCGATAACGCGATAGACAGCATTGAAAACTTGAAGCATTTGAAGCAATTAAAGTGGTTAAACTTGTCAAACAATCGTTTAGAATCGAATGGGTTGGAACCTTTGAGCAGATGCTGCGATACTATTCGCGTGTTGAATGTCTCCGGGAACCGGTTGAGTAGTTTTGATGGTTTGGAAGACGCACCTTTGACGAGAAGTTTGTTAGCACTGATTGCCTCGGATAACGCACTCACGGAGGAGTGCTTGAACGCGGTGAAGAACTGCACGGAGTTGAACTCGTTGATCGTTTCGAACAACTCCATCGAAAGTCTCAAACACGAGCTTCTCCCGCTTCGCAAGCTTGGAAAATTTTCGGCATCAAACAACGGCATGGAAAAAATAGGTGACGATAGCTTCTCTCAAAACACAGATTTGCGAGAACTTCGATTAGCAAAGAATAGACTAACAGAGCTACCGTCGGGATTGAGTAAAAATATCAATTTACGTGTGCTCGATTGCTCTCACAATCGAATAAAAAACTTTGCCGGAGTGCAAGTGTTGTCAAAACTTACAAAGTTGACGCACTTGAGTTTGCGAGGCAATCCGATTGCCATTCTCGATGGCAAAGCGTACGTAGATAATGTCAAGGCGATGTGCCCACGACTGCGGACTTTAGACGGACACCCTCTTGACGATAACCATCCTGCGATGAAAGGTGACGATGATAATGATGATGACGATGATGGTAGTGATGATGAGGAAAAGAAGAACAAGAACAACATCAACAACAATAACAACACTGAAAACAAGACAATGCCGACGTTTGGATTAAAGCGAGCGATTGATGATGGCGACAACGAGACTGCCAAAGAAGACGTGAATCCTCCGAGTAAGAAAAGAAGGGGTAAGCGAGGGAAAAAGAAAAAGGAAGAGAACAAAAACGAGAAAAGCTTTCTCGAAACAGTAGTGAATGGTGAAGATATTGATGGCGGCGGCGGCAACAATCACGACAGCGACGAAGAAGGCAAGGAGGACGATAGGAACGCAAATGGTGGTGGCGAGCACGCCGCATCTGACGATAAAAAGAAAAAAATCATAGTTTTAGGAAAAGAATTGGAAAAGCAAAAACCGTTGAGTGATAAAGAGTTTGACGAAAAGCTTGAAAGAGATCGATTAAAGCAAGCCGGCGTCGTGAAAGTCGAGGACGTGAAAGTGCACAGACACAAAAACAAAATCTTCGGATCAGAGGTATTTAAAAAACTCACCAAAGGGGAAGAGAAAAGCGCTTGGGACGACGACGACGACGAGGAGGAGGAGGAGCAGATGGAGAAGAAAAAGAAGAAGAAGGACAACGATGGCGGTGCGCTTAGTGATAAAGGTGTTGGCGATGACGGCATGGATAGAGATGCGAGTGACGGTAAACGCGTCGCAAAAAATACCAAACCGGGGAAGCAGGCGAAGAAGAAGAAATCGACAAAAGACATGACGGTTGAGGAATTAAAAGCATATAGAAAGCTGCAACGAAAACGCGGTTATTAGATGATTTAGTCTATAGTTTAGTGATGCGTTTCAATTTATACTATTCTAAAAGTTAACGCCCGAAAATGAGCTCCTAACAATCCGTTCCCGCTCCACGTTCGAGGCGTAATATTTACTATTTCATCCATTCCAGCCCTGTTGACCACGACGCGATGGCTTTTTCCTACGTTATTTTGAATAAGTGCAGCCGCATCGGAGATTGAAAATGCTCCTCCGAAATCTAAAACTCGGTCGTGCAGCATTAAACCATCTGTATCCGCGGGTGATCCGGGTGCTAATATATCCACCACCGCGAAAGCTTTTCGATTTATCGTCGTCGTTGCTGCTGCTTCAGTTTTAGGTATTGTTGACTCAACAGCCTTCTGCTCGATATTCTCTTTCGTATTAACTGTTGTTGTATCTGTATCTCCTCCTCCTCCTCCTCCTCCTCCTCTGTTGTTAGAAGAAGACGAGAGCAACGCTTGCACTTCTCTCTCAATCATATTCGTCAACTTTAAGTGATCGTTCTTCAACGAGTTATATCTCTGTCTGTCCGCTCGCACGGAGTACAAATCCAAATCTCCTCCTCCAATTGGAAAGCCTTCGTTGTCCACTAAAGCGCCTTTTACACCTGGCATGTTTGGCCCGTTTAACCTCTGGGAAATCGACGCCATCTCCGCTTCTAACTCTTCGCGTTGTTTATACAATCGCTCGACGTTCTCCTTAGAAGAAGACGTCATCGTTTTACCTATCGTTTTGTGTTTCGTGTGTTGCGTTGTGTGTTTGTGTGTTGTGAGGACGGAGAGAGAGAGAGAGCACGAGAGTATATAGCGTCTAGGTGTTGATGGAAACTTTTTTTTCAAAAAACTTTTACTCCTTCACAAAAGAAGATGGCCTCCTCTTCCTCCTCGCGCCACGTGGCTCCGAAATTCGGGAAAGTTGCCGTGCACAACTTCCCTTTGTCCTATTATTACAAAGTTG
>Ga0181561_10000981_pt1 | contig 24878 bp, 22 predicted proteins | sample 011ome_19_FD_133760 | JGI IMG/M metagenome (GOLD analysis project Ga0181561, IMG submission 133760) | Coastal salt marsh microbial communities from the Groves Creek Marsh, Skidaway Island, Georgia - 011510BT metaG (megahit assembly) | ecosystem: Environmental > Aquatic > Marine > Intertidal... | reverse complement strand
CACTACTGCCGCTTCAGTACACCCCGAAAGTGTTAGCAGGCAGGCTTCTATCTCGCTGGGATAAATATTTTCGCCTCCGCGGATAATCATGTCTTTGACGCGACCACAGATGTAAAGCAGCCCCTCATCGCTCAAGTAACCAATGTCGCCGGTGGCCAACCAACCGCCTTCGAATGCACCGTCGCGAGATGAGCCTGTGTGGTACGCCTGAATGGCCGCGCTGGAGCGTACATGGATTTCCCCCGGCTCCCCGGCGTCAACGGGCCGGCCCTGTTCATCGCGAAAGCTGAATTCCATGATTGGTGAGGGAAAGCCTGATGCCCCAGGGCGATGCTCGTAAAAGTAACCGGTAAATGCCGCCCCAGTTCCCATGGTCTCAGTCATGCCCCAGCCGCTTCCAGCCAGAGCAGGCCCTGCTTTCTGTCGATACAGATCAAACAACGCCTCGGGTGTCGCCGCGCCTCCCGCGCTGATATTAGTCAAGCACGCTGCATCCGCTTCGCCAAATTTCTCGTTCTTAAGGAGCTCCATCATCATGACAGGTGCACCCATCAGTACCGTGACACCTTCGTGCTTAATCAGGCGCAAAGCTTCCACGGCATCCCACTTATACATTATGTAGAGCGACCGACCGTGGCGTAGATTCATGATGAATTGGGAGAAAAGCCCGCTGATATGAAAAAGCGGTACCGCAAGCAATGTTTTGGGTTGCACAGGGGAACTCAGGTGCTTAGACACCGTCTCCTGATTGGTCATGTAGGTAACTGCGCCCACAAATTCGAGGTTTGTGAGTGCCTGGCAGCAATGATGGTGGGACAGCAACACGCCTTTGGGTCTTCCCGATGTGCCCGAAGTAAACATCAAAATGCAGGGGTCTGTCGGTCCTATGGCCGGTAGCGAGTCACATTCCGTATTGGGAGATTCTTTTGAAATCGCGAGGATGGTATCGAGGGAGCGCGCGTTATCGATCCCGTCAGCAAAGTCCGCGACCAACTGGGTAATGTCACTGTTGATTTCCCTGACCAACTGGCTTCGCTGTGGATCACAGATCAAAAGACTGGCATCGCTGTCCTCGAGGCCCTGATTGAGTTCAGCACTTTTACCCCAGCTATTGAGAGGCACCGCGACGCCTCCAGCATTGATAATCGCGACGAAGGCAATAAGCCACTCTGGGCGATTGCGCATGGCAATGGCGACCCGGTCGCCTGAGTTCAGCCCGTGTTCATCGAGTAGCCAGCGACTCAAGACGTCGGCAGCGCGGAAAAACGTGTTAAAAGTCCATGTACTTCCCTGATACTGCAGTAGCAGCTTGTCCCCATGGTCGCGACCGCCGGCCATAAAGCTACGTAAGTCGCTGGCGGCATTGGCAAAGGCCAAGACCGGCCCTGAGGGTGAGTCAACCGAGGTTATTTCGAAGGGGGCGCCCATCGTCGTGAGTTGGGCGAGAGCATCGTGATAGGGCTGGGTAAAAAGCGTCATAGAAGCGTGATCTGCGAAAATTGCCTGTCGTGCTAAAGTACCAGCCACATAGTCCTTGGTCTGGCCTTCGCCGTCATAGTCTCTTCAGCCTATCAGAGGGAATGAGGGCGCGTTGACCTAGGCCTTTTGTCCTTCATCATTAACCCCCTGAGCCCGTCAAGGAAAAGTCACACGATGCAAACCCGCTTGACAGCGCTGTTAGGTTGCAAATACCCGATCATCCAGACCGCTATGGGTTGGGTTGCGGATGCTCGCCTGGTGGCCGCTACCGGTGAAGCCGGCGGGTTCGGCTTTTTGGCGGGTGCTGTTATGACGCTGGAGGAGATCGAACAAGGCATCGTCGATATCAAGTCTCGTACGGATGCCCCCTTTGGCGTCAATTTTCATATGTATGTGCCCCACGCAGCGGGCATCATCGATTTGTGTATTGACCATCAGGTTCGCGCTGTAAGCTACAGCCGTTCTCCTTCGGCCAAGTTAGTTGAAAAACTAAAAGGTGCCGGCATTGTGTGTATTCCAACGGTGGGCGCTTATCGACATGCGCTAAAAGCGGTTGAGCTTGGCGCTGATGCACTGGTGGTGCAGGGTGGCGAGGGTGGTGGGCATACCGGATCCGTCGCGACCACTATCCTGTTGGGGCAGCTTCGAGACAAGGTCACCGTGCCCTATGCCGCTGCTGGAGGCTTTCGCGATGGCGCCGGGCTGGTGGCGGCGATGGCGCTCGGCGCTGATGGAATAGCCATGGGAACGCGCTTTTTGCTGACTGAAGAATCTCCCGTTCCCGCCCAAACTAAGGCGGTGTATCTCAAGACACCACCAGAAAAAATCATCGTAAGCACCCGCCTCGATGGGCTGCCCCAGCGCATGATCGCTAATCCCTATCTTGCTCGCCTTATCGACGCCACCTCACTTGGTCTTCTCCTTCGAGCACTCAAGAATGGGTTTCAATTCACCCGAATGACCGGTGGCTCGCTGTGGGGGATGCTCCGGTCAGCTTGGGCAATGTACCGGTCGGGGGATTTGTCCTTGGGCCAAACCATGATGGCGGCAAACGCACCGATGATGATTCAAGAGGCAATGGTAAAAGGGCAGCCTGATCACGGTATTTTGCCCTCCGGGCAGGTCGCGGGCTTGATAGAAGATCTGCCCGCGGTGGACCAGCTGCTCGCCACGATTATGCGAGATGCTGAAGGCACGCTGGCGCGTATGAGCGCATTGTCAGAAGCCGCAGGAGATAAGGAGTAACGTCGCTATGGCTGCATTTCACGTGAGTTTGCAGGACCACATTGCCCACCTTTGTTTCGACAAGCCGCCGGTGAATGCTTTCGACAGCGTCGAGTGGGCATCCATTGCTGCAGAAATTGACCGTTTAGGTAAGTTGCCAGAAGTACATGTGATTGTGATCAGTGCCGAGGGGAAAGGCTTTTGCGCGGGTGTAGATATCAAGGAGCTCGGGGCGAACCCGGAAATGATCGTGCCGGTAAATAAAGGCAACTATGACACGTTTGCTGCCATTCATCGAAACCCAAAGCCCGTCATCGTCGCGTTACATGGCTTTGTCCTCGGCGGCGGTATCGGCATTGCGGGGGCCGCTGATATTGTTGTCGCCTCAGAATGTGCGACCTTTGGCGTGCCAGAGGTGGATCGAGGTGCTATGGGTGGTGGGGCGCATTTGCAGCGGCTTTTCCCCGTGCAAAAAGTGCGACAGATGTATTTCACCGGAGAATTTATCGATGCTAATGAAGCATGGCGGCTTGGCGCGATAGAGCGAGTGGTTCCGCGCGCGGAGTTAGTCGCAGCGGCAATGGAGATTGCGGCTAAGATCGCTGCCAAGAGTCCGGTCATGATTCAGCTGGCTAAAGAGGCGCTGAACTCCATCGAGGATGGCGATCTCGAGGCTAAATACCGCCGGGAGCAGGGCTTTACGCTGGAAGCTTACAGCTATAAAGATTCACAAGAGGCCCGGGATGCGTTCAATGAAAAGCGCAATGCCTCTTTTGAGGGAGAATAGCGGCCACTGCGTTATCGTGGGTGGCCGTTTTTCAGCTGCATTTTTTGTAGACCGACAACAATGACGCCCAATAATTAGGGAGAAGCACCGCTGATGGATTATCAAACTGCAACAAACCTCTGCGAGACCTATCTGCATGCACTCGTGGACAATGATGTCGATACGATTGTCAATTTATATGCATCGGACGCCACCGTCGAAGATCCGGTAGGGTCAGAGGTTATGGTCGGGGAAGAGGCTATCCGGGGATTTTATACCGGCGCTATTGGCGGCATCGCCGCTGCGCAGCTTTCGGGGCCGCCGCGCCTTGCAGGTAACGAGATAGCCTTTCCATTCACCCTCGTCGCCGGGGAGCCAGGACAGCAAATCGAGATGAGCATTATCGATGTGTTCGTGGTCAACGATGACGGCAAAGTGGCGAGTATGCGAGCGTTTTGGGGCGGCGAAAATATGCGAAAGCTCGACTGATTAATTCCGGCTCAGATGGATCCCTGCTTGTCGCTCAAGAGTAGGTGACCACGCTCTTGAGCATAAGGCTAACCAGCATGGATTGCCGCGACACCCCCGTTTTCGCGAATATCGATCGAAGTTGTGCGCGTGCCGTGTTTCTCGCAATGCCCAAATCAGCCGATGCTTGATCTAGATTGGCGCCCTCGGCCAGTAATTTTGCAAGGTTTACCTCGGCTTTGGTGAGGTTGTACAAGGACATGAGAATCCGGGTGTCAATCTCGTAGCTACGCTCGGGTTCATTGATAAAGACTGTCATATGAGGTGTGTGCCCAGGCTCCACGGTTTTGTCGATCATCATGGGTTTCACTAGGATTTCGAGGTCGGGGCGCCCAGAAGGCCGCTCGACCGCAAGGGCATTGGTTGGCGCCACTTCCTGATTGCGTTGCGCCATCGCAACCGCTTCGATGTAGCCGTTGAACTTTGTTCTAGCGGTTGCGCTTTCCAGATGAATCTGACCGTTAACAATACTCAGGCCGTCTTTCTCTCGAATGATGTTGTCGGCTACGACGTTTCGAGTGACAACTTTGCCTCGTTCATCCAGGGTAATGACACCGACCGACTGTCGGGTGATGGTGGAGCTATAGAGTCGACGCTCCTTGTCGAGTTGGATCAACTGCATCCCGTTGGCGACAGCGCGCTGGATATGGTTTGCCAGAAGCCCGAGGAACTGCCGTTCCCCTTCTCCAAAGTTTTCAGACGTCTTCGGTCGACAAAAGCGCACGCTGAACCGCTGGCCATTGGCGTTGCGGAGATCCACCCCCAGCATGTGGTAGATGTCGATCGGCGCCATACAAAAGCGATACAGCTCAGTGTTTTCCAATTGGCTGTAAGAGATGCATTCATCGAGGCAAACAACTTGTCCCCAGGGGAGATTGGTCATCAAGTTGGACGTATAGTGCTTATCGGTGTAGGGGTTGTCGTGATCATCCACAAAGGTTTTCTGAAGCACGTCGGAGGAAACGAACAGTAATCCGCCATCGTCTCCTTGGGGCTCCCGCATGGTGATCGAGCCAAAATTGGAGTCGATAATGGCGCGCGCCTCGTTCAGGAAGCTGTTGTAGGGGTCTTCTTCGATGTGCCCGTCGTACAGATGGCCGAGCAACCGCGAAAAATCCTCAAGTGATGGCGCTAGCATGCCATTTACTATCCCTTTGCTTGCTATAGGTTTCGGGCCGCACAGCACCACACCGCCGGCCAGACCCCGCGCTCCAGTCTGACAGGTGGTTTCGCTGTGGTGCTATTGTGCGTCTTAGGGCCTTAGAAATTCAATGCAACGAGCGTTAAAAATGCCGGGGTATTCAGCCATAACCCAATGGCCGCAGTGGTTCAGCAGTTCGGCCTGAACCATTGCCGGCGACTGCAGCAGCTTCCAAACTCCTGCCGCCGGGCAGAATTTGTCCTCGGAGCCCCAGAACACCAACGTATTGTGGGATAGCGTGGCGAGTCTGGGCGACAGGTCTGGAATCGCCATACTGGCCAGCACGTGAGGGTTTTGGGTTTGGAGTGTGGCCCAGCGCTCATTGACCAGCTCTTCGTCAACATTTTTGGGGTCAAATACCAGCAAAGTCAAAAGGTTGCGTAGCACATCTTGTGTGAACTCTGGAGAACCCATGGGGTGCTTCACCATGGTCTGAATGCCTTCCATGGCGAAGTAGGTCTCGCGCGACTCGATGCCTCCGGGGGCCATCAGAATCAATTGATTGACCCGCTCGGGGTGATCAAGAGCAGTCCCCAGCGCCACCGCTCCGCCCAGAGAATTGCCTACCAGTGTTGCACAGGCAAGCCCGATCCCGTCTAGAACCGCCAACAATCCCTCAACAAAGAAGTCCAGGGTGTGGTCGATGTCCTGGGGTTTATCGGTGAGGCCATAGCCCCATTGATCGTAGACAATACAGCGGTATCCAGCCTGCTGAAAGCCACCAACGTTTTGTTTGAAATTACTCCAGCCGCTCGCGCCCGGTCCGCTGCCATGAATGAATACGACTGCACCGAGTTCTTCGCCTGCAGCGGGGTGGTCCGTATAGTGGATCTTGAGGCCCCGACCCGTTTCGATGTACTGGGATGCAGCGCTGTTTGCCGGCATTAGATGAAGACGTCCTGATTTTCCACGCCCAGTTGCATGGCCCCTAAATTTCGAGCAAAGCCCGTTGGGTTATTGGCAACGTGACAGCGAGCAATATGAATGTCGTGCCACAGGTTTTGCAGGGGGTGGCCGTTAAAAACCGCGCGGCCGCCCGCGACATCAAACAAGGTGTCGATGGCATCAATCGCTTTATCGATCACGATCGATGCTTGGTAGCGATAGAGCACCCGCTCTTCGATCGAGGGTTGCCAATTGGCATCTTCCATCTTGTCAAAATTGTGGAACATCACCGCTTCAAGCTCGGCGATGGTGTTCATGACCTCAGCAATACGGGTTTGAGTTTCGACATCACCAGCCAGTTTAGTGGGGTCGCTGGTTGCCGAGGCGGTTCGGGTCTCAACAAAAATTTTGAGCGCATTCTTAAGCGCGCCGATGGCTGCTGAATTCACCACCCGGACGAAAGTTTGTGCCCAAGAAAGGTTGTAGATCGGATTTTCCTGCTCGTTAACGCAATTAAAGCCATCCATCTGCCGATGGGTGCGATGTTCTGGCACAAAGATAGGCTCCGCAATAACAACGTCATTGGAACCGGTGCCCTGTAGACCCATAACGTTCCACGTGTCTTCGATATCGTACTGGGAGCGGGGGACCAAAAACGTTCTGTAGCCATCACCGGGAATCACGCCGCCCAGCAGCGCCCAAGTGCAATGTTCGGAGCCTGAGCTCCAGCCCCAGCGGCCGCTGAGCATGAAACCACCCTCGGCCATCTCGGCCTTGGCGCCGACCGGGTTATAGGAGCTGCTCACCAGCGTATTCGGGTCGTTCTCGTACACCTCTCGCTGTGCCTCTTCTGACATGAGGGCTATTTGGAACGCGTGAACGGCGATAATGCCGCTGGCCCAGGCGGTGCTCATGTCCGCCTCAGCGATGCGGATTTGCTCCTTGAAAAATTCCTGCGGGCGCTGTTCCTGACCGCCCCACTTTTTAGGCAACATCATGGTGTAAAAGCCGCACTCTTTCAGTGCGGACACAACTTCCGCGCTCATGCGGCGGTTCTGACGTTGTTCGTCAGATTTACTGGCAATAAGCTCTAGGATTTGTTCTGTCACCACTGGCTCATGACTGCTCATACACTTCCCCTACCGACGGCGTCCCGTCTGATTCAATCGATTAATGACTGTCCATCGTTGCAAACCGCGCCAACCCTGGCATCACTCGTATGTAGTAACGCGTTTTGTCTAGCCTCAGTTAGTCCATCTGGCCGACGCTGAAGTCGTGACCCCAAAAGCTGGCCACAGTGCTCTCAAATACCTCGTAATCGCGCCAGTCACTGACGGTTCTTCCTTCGGCGCCGTATTCAATGTCAAACCCTGTCGGGGAGCGCATGTAAAAGGAGACCATGTGATCGTTGGCGTGTCGGCCAAGCGTGCCGGTCAATTTCACGCCTGCGGCGATTCGTCGGTCATTACACTTGCCGACCTCGTCCACGTCGGCGGCTTCGACCATCAGATGGACACAACCTGCGGGCATAGGCATCTCGAATAGACCGAGGCTGTGGTGCCGTTTATTGCAATGCATGAACCAGAGACGCTTGATCGGCTCCTCGGGGTCGGGGGTGAAGCGAATTTTCATCAGATCCGAGAGGCCAAAGCCCAGGACCTCGGTAAAAAATTGCGTGGTCTCATCGAAGTTAGGTGCCGGCAATACAATGTGGCCGCAGCCTTGATCCCCGGTCACGAACCCGCTGACCCCGGTTGCCGAATTGAAGGTCGCAAAGTCCGAGACCACCCCCCAGTATGCTTCGTGTTTGTTGCCTGCAGGGTCAATAAAGCTGAGCAAGTTCTGCACTTTGCGCCGATCGATGAGCTCCTCCGAGCCCCAAGAAAACGCCACGCCGGCTGCTGCCAGCGCATCAGCCACTTCCTGTAGGCCTGCGGCTGAATTAGTTTCCCACCCGCAAACCCCGAGGGTTTCGGTATCCCCAGGCTCGATGAACAGCCTGAAAGGGTGGTCGTCCATCTTGAAAAAAAGTTCGCCCTCGTTGGCGTTACAGCGGTCGCTCACGTCCTCAAGCCCCATAACGCCGCAGGCAAAGTCTCTCCAGGCTTCTTGTTGTTGGCTTATAACGCCAATGTAACCAAGGCTCTTGATTGCCATCCTTAACTCCCCATATGGTTGTTCAGTGTTGTGCCAGTTGCTTTCGTAATTCCTGCTTCATCACCTTGCCAGTGGCATTGAGCGGGAGGCTGTTAACCCAAATAAATTTCCGTGGCACTTTGTAATTAGCCATCGTGCTCTTGCACCAAGCCATAAGCTCATCGTCGGTCTGAGACGCAGGGTCTTCGGCGTTAGCCGCCGCGATCAAAAATGCCGCGCCCACTTCCCCTAGTCTAGGATCGGCAATCCCGATGACGGCTGCTTGAGCAATTGAGGGGTGTTGCACCAACTGTTGTTCAATCTCCGCGGGGTAGCAATTGAACCCACCGCTGATATACATATCTTTGAGTCGATCGGTGATAGAGAGGTTGCCCTTTTCGTCGAGATGGCCAATGTCTCCTGTGTGCAGCCAGCCCCCCTTGTCGATAGTCTCCTCAGTGGCTTCCGAATTGTTGAAGTAGCCTTGCATCACGTTGTAGCCCCTCACGACGATTTCTCCGGTCTCACCAGCGGGGAGGGGTCGATTCTGAGTATCAACGATGGCCACCTCGATATCGGGGATAGCCCGGCCCGAGGTGGTTGCGATGGTATGCGCGCTGTCACCTTGGCGACACATGGTGACCAGACCGCAGGTCTCGGAGAGACCGTAGGCGGTGATGACGGTCTCAAGCCCGAGTACCTGCCACATGTCTTCAATCAACTGTGTCGGAATCACCGCTGCACCCGTAGTGGCCTTTTGCAAAGACGCTAGGCGCTTCACATCGAAGTCGGGATGATCGATGATCGAGCGAAACAAAGTAGGCGGGCCGGGCATGACGTTGATCGCGTGTTGCTCGACCTGCGCCATCACCTCTGGAACATCAAACACTGCCAATGGATAGGCGGTAGCTCCTGCAATAAGCGTAGCAAGCCATCCCGCTTTGTAGCCAAAGCTGTGGAAGAAGGGATTGATGATTAGATAGCGATCCTCGCTATCCAGTCCCAAGATATTGGCAAATTGTGAGAACGCCCGAAGGTTTTGCTGGTGCGCTGTAACAACGCCCTTGGGCTGACCGGTGGTGCCTGAGGTAAAGAGAATGTCCGATGGGGTGTCGCCGGCCACCTGTGCCTCGGCAGCGGCAAGGCTGTCACGATATTGGCTTGATCGCAGGAGCCCCTCGCCTTGAGCCAGACACTGGCTGAAATGGTCGTCTTGTCGCTGCAGCGTTATCGTAATCACATCCTCAAGGGAGGGCACTGACTGCGACTGCAGTTGGGTCGGGTAGTCAACGCCGAGAAAGTTGTCGATGCAAAAGAGCCATCGGCAGCCACTCTGATTGATGATCTGCGCAGCCTCGGCGCTTTTGTAGCGGGTGTTGAGGGTGACGAGGGTGGCGCCGATGAGTTGGGAACCCAGTGCCGCCACGACCCATTGGAAGCAGTTTGGCGCCCAAATGCCGATCCGATCTCCCGGTTGGCACCCGCGGGAAAGTAGCCATGCGCCGATAGCACGCGCCTGCTGGAATGCGTTCTCGTAGCTTAGGGATACGGGACCATCGATAACAAAAGGCTTCCGGCCAAGTTGACTCGCCCTGTTGGCCAGTAGCTGGGGGATAGACGCCAGCGTATCAGCTTGGACCAGCGACATGAGAACTCCAGAAAGCGAGGTGGAAGTAGTAGTGGCCAAACTAGTGCTTGAGTCGCTGCTTGTCATAGTCTCAATGGGGGATGATCAAAGAATGGTCGAATTTGATACTGAAATCCCAGATTTCCCCCTTAAGGAACGCGCGCATGGACAAACTGGTTAGCGCCAGTGATGCCCTCTCTGTCATTAAAGATGGCATGACGATAGGTATTGGTGGATGGGGTCCGCGAAGAAAGCCCATGGCCTTGGTCAGGGAGCTTCTCAGAACCGACGTGAAAGATCTCACGGTGATCGCATACGGTGGGGCGGATGTTGGTCTGCTCTGTGCGGCCGGTAAGGTTAGAAAAGTTATTTTTGCGTTTGTCTCCCTCGATTTTATGCCGCTTGAACCCGCCTTCAGGAAAGCCCGCGAAGCTGGCGATATTGAGGTCATGGAAATTGATGAGGGCATGATGTTGCTCGGCCTAAGGGCCGCGGCTTGGGGTTGCCCCTTCATTCCCACTCGTATCGGTCTCGGTACAGACCTGCTGGGCCATGCACCTGATATAGCCTTGGTAGACAGTCCCTATGATGAGAAAGAGTGGGTGGCGATGCCTGCGCTCAAGCCCGATGTGGCGCTGCTGCAGGTGACTGCTGCCGATCCTCGTGGGGTGTGTGAAATAGCGAGTCCCGATCATTATATGGATGACTGGTTCGCAAGGGCGGCTGATCACACCATCGTTTCAGCAGACAACATTGTGGATTCCGGTCATTATGCCAACCCGGAAGTAGCGCGCCGGGTGTACTGGGAGCGCAACTGTACCCAAGCGGTGGTTCACATCCCGGGAGGAGCACATCCTAGTTCCAACGACCCGCTGTACGGGTTTGATGTCGCACATTACAAAAAATACGGTGAATTGATGGCTGATGGGGGGTATGAGGCTTGGGCCGAAGCCTTCCTCGGTGCCACCGAAAACGACTATCAATCATCGGTGGGTGGGCTTGAAGCCATTCAGGCACTGCCCAAGCCGGTCTATTAAAGGAGTCGAGGATGACCTATTCGCTAGCGGAGCTGATGGTTTGTGCGGCTAGTCGGGTCTTTGACCGCGACGGTGAAGTCTTGGCGACGGGCATCGGCCTCCTGCCGAGGTTGGCGGCCAGTTTGGCCATGCGCACTAGCAATCCTGACATGATGATGACCGACAGCCAGTCGTTTGTGTTGTCATCCCCAAATCCGGTTAGCGGGCTCGCCAGTCATGACGGTCAGGCCAACGAAAACTGGATGGGGTTTGCCCGAATTTTTGACAATGTGTGGAGCGGTGCACGCCATGCATTGGTGGGGCCCTCACAGATTGATCGTTTTGGCCAAACAAACATTTCGGCGCTGGGTGGAACCTATCAGCAACCCAAAGTACAGCTGTTGGGGATGCGCGGCTTTCCCGGAAATTCGATTTCCCACGCTAACTCGTTCTTCGTCCCGCAACATTCGACGCGCGTATTTGTCGCTGGCGAATGCGATGTCGTGTGCTCCATTGGTTACAACCCGGAGCGTTTGCCAAGGGGTTATCGACTTGGGGATATCGACATCAGGTCGGTGATTACCAATCTTTGTGTCATGGACTTTTTGGGCGACAACCACCAGATGCGCGTGGTCAGTTTGCACCCGGGAGTCACGTTAGACGAGGTTCGCGACAATACCGGGTTCGATGTTGCAGTCGCGGATGGTCTGGTAGAGACGCCAGCGCCTACAGCGGCGCAGCTGGAAGTCATCGCCGAGCTTGATCCCGGAAACGCCCGTGCGAAGCAGATTAAGGGAAATCCCCCGGGTCGCCGAAAGACGGTAGAGGAGTCCGCATGAGTGAGTCAAAAGATAGCGCTGAACAAGAGGTCGATATCGTCCTTTATTCGGTCGAGGAGGGTGTCGCCTGGATTACGATGAATCGGCCTCAGTACAACAATGCGCAGAACGGCAGGATGACCTATGAGCTTGACGACGCTTTTAAGCGCGCGGTTGCCGATGATGAGGTGAAAGTTATCGTACTCCGAGGCGAGGGCAAGCACTTCTCGGCGGGACATGATATCGGGACGCCGGGACGCGATGTCCATCTGAGTCAGGACCGTGTGTCGATGTGGTATGACCACGCCAACAAAGAAGGAGGCGAGTTTCTGTATGTGCGTGAGGCCGAGGCTTATCTCGGCATGTGTCGTCGCTGGCGTGACATTCCAAAGCCGACGATTGCGGCGGTCCAGGGTGCTTGCATTGCTGGCGGGCTAATGTTGGCCTGGGTCTGCGATCTCATTGTGGCAACAGATGATGCTTACTTCTCTGATCCTGTGGTTCGAATGGGTATTCCGGGCGTCGAGTATTTTGCGCACCCTTACGAATTGAACCCGCGAATTGCTAAAGAGTTTTTGTTTACGGGCAACAAGATGGGTGTCGAACGTGCCTACCAAATGGGAATGGTCAATCAAATCAGTTCCCGCGAAAACTTGCACCAGGACGTTAAACAGCTCGCTGAAAAAATAGCCGACATGCCGCGACTTGGCCTCGCTCTCACCAAGCAGGCAATCAACAATGTCGAAGATCTGCAAGGCAAACGCGCAGGGATGGAGGCCGCCTTTGCGTGGCATCACTTTTCTCATGTGCACAACGATTTGGTGTCTGGGGATAAGTTGGGTGGCTTTGATGCGAAAAAAATGGCTGAGGCCAATAAGAAGCAGGATAAGAGCTAGGCATGAATTTAGGATATAGCGATAGCCAGCAAGCGTTTCGGGAAGAGGTTCGCGACTGGCTACAAGCGCATGTGCCGGCGCAGGCGCTGCCCTCATTTGACACCGCGGAGGGGTTTGAGGCACACAGGGCTTGGGAGCGAACTCTGGCCGAGGGCAACTGGGGTATGGTGACCTGGCCCGAAGCGTACGGTGGTCGCGGCTGTGATCTGATTGAGTGGCTTATCTTTGAAGAGGAGTACTACCGCGCGGGTGCGCCGCTCAGGGTAAATCAAAATGGTATTTTTCTGCTCGGCCCCACACTCATGGAATATGGGAGCGAAGAGCAGAAAGCCCGATTCATTCCGGCGATGGCCAGTGGCGATGAAATATGGGCGCAGGCTTGGTCGGAGCCCAACGCCGGGTCCGACATGGCGGCGATTCGGTGCTCTGCGACTCGAGATGGTGATGACTTTGTCATCAACGGCCAAAAGATTTGGTCGACCCGTGCCGTGTTTGCCGATTGGGGTTTTGGCTTGTTCAGGACCGACCCTGATTCGGAGCGGCACCACGGGCTGTCCAAGATTTTGGTGCCGCTCAACGCCGATGGCGTGACGGTTCGGCCGATTCGACAGTTAAATGGCTTACCCGGGTTTGCAGAAATTTTCTTCGATGATGTCAGAGTGCCGGCGTTCAACGTGTTAGGCGGCGAAGGTGAGGGCTGGCGAATTGCCATGGCCACCGCGGGCTTTGAACGAGGGCTCATGTTGCGTAGTCCAGCCCGCTTTCAGCAGGCGGCTAAACGGTTGGTTCGCCTCTATCGGGAGCATGCACAAGATTTGCTCGACCCTTCGGTCGAAGACGCCGTGCTGCGCTGCTATATGGACGCTGAAGCCTATGCGCTTGCTACGTATCAAACAGCGTCTAAGTTGGTGGGCGGCGGCGGCATCGGACCGGAGGCAAGCTGTAACAAGATCTTTTGGTCAGAGCTGGATCTGCTCATCCACGAAACGGCGATGAAGTTGCTTGGCGCTCGGGGCGAGCTAGAACCCGCGACACCATTGGAGCTGCAGGAGCTCGGGCCATGGCTCGATGGCTTTTTGTTTGCTCAGTCGGGCCCAATTTATGCGGGAACGAACGAAATCCAGCGCAATATTATTGCTGAGCGTATGCTCGGCATGCCGAGGAAGTAGTATGGGGATGGACTTCACCTTTACCGAAGATCAGCTCACCTTTGTGGACGCGGTGCGCGGAATGCTCAGTCAAGAAGTCACGCCCGAGCGTATACGCGCGCGTTGGGATACTGATACCGGTGTCGACGCGGAGTTTATGGCGCAAGTCGCAGAGCTTGGCGTCATGAGCATGTTAATCCCAGAGACTTTAGGAGGATTGGGTCTCGGCGCGACAGATTTTGTGATGCTGGCACAGGCCTGCGGCGAGATGGCGGTGCCCGAGCCGGTTGTTGAGCAGGTCTTAGTGGTGGCGCCGCTGCTCACCGATATTTTAGAGCGCGGACTGGGCGGTGACTCGCTGCAGGCGATGGTCGATGATCTCATCAGCGGGCAGATGACTGTGGCGGTGTCACATCCGATTAACCCCTTCATAAATTTTGGAGACCGGTCGAATTGGATGCTGGCGGGGCAAGGCGAAGAGGTTAGCCTGGTTGCTCGTGACCATGTGGCCTTGGCATCTAAAAGAAGCGTTGATCCTTCGAGGCGTTTATTCGAGGCAGAGCTGGATAATGCGAACGCAACCTCCCTCGCCAGCGGTGATGTTGGCGCAGACTTGTGGCGCCGTACATTGAATCGTGGTGCGCTTGCTACCGCGGCTCAGTTGGTGGGTTTAGCTGAGGCGATGGTGGCACAGAGCGTCAGGTACACCAGCGATCGAGCCCAGTTTGGACGAGCTATTGGAACCAATCAGGCGGTCAAACACCTGTTGGCGGACGTGGCGGTGCAAATTGAATACGCCAAACCCGTGGTTTATCGCGCAGCTTACACCGTGGAGGTGTCACCGAGCCGGGCTGACTTTGCCGTGTCACACGCCAAGGTGGCGGCGTCCCGCGCGGCATTGCTGGCGGCGCGCCATTGTATTCAGGTACACGGCGCGATGGGGTATACCTGGGAATGTGATTTACAGATTTGGGTGAAGCGCGCGTGGGCATTGGCGCGTGAGTGGGGTGATGAGGGATTCCACAAAAACCGGATTCACGAATGGCTGCTGCAATCTAATGCATTGCTGGGCCCGGAGTTCACGTTTGGACGCCGCACCCTGACAGATACCGTCGCGGCCTAAGCCGCCGCCAACCGAGGGGATAGTTCATGGTTCAACAGGCTCAAGCCTATATCGTTGATGCGGTGAGGACGCCAACCGGACGGCGTCGGGGCTCGCTGGCCCAGATGCATGGCGCTGATTTGGGTGCAACGGTGCTCAAGGCGATCGTTGAGCGAAACGGCATTCCCGACCACGAATACGATGATGTCATCTTTGGCTGTGTCGATACCATCGGTCCGCTCGCGGGTGATATTGCGCGAACTTGCTGGCTGGCGGCGGGGCTCAGTGACGAAGTGCCGGGCACGACGATAGATCGTCAGTGCGGCTCCTCCCAGCAGTCGGTGCATTTTGCTGCTCAAGCAGTGATGTCGGGCACCATGGACGTGATTATTGCCGGCGGCCTTCAGACCATGAGCAGCATTCCCATCTCCTCTGCCATGCTAGCCGGGCAGCCCCTCGGGTTTAACGACCCTTTTACCGGCAGTGAGGGGTGGGTAGCCCGATACGGTGCCGGACTCGTCACGCAATTTAACTCGGCCCAAATGATTGCAGACAAATGGCAGCTGTCCCGGGAGGCGATGGAGCTGTTCGCGCTTGAATCCCATCGCCGGGCGCGTGCGGCGACTGATGCGGGCTACTTCGACCGAGAGATTATCCCCATCGGCGGTCTCGCAGCCGACGAAACCATTCGAGATACCTCTCTCGAGGCGATGGCCGAACTTGAGCCATTGCAGGAAGGGGGTTCCATTACCGCTGCCGTGTCGAGCCAAACCTGCGATGGCGCGTCGGCGGTATTGGTGGTTTCCGAAGAAGCGCTGAAGCGGTACAACCTGGCGCCGCGAGCGCGGATTGCTCACATGACTGTGCGCGGCGAAGATCCTATCTGGATGCTAACGGCGCCGATTCCGGCGACGGCACGAGCGGTGGCCAAGTCAGGCATACCGTTAGCGGATATCGACTTGGTGGAAATTAACGAAGCCTTTGCCTCTGTGCCCATGGCCTGGCTTGCCGAAACCGGTTATCCCCACGAGCAAACCAACGTGAATGGCGGGGCGATCGCACTGGGCCATCCGCTGGGGGCGACCGGCACCAAACTGATGACCACCCTGTTACACGAAATGGAGCGTCGTCAGGTGCGCTACGGCCTACAAACTATGTGCGAGGGTGGCGGCCAGGCCAACGTCACTATTCTGGAACGGTTGTGAGGGATGCGTTGTGACGGGACTGTGTAAAGGACGGGTTGTTATTGTTACTGGCGCGGGTGGCGGACTGGGTGCTGCCCATGCCAAGTCATTGGCCGCGGAGGGTGCGGCAGTCCTTGTCAACGATATAAACCAAGCCGCTGCGCAGGCAGTGGTCGATGAGATCGTGAGCGCGGGTGGCGAGGCCGTCGTCAACCAATCAGATATCACGAATTACGACAGCTCAGGTGAGGCAATACAGCAGGCACTGTCGGTCTACGGAAATTTTCATGCCGTGGTCAACAATGCGGGCAACAATCGGGACAGGATGTTTGCGTCGTTGAGTGAAGCAGATTGGGATGCCGTGATGGCGGTGCATTTAAAGGGTCACTTCTGTCTTGCTAGTCATGCGGTGCAGTATTGGCGGCACCAAGCGAAGGCCGGGGAAACGGTTTCTGGTCGGTTGGTTAACACCACCTCAGGTGCCGGCCTTCAGGGCTCGATCGGTCAAAGCAACTACGCTGCAGCCAAAGCAGGCATTGCGGCGTTAACGCTTAATCAGGCGGCGGAGCTTGGCCGATATGGCATTACCGCCAATGCCATTTGTCCCGTTGCAAGAACGGGCATGACCACCGCAGTACCCGAGATGGCGGCGCGAATGGCAGCACCGGAAGACGGGAGTTTCGATCATTTCGCCCCCGAAAATGTCTCCTCCGTTGTCGTGTGGTTGTGCTCCGAGGCCAGCGCCCACGTGAGTGGCAAAATTATTGAGGCTGAAGGCGGGCGCATTGCTATCGCCGACGGTTGGCGCAGCACCGAGGGAGTGGACAAAGGCTCCCGCTGGGCACCCGCTGAGGTCGGTGAGGCCTTCGAAGCCTTGTTACGTGATGAAATTCCAGCACAAAAAGTCTGGGGTAGCTGAGTGAGTCGAACGTGAAATTTAGTTTTACCGATGAGCAGTCAATGCTGCGGGACACCGCTGAGGCTTTCCTCGCCTCGGTTTCGGACAGCACGTCGGTCCGCTCCGCGATGCAATCTCCCCTAGGTTTCGATCAGGGCTGCTGGCAGCGAATCTGCTCGGAGATGTATTGGCAGGGAATTTTGGTGCCAGAGTCCTGTGACGGCCTAAGTCTTGGCGTGGTCGAAATGACGATCGCCTTTGAGCAGATTGGGCGTCGCCTGACACCTTCACCCTTGTATGCCTCGGCACTCGGTGTGGTTGCTCTTCGTTCGCTTGACGAGTCCGCGCGCCAGCAAGCGCTGTTAAAAAATGCTGCTGAAGGTCAGGTCATTGCGTTGGCGCACACCTCCGCGCGGAGCAATTGGGACACGGTTGATGTGCAGGCTCAAAAAGGCCCTGAAGGCTGGATCCTGACGGGCGAAGCGCGCTTTGTCAGCTGCGGCCATGGGGCACAAACCTTACTCGTCGTGGCCGATAACGGTGGCCAAGAAAGCCTTTTTGCGGTGGATGCTGCGATGCGGGGAGTCACAGTGTCAAAGACACCCACCATGGATCAAACCCGACCGATGGCGTCGCTGCACCTCGACTCGGTCGCCCTCGATGAGGACGCTATGCTGTCTGAAAACTGGGGGGCTAGTCGGCGTACCACCCTGGATATAGGGCGTATTTTCGTCGGGGCTGAGCAGGTCGGCTGCGCCCAAGAAAGCCTTGATAGCAGCGTGGCGTATGTTGGCGAACGGGTGCAGTTTGGGCGCACTATTGCGTCGTATCAAGCGATCAAACACAAAGCGGCAGACATGATGTTAAAGGTGGAGTCCGCTAGGTCATTGCTCTATTTTGCGGCATGCATCGCCGACGAATGGTTGGCCGGTGATGCCTCTGATGGTGATCTTGCTGAAGCCGCGTCGATGCTTTCATCATGCGCCGGAGACGCTGCCTTCTTTTGTGCCGGCACCGGGATTCAGCTCCATGGGGGCGTCGGCATTACCGAAGAATACGATATCCAGCTTTATTTCAAGCGTGCTCGTTCAACCGAGAGTTACCTGGGTCGTCCAGACGAACATCGCGAGGCCATTGCGAAGCGGTTGTTGGATGAGGACGCGTCGCATGCAGCTTAAGTTTACTTCAGAGGATGAGTTGTTTCGCCGAGAAGTCGCTGATTGGCTCACGGACAACCTCAGCGGTGAGTTTGCTCCGATAAAGCACCGCGGCGGTCCCGGCGATGAGCACGTGTTTGTAGAAGAGCGCAAGGCGTGGGAACAGCGACTCGCTGAAGGCGGCTGGACGTGCATTGGTTGGCCAGAGGCTTGGGGGGGCAAGAGTGCAACCATCGAGCAGCAGGTCATTTTTAATGAGGAATACGCGCGTGCAGGGGGTCCAGGTCGCGTGGGGCATATCGGTGAAACCCTGACCGGTCCAACCTTACTCGCCTTTGGATCTGAAGCGCAAAAACATCGCTATTTGCCCGGTATTCGGGCTGGCAAGGAGCTGTGGTGCCAGGGTTATTCCGAACCAAGTGCCGGCTCAGACCTGGCGAACGTGCGCACCAGGGCTGTGTTGGATGAAACGTCAGGAGAGTGGCGCATCACGGGCCAGAAGGTATGGACTTCGTTGGCTCATGAGTCAGACTTTGTGTTTGTGCTGGCAAGAACGAACCCCGAGGAGTCAGCTCATCGGGGCTTAGGCTTTTTTCTGGTGCCCATGCGACAGGAAGGCGTTTCGATACGCCCCATTACCCAGTTAACGGGAACCGCCGAGTTCAATGAAGTATTTTTTGATGAAGCGGTTTGCGCCGCGGACGACATCGTCGGCGCTCCCGGCGAGGGTTGGAAGGTCGCGATGGGGCTTCTGGGATTTGAACGTGGCGTATCGACCTTGGGCCAGCAGATGTTGTTTCAAACGGAGCTTGATGAGGTGATCCGGCTGGCGAAAAACAATGGCGCCGCCCGTAACCCAGCCATCAGACAGCGAATTGCCGAGGCGCATATTGGTCTTCGTACGTTACGCTATAACAGTTTGCGCATGCTCTCCGGCGGCGAGGACGGTAGTTTAAGTCGAGAGGCGATGATTTATAAGTTGTGCTGGTCGAGTTGGCATCGCAATCTTGGCAAGCTGGCGATGGACGTGCTGGGGCCGGATGCAGAATTGATCGAGAATGAACCCTATGAGCTGGGTCGCTTGCAGTCACTGTTTCTCTTTACGCGAGCCGATACCATCTATGGTGGCACCAACCAGATACAGCGCAATATTATCGCTGAGCGCGCGCTGGGTATGCCGCGAGAACCGCGTGGAAATTCGTAAGGAAGTGTTATGAGCAACAAAGCACCTAGTTACGTGGAGGGACATCAGCTTCTTGCTGGGAAGTCGGTGTTAATCACCGCAGCGGCGGGTGCTGGTATTGGATTTTCTGCTGCGCAGCGCGCGGTTGAAGAGGGGGCGAGGGCTGTGGTCATCAGTGATATCCACGATGCCAGACTTGCGCAGGCAGTTGAAACACTGTCAGCACTGTCCCCGAAAACCAACGTGCACGGCATTCGTGCCGATGTGACCCAAGAGCAGGAGGTCCAGCATCTGGTGTCGACCGCTGATGATAGGGTGGGCGGTGTCGATATCTTGATCAACAACGCGGGCCTTGGCGGTACCCGCTTATTGGTCGACATGACCGATGAAGAGTGGAGCCGCGTGTTGGACATCACGTTGACTGGCACCATGCGAATGACTCGAGCGATGCTGCGACTGATGCAGCCGCGGGGCAGCGGTGTCATCGTGAATAACGCATCGGTCTTGGGCTGGAGAGCGCAGGCAGAGCAGTGCCATTACGCGGCGGCGAAGGCAGGGGTCATGGCGCTTACTCGCTGTGCCGCTGTGGAGGCGGCTGAGTTCGGTGTCCGTGTCAACGCGGTCTCGCCAAGTATTGCCATGCACGATTTTCTGCGCAAAACCACACCGCCCGAGCTCCTTGAGCAGCTTGCATCAAGAGAGGCGTTTGGGCGTGCGGCCGAAGTGTGGGAGGTGGCGAATGTCATGATGTTTCTGGCATCCGATTATTCCAGTTACATGACCGGTGAGGTCGTATCGGTATCCAGTCAGCACCCCTAGGAACCAACGCAGTAACACCAAACGCCTGTATGGGCAGTGGGAAAAGAAGATGAATGACACAGCATGGGATCGAGAAGTGGATGTGTTGGTGGTTGGCACCGGAAACGGAGCCCTCACATCTGCATTGTGCAACTGGGAAATGGGCACCAAAGATGTATTGATTGTCGAGAAGACCGATAAGGTCGGAGGTACCAGCGCGAGTTCGGGCGGCGGCATCTGGATTCCGGTAAATCACTACGCCCAGGCCTGCGGTGCCGAGGACTCTATCGAAGATGCTAAGACCTATCTCATGGGCACCCTTTTTGGCGAAGACGTTCCTGAGGCAATGATTGACGCGTACCTCGAGAATGGCCCTAAGATGCTCAAGTTCCTTGCTGACCGTACGGATGTCATTTACGAGTCCCTCGAGCACTATCCAGACTATTACACCAACTACGACGGTGCGCGACCGGGTCACCGATCTCTTGAGCCAGCACCAATCGATATGTCCGAGCTGGGCGGTGACTGGAAGAATTTGCGCTGGTCGCATCACATGATGCGCATGTTTAATCGTATTCACTTCACGCAGGTTGAAGCTCATACCATCATGACCCAAGCCCCGGGATGGAAGTCTCTGCTCGCCAAGCTCATCGTGGGCTACGTGATCGACTTGCCGTGGCGCCTGAGGACCGGCATTGCACGCCGGCTGTGCACGGGATCGGCGGGTGTGGCTCGCCTCTATTTATCCGTTAAAAAGCGCGGCATACCGGTTGAGTTCAATACGCGTTTCAAGGCGCTTATTGCGGAGGGCACTCAGGTCCTGGGTGCTCAGGTGGAGCAAGGTGGTCAGTTGGTCTCTATTCGCGCCAAAAAGGCGGTTGTGCTGGGTGCTGGGGGCTTTGAGAAAAACCAGGCATTGCGTGAAAAATATTTGCCGGCTCCTACCAACACAGCATGGAGCGCTGGCAACACGGCCAATGAGGGTGATGCCCTGCTGGCGGGTCTTGAAGTCGGGGCGAAAACACGATTGATGAAAGATGCGTGGTGGACGACCACCTTGTGTGTGCCCGATGAACCGACTCCGCGGTTATCGATTATGGAAAAATCGTTTCCGGGTTCCTGCGTTGTCAACAAAGCAGGCAAGCGATTTGCCAATGAATCGCAAAACTACATGGCGTTTCAGAAAGAGCTTTTTGCAACCCATACTGATCAGACACCTAATGCCCCGGCCTGGCAGATCTTTGATGCGCGTTTCCGTCGAAATTTCATGGTGGGCCCGCTGATGACGGCGGCGATGAAGCCCGATTGGCAGATCCCCAAGACGTGGTTTGACACCGGCTTTGTCGCCAAGGCAACTACTATTCGAGAGCTGGCGTCGATCATGGGAATCGATCCCGACGGTCTCGAAGAAACCATTGGTAAGATGAATGACTACGCGCGCACGGGTGTCGATGAGGAATTTCATCGAGGGGAATCTGCCTACGATCGTTATTACGCCGATCCGTCGATCAAACCCAATCCCTGCTTGGCGCCGATCGACGAGGCGCCGTTTTACGCGATGCGGATTGAAGCGGGGGACTTTGGGACGCTTGGTGGCCTTGATACCGATACCAACGGTCGGGTGAAGTGTGAGGCGGGCGGCGTTTTTGACGGTCTGTTTGCGGTCGGCAATAGCTCAGCGGCAATACTGCCTACCTATCCCGGGCCGGGGGCGACTCTGGGGCCGGCCATGACGATGGCGTATCAGAGCGCCAAGTTCATCAATCAGCATGCGGGATGATCTTATGGCGCTTGATCTCGAGGCAATCGAATTAATCAAACAGCTCAAGGCACGGTATTTCCGTTTTATCGACACGCGCAACCTCGAGGGTTTGCGTACCGTGTTCACTGAAGATGCCACCGCCAAATTTAAGGGCGCAGACTATGATTTCGATCTGGCGGGCTGGCCAGCGCTTGAGGCCTTTTATACAAAGTCCTTTACACCGCAGGCATTCGGTATGCACAACGGCCATCATCCGGAGATAACGGTTGATGGCGATCGGGCCACGGGGATTTGGTATTTGCAGGATATTTTCGTCAACCTGGCACAGGACATCACTATCATGGGCAGCGCCCTATACCACGACGAATATCGCTTTGAAGATGGCGCGTGGCGCATTGCTAGCACGGGATATGAACGGCTATGGGAAGAGCATCACGCGCGAGGCGAAGCAGTAACCCTGCGCGTCAAGCCTATCGCCGATTGATTTGAGCGTCCGTTCCGGGCGCGACACATAGGGAGCTGTTATGAAAGAAGTCGTCATTGTCGACAGTATTCGAACCGGATTGGCGAAATCATTTCGCGGCAGCTTCAATCTGACCCGCTCTGATGATATGGCGGCGCACCTTATTGATACCCTGCTGGATAGAAACCCTCAGGTCGACCCCTCCATGGTCGAAGATGTGATTCTGGGGGCCGCGAGTCAGGCTGGCGAGCAAAGCTTTAATATGGCCCGAATGGCCGCTGTGCTCTCCCGTCTGCCCATCGAGACAACAGGGACAACTGTCAGCCGTTTTTGTGCCTCGGGCTTACAAACCATTGCCATGGCGGCCAATCAGATTGGTTCAGGGTTTTGTGATGTCATGATGGCGGGCGGCGCCGAATCCATCTCCATGCGACAGCGACAGGAGATCGGTGCGTTTGAGCGAAACGCGACCCTGCTCGAGTCCAAACCTGATATTTACATGGAAATGGGCCAGACCGCCGAGGTCGTTGCAGACCGGTATCAGGTCACCCGTGCCATGCAGGATGCTTATGCACTCCAGAGCCAGCTGCGCTATGCCGCGGCAGTAGGAAGTGGGGCTATTGCAGAAGAAATAGCGCCCATGACGGTCACGATGAAACGCGTTGATCGCGAGACCAAAGAGGAATCGCTTCACGAAGTCGTGGTTGATAGGGATGAGTGCAATCGAGCCGACACCACCGCTGAGGGGTTAGCGCAACTCAAGCCAGCGTTCAGGGAAGAGGGGAGCGTCACGGCGGGTAATTCATCCCAGTTAAGCGACGGCGCTTCGGTCTCATTGCTGATGAGTGCTGACAAAGCGTCTGAGCTCGGGGTCACACCGATGGGCTATTTCAGAGGCTTTGTGACGGCCGGCTGCGAGCCCGATGAGATGGGGATTGGTCCGGTCTTCGCCGTGCCCAAACTGCTTGCCCGCGCCGGGCTCTCGGTAGGTGATATAGACGTTTGGGAGCTCAATGAGGCCTTTGCGTCACAGTGCGTTTACTGCCGCGATACGCTGGGTATTGAGAATGCGAAGTACAACGTCAATGGCGGTAGCATCGCCATCGGCCATCCCTTCGGTATGACCGGTGCGCGCATGGTAGGTCACGCTTTGCGCGAGCTCAAGCGCCGTGGTGGCCGCTATGCGGTGGTCACTATGTGCGTGGCTACTGGCGAGGGCGCAGCAGGGCTTATCGAAGCGATATAGCGCGCTTAGGTTGCTCATAGACCCAAACCAACGCTGAAGACGCGGGAGGGCCTCAGCAAAGGGCGGGCCTGCGTTGGCGTGAAAAATCGATTAAAGTATTCGTCATCAGCCTTTCGAGTGTGGGTTATGTCTGACCTTGGCTTAAGAAACATCACCTTTGCTGTGGACGAGGTGCCCTTCATTTGGAACCCCGCGAATCCCTCGTTTTCCGTGCTGATGAATCAGATCACGTTCTTTGTTGTCGGGTTTGAAAAATACATGTGTCGGGTCATGCGAGATGCGGAGCAGGTCATCACCGATCCCGAGGTCATGGAGGAGGCCAAGGCCTTTCGACGTCAAGAGGCGATTCACGCACAAAAGCACTTGCAGCACGCTCGAGCGCTGATCGCTCGTTATCCGGCATTGCAAGGAACATTTGATCAAGTGCTGCGGGATTATGATGAGCTCTACGAGCGAGAGTCCCTTGCCTACCACCTCGCCTACGCCGGTGGACTCGAAGCGATGTTCACGCCTTTCTTCAAAATGATTTTGGATCACCGCGCGGTGCTGTTCGAGGAGGGGGACATTAACGTCGCATCATTATTCCTTTGGCATTTTTGCGAAGAGATCGAGCACCGAAGTTCAGCATTCATGGTCTACAACCATGTGGTGGGTAGTCATTGGTTCCGGCTGCGTAACATTCCGAGCTTTCAGCGACACACCCATGGGCTGTTTGACAGGATTAAATCTGACTTTGAGCGGAAGTTGGCAGATGTTCCAATGGCTGCCTTCGCAGATGACCCGTTTAGTAAAATCCCCTGGAGCGCAAAAATGCGTTCTGCGCTCGGGGTGTTTTTATCTCAGGCTCCTTGGCACGACAGCGTGAATCAGCCCTTGCCGGATTATTATGCCGAGTGGATGGCGGCGTGGCGCAACGGTGAGGATGTATCAAAAATTTATGGCACCGAGTTAGCGTTGCACTAATGGGCGAAGCTAAAACGTTTCTCGAGCTCACCTACCTTCTGGGCGGTTTCACGCCTGAGAATATCCAAAGCTGGATTTTTGTAAAAAGTCCGTTGGCGCTTCACCACTGGACAATGAACGTGGTCGAAATTCTGTTGCTGATAGGGGCAGGGTGGGGCCTTCGGTTCTCGATCGGCCGTTTCAGATCGGGTGAAACGATTTACCTCGGCTTCTGGCTCGCGTCGGTCATTTTTATGTTGGCGATCGAGGTGCCGGTTTACTTCCCGGAGCTGCTTGGCGGTCAGTCCACTAGCCTGTATTTCATTCACAACGAGTTCACGGTTAATTTTTTCTTCGGCCGCGCTCCCCTCTACATCATGGGTTTGTACCCGGCCTTGATGTTTACCAGTTTTGCTTTG
>Ga0181561_10000958_pt1 | contig 25155 bp, 20 predicted proteins | sample 011ome_19_FD_133760 | JGI IMG/M metagenome (GOLD analysis project Ga0181561, IMG submission 133760) | Coastal salt marsh microbial communities from the Groves Creek Marsh, Skidaway Island, Georgia - 011510BT metaG (megahit assembly) | ecosystem: Environmental > Aquatic > Marine > Intertidal... | reverse complement strand
GTGAGCAGCTTGTAAAACTTCGGCGCGAGCGGCAGGTACGTCTTCGGGTTGTGCATCGCGAGCTCGGAGAGGACGGTCACCGCGGCCTGGACCACGGACTGGTCGTCGTCTTCCAAGCACTCGGTGAGACGCGCGAACGACGGCCGCAGCGCCTCGGGGTACCGCAGGAAACACTTGTACAGACACAAGCACGCGCGTCGGCGCAGATCCGGCTTATGGTTGTTCAGCAACGAGTACACGTCCGCGACGAGGGTCTGCGACAGCTCCGGGGTCACGATGTTTCCGAGGCACGAGATCGCGAGCGCCGCCTCCGCCGGGTTCGGCGACGCGAGATCCTTCTTCAGTAAGTTTGGAATCAACAGCACGACGTCGGTGTCGTCGCCGAACGATTGCGTCGCGGCGAGGTACCCGACGCGCTTGTACTTCACGTTCACGCTGACGCTCATGAGCTCGACGACGTGGAACGACGCCCAGTTCATGTTGAACCCCAGGGTGTGGAGGTACGTCGCTTTCTCGAGCGCGACGGCTTTCGTGCGAACGTCCGGGCTCACGATCTGGGATTGGAGTTGGAATTGGCGAGAGGGGTTCGGACCGGGTCAGATCGCGCGATCGAACGACGAGCGGGGTACCGCGACGCGCGGGGAGGGTCGAAACGGGGTCGATCCGGAGTCGACAGCGGCGCACCTCCGTGCGAATGTCCTGGAGGCACTTGTTGATGAAGTTCTTCTGGCTGCCGTCGCCCTTTTGCGCGCGTATCGCCGTGATCATGTCTTTGAGGTTCTTCTGGAACATATACGTCGACGCCGAGCCCATCATGCTGCTCTCCGGCTTCAGCCGGCGCTGGGATCCGAGCGATGACATGGACGACATCGTGCGCGGACGGTCTCACGCCTCGACCCCCCGCGCGCGTCTCTTAGAACGACGACGAACCGCGGCCGATGGTGAATCGCGAGGAGGCCGCGCCTATTTTCCGCCACCGACGACGATTCGCCTCGATCGGGAGTCGCGACCGGTCTCGCGCGGACGTCGCCCGCCGACGATCGATCGAACGCGACCGCTTCTCTCCTTCGCTCACTCTCGGTGAGGTGCGACCGTCGCCCGTGCGCCTCGCGCGCCAGGGAATGGGACCTCGGCGGCGTCGAGACGGCAATTCGCTCGCGCTCAACACCCCTGCAGTTCGCCTCAAGTTGAGACGAAATTCGACCTGAGTCGCGTTCACACTTGATTGTAACGTTTTTCACCCACCATTCGGTTTCAACATTTGATGGCGTCCCCTTTCAACCTACCGATGAACATATTTTGACTGAAGGCGGCGCAGCGAGCAGGTGCAGGTCGTTGAACGCCAGGGATTCGCCGCTTCGCCGTAGCCGCCACATCGAACGGGGCAGCGTCGCGCGTCACACGCCTCCGGCGCACCCATCATGGGCGTCCTCGATGGCAACGCGGACTCCTCGACCGTGGTCCTCGGCAGGCACGGCACCGCGGTCCTCGGCGCGTGCGCCGCCCCCGGGGGCGCGGCGGCCACGGTGCAGGGCGACGGCGTGCACGTGCACGATCGCGAGACGCAGACGCGCGCGCGGTCGTGGGCGGTCGGCCGAGGCCACGGCTTCGCGGCGCCGGCGACGTACGACGCCGGGAGCGGGATGTACTTCGCGGCGATTCTGCCCCCGGGCGGGAGGGAAGATCCCGCGCTCGTCGCGTGGACGAAGGACGATCCCGCGGCGAGCCTCGACGCCGCCGTGGGCGGGGGCTCGACGCGGTTACCGGACGGCGTCGCCGCGCTCGTGCCCGTGGGCGAGGGCGACGATCGCGCGGAAGGCGGCGGCGTCCTCGCCGTGGACGGCCACGGCGGCGTTCGATGGTTCGGTCCCGACGCGAGGAAGCTCGCGGCCGCGCCCGGCGCGACCGGCGGCGCGGACGAGAAGCGGAGACGCGTCGTGGAGGCGGCGTCCGCGGCGTCGCCGACGGGCGGCGGCGGCGTCCTCGTCGTGACGTCCGACGCCGCTTCCGGCCGCGGCGGCACCGGCGGCGGCGGGAACCGCGTCGCGGCGCTGTACCGCGCCAAGGGCGGCGAGCACAGCGGCAGGAGCGTCGAGACGGTGTGGGAGGTCGTCATAGAGCCGGGGCACGGGAACGACGACGGCGCGCGCGTCGTCGCCGCCGCCGCGGACGACGACCACCTGTGCATGTTTTGGTCGAACGACGAGTGGTGCGCGTACGACCCTAAGGCGACGCCGAAACATCCGGAAGACAAGGGCTTATGGGACGAGCCCGGGGTGCCGACGAGGAAACTTCAGATCGCCGCCGGCGCGGGCACGCCTTCCATGGAAAACCTCTCGCTGAATAAGAGCGGAAAAGGCAAACGCTCGGGGCGGGAGACGACGAACACGAGCTCTACCGACGCGCTCCCCGCCGCGACGCTCGCGGCGATGGGCGGCGGGTACTTCCTCCTCGCGATCGTCGGCGCGCCCGGGAGCGACGGCGGCGCGCGGCTCGCGATCGTGGACGCGAAGTACGGCGCGGTGCAGAGCGTCGACGACGTCGGCGGCGGCGGCGGCGGCGGCGGCGGCGGCGGCGCGGATGACGGCGTCGCCGCGATCGTCCTCCCCGACGACGGCGACCGCGCGTCTCGAACGATCATCACGTGCCACGCGGGCGAGGTCATCCTGTCCGAGATGGATACCCCGCCGAAGTTGAGCCTCCTTGCGGTCATGGGGAAGCTGTGCGCCGACGAGCGCGGCGAGCCGGCGAGGATTCTCCTCGGGAAGGAGGGCTTCAAAGCCGCGAACAAGCCGGCGCAGTACGGTATTTACAAGCCGAAGATGCCGACCGAAGATCAGATCCCGCGTAAGAAAGCGAACGAACCCTTGACGTTCCTCGGGGACCCGAGAGAGAGCGACTGGTGGAACGACGGCTTCGAGAAGAGCGAGAGGATGGCGATCGAGACGATCGAACTCTTCGATGGCGACGCCCCGCTCGACGAGGACGCCGCGTTGAAAGCGATCGACCCGTTCTTAAACGGCGACGAGATGTTCGCGCCGCTCGCGTTGGACGCGGTCATCCGCGGGTGCGTGAAGAACAAACTGTGGGAGCTCCTTAGGGGCGTCATCGGGCGAGGATTCGTCACCGGCTCCGCGGCGGCGCCGCAGCTCGTCAGGGCGTACATCGAGAACGACCGCGCGTTGGACCTCGAAAAGTTTTACGTCCAGGCGATCGAGTACGATCCGCTCGACATCCGACGCGCGCTGGACGCCATCTTACCCGACTGCGACGGGCCGTCGTTCTCGGCGGAGGCGCTCGCCGCGGTGAAGGCGAGGCACGTCAAGATCGCGAAACTCGCGGTCAGGGATGCGGAACGCGCGGAGAAGGAGAGGCGAGAGACGAAACAAAAACACGGCACGTACGCGGAGAAGGAACAACGCGCGAAGGCGTCGCTCGCGCGCGCGCGCGTGTGCACCGCCGCCGTGGAGGCGTTCCCGGAGACGCCGTACGCGTGCGCGCTTCACTTCGTCGTGAGCTACGCGCTCGATTCCGTGACCGCGGCGAGGACGCTCTTGGGGCTGCCGATGTCCGCGGCGACGAAGCTCGTCGCGTACCTTTCAAAGTGGCTCGCCGTCTACGCCGGCGAGGGCGACGACGGGCCGATCGACCCGGAGATCGACCAGCTCGTCGCGATGCCGACGATGACGTCGATCGTGACGTGGACGAACGGGATCATCGACTCGCACTTCAGCTCGCTCGCGATGGCGACGTCGTCGAAGGGCGGGGAGAGCGACGGCGGCGCCGAGAGCGCGGAGGACGCGGAGGTGGAAGCGCTGAAGAAGAACGCGGAGAAGCTGCAGCGGGCGTGCGCCGCGGTGGGGAAGATGAAGGGCGCGCTGCAGCACGTTCGGGAGGGCGCGCCGCTGCCGGACGACCAGGGCGTGAAGTCGACGACGTACAGCATCGAGAGGATCGAGGACTGGTGATGGACGGCGTCGCGCTACTTACCGAGCGTCTAATGCGAACGCCAAAGCTGCTAACGCGCGCGCTTCTACTCCATTCCGTCGCTGTCGCTGTCGTCGAGCAACAGCGCCTCTTCTAACCCGTCCAGTCCCGCCTCCTCGTCCTCGTCCTCCGCGCGTTCCTCTCTTCTGTGCCACCACCCGCTCAGCGCCGCGTGCGCGCCCTCGACGACGATCAAAATCCCGGCGACGACGAGCAGTGCGAGCGCCCAGAGCGTCCCCGCTCCCGGGTACCCCAACGCAGACGCGAGACTCGCGCCGAAGAGCTGCCCGAGAAGCTCCCCGGAGAAGTACAGCGACACGAAGACGCCGTTCACCATGTCCACGTACATCGGACCCTCGCGCTTCACCGCGGCCTGGAGCAGCGGCAGCAGCGGCACGAACGCGAGCGCGGATCCGAGGCCGTACACGCACGACGCGGCGAGCACGTTGAGATTCCAACGCGCGACGTCGCTCACCTCGGACGATTCGCGAAGCAACGCGCTCGGACCGAACAAGAGGTGCGCGATAGACATGCACCCCATCCCGACGACGGCGAGCGCGACGTCGCCGACGAGACTGTCGTGCGATATCATCCCCACGATCGGGGTTATGACCGCGTACAGACCCGCTAAGATGGCGTACACGACGCCGATGTTCGACGCGGATAGGTTCAGCGTCTTGCGCAGATGCAACGGCAACGTCGTGGGAATCCCGCCGAAGGACGTGGATATCACCAGCGCCGCGGTCGCGATTGCGACGAACGTCGGGTTCGCGAGTAAGCGTCTAAACTTCGGCTTCTCCTCGTCCTCCCTCGGCGCCTCCGCGTCGACGTTTCGCACCGTCTCCAACGCCCTGGACACGACCGGCGCGGCGAGGAGGACGAGCGCGGCGTTGACGAGCAGAGGCAAGGTTGGGGACGACCCGCCCGCGTCGTACAGGTACCCGCCGATGATGGGCCCTATCAGCGTCCCGAACCCGGCGCTGACTTCCTGCAACCCGGCGGCTATCGACACCGCGTCCGGGACGGCTCTCGTGACGACGCACAGCATCGTGACGCTCTCCAGCGCGATGGCCATTCCCTGAAGGAGACGCATGACCCCCCATACGACGTACCCGGACTCGCCTCCCAAGACGCACAGCGCGACCGCGGCGGCCTGCGCGAGGAGGCCGCACACGACGCATCGCTTCGCGCCGAAGCGCCACGAGAGCCGCTGCGCGAACGGCGACGCGACGAGGACGCCCGCGGGGAGCGCGGAGAAGACGACGCCGACGAGGAACGGCGGCAGCCCCGCGCGTCGGAAGTCGTTCCCGAGGAACGGGAACGGCACGGACGTCGACGCGGTGCTCACGACGGACGCGAAGCAGAACACGCCCATGACGCCGCGGTGTTTCGATAAGATCTCCCACGACGACGTCGGTCGCGTCTCGTCGTCGTCGTCGCGGGACGTCGGTCGCGTCTCGTCGTCGTCTTTGTCGTCGCGGGAGATGCTGACGAGACGCGCGCGGTCGTCCGAGCGCTCGGAGTCCGAGTCGTTCCACGGGTCCAGGGGTCGTCGCTCTTCTCGGTCGCGCTCGCGTCGCGACATCCCTCGAGCTCTCTAGAATCGATGTCGCGATGTGTGACGCATCGTCGTCGTGCGAATCGTGCGCCTCGTGCGCCGCGTAGTGTCGGAGCGACGCCTCGTCGGATTCTTCACTCGCGACGAAACTTGACAGGACTGCGAGTGGTGAAAAAAAAACGCGGGTCGAGACGTTCAGCTCGGTTCGCGCGGCCGCACGACCCCTCAAGATGGCGGACTCCGATCACCCGGACCTCCTCAGGGTCCTCATCGCGACGGACAACCATCTCGGCGTGCACGAGAAGGATCAAGTCCGCAAGGACGACGCGTTCATCACGTTCAGGGAGATATTCGAAATAGCGAAACAGCAGAAAGTCGACTGCGTCTTCCTCGGCGGGGATCTGTTCGACATCAACAAGCCCTCGAGGGAGACGATGGTTCGAACGATGGAGATCCTTCGGGAGTACTGCCTGAACGACAACCCGGTGCAGATCGAGGTCTTGAGCGACCAGACCGTGAACTTTCCGAGGTGCGCGACCCGCGCGCGATGGATGGTTTTTCTCCCGGGTGCCTAGATTCGATCGCCCCTCTCTCTCCCCGCCCAGCAGATCTGACGCGCCCGTCCCCTCGTTCCGCTCCACAGGCGCGGGGTCGTGAACTACGAGGACCCCAACTACAACGTCGGCCTTCCCGTGTTCATGATTCACGGTGCGCGCGCGTCTCGACCCCCCGCGCTCGAGTCGGGACGACCGGGGCGGGTGCCAACCAACCTCCGCGACTCGCTCGTCGCTCCTCCTCCCCGACCAACGCGCCCGGCACCCCCCTCCTCCCTTCCGCGTCCACAGGCAACCACGACGACCCCGCCGGGGGCGAGAACCTCAGCGCGATCGACGTCCTCGCCGCGTGCAACCTCGTGAACTACTTCGGCAAGCACACCCTCGGCGGGTCGGGGACGGGGAAGATTAAGATCAAGCCGGTGCTTCTTCAGAAGGGCGAGACGCGCATCGCGCTGTACGGCCTCGGGTACATACGCGACGCGCGGCTGCATCAGATGTTCAGCGTGAAAGGGAACGTGGAGTGGGCGCGACCGGAGGATAAAGAGGGCATGCGCGTCGGGTCTTGGTTCAACGCGATGCTGATCCATCAGAACCGCGTGCATCACTCGCCGAAAAACGCGATATCGGAGCGGTACCTCCCGTCTTGGCTCGACTTGGTCGTCTGGGGGCACGAACACGAGTGCCTCGTCGAGCCCACAGAGGACTGCACGGGCAACTTTAGCATCTCGCAGCCCGGAAGCTCGGTGGTGACGAGCCTCATCGAGGGCGAGGCGAAGAAGAAGCAGATTTTACTCTTGGAAGTCCGAAAGGATCCGGACAACCCGGACGGCGCGCCGTTTTGGCGCACGACGCCGATCCCGCTCGAGACGCCGCGGCCGTTCAAGTACGTCCAACTCTCCCTGAGCGATCGCGCGAAGCTGTCCGCGGAGGACGGCGGGCTCGGGCCGGACTGGAACCCCGGCGACGTCGCGGGCGCGCGGCGCGGCGTGAAGGGCCGAGCCGGCGGCGGCGCGCAACACGAAGCGTGGGTCCACGGCGTGCTCGAGAAGCAAGTCAACGACATGATCGAAGACGCGTGCGCGCCGTTCAAGCAGCGGAAGGTCCCGAGCGCGGACATCCCGCTGCCGCTCGTGCGCGTTAGGGTCGACTACACCGGCGGGTTTAGCACGATAAACGCGCAGAGGTTCGGGCAAAAGTTCGTCGGAAAAGTCGCGAACCCGAACGACTTGCTTCAGTTTTTTAAATCCGCGGCGAGGCGGAAGAAGGACGAGAACGAGCCGTCGAGGCCGGGCGCCGCGGACGAGGACGAGGACGAGGAGCTCATCAACAACCCCGCGGTGCAGGACCAGAAGAGGATCGAAAAGCTCGTGAGCGACAACCTCAGCGCGGGTTTGCAGCTCCTGAGCGAGAACGACCTCTCCAACGCGTTGGACGACTTCGTGAACCGCGACGCGAGCGCCATCGTGAACCTCGTGAAGCAGCGCCTGAAGGAGACGCAGACGCTCGCGGAAGAAGACGGCATCGGCGAGGACGACGACGGTTTCATGGAGGACGACGCCGCGCGTCGGGTCGAGGCGGCGGTGCAGCAGCGATTGGCGAGGAGCGCGCCCACGGCGGCGGCGGCGGCGGCGGCGGCGGCGGCGGCCGCGGGCGCGGGCGCCGCGGAGCCGCCCGCGGGGCCGACGCCGATGGAGGCGGCCGCCGCGGAGAGAGAGAAGACGCGGCGGATGATGCAGACGGGCGCGGCGGCGATGAACGAGGAAGCGCTCGACGAAGATTTCGGCGAGGACGCGAGCGCGCCGGCGGCGAGGACCGCGCGCGATGACGACGCGCGGCACGCCGCTCCCGCGGCGAAATCGCCCCCGGCGGCGGCCGCGCCCGCGCGCGGGAGGAGGAGCGCCGCGGCGGCGTCGTCAGGCGGCGGCGGAGGCGGCACGCTCGACGCGTTCCTTCAGCCCGCGTCGTCGACGGGTGGGAGAGGCGGACGCGGCGGACGTGGCGGGCGCGCCGCCGGCAGAGGCCGCGGCCGCGGCCGAGGGAAAGCGGCCGCCGCGGACAGCGACTCCGGCGACGACGACGTCATCGAGGACTCCGAGGATTCTGGGGACGAGGACGTCGTCCCGATGAGCGCGCCCAAGCGCGGCGGCGCGAGGCCGACGCGCGCGGCGAAGGCGGCGGCGGCGACGCGGTCCCGCCGCGGAGCCGCCGCGGACACCCCGGACGAGTTCGAATTCGATGAGCACTCCGACGACGACGACGACGACGACGTCGTCGAGGACTCCGGGGACGACGCCGAGATCGCGACTACGAACCGACGCGGCGCGAAGCGTAAGGCCCCGGCGGCGGCGAAGAAGAAGTCGCCCGCGAAGAAACCAAAAAAGTCTCCGGCGAAGAAGTCGCCGGCGAAGCCTCCGCCCGGGCGCGCGCGCGCGAGCCGCGTGATCGAGATCGACGACAGCGGGGACGAGGACGACGAAGAGGTCCCCGCGACCGCGCGCGGGCGAGCGAGCCGGTCGAGAGGGGGAACGCAGGCGTCGCGAGGGTCGAGGCGGTGATCGCGAGATGGGTCGCGGAGAAGGACGACGTCGACGACGACGACGGCGGGAGGGACGACGACGACGACGACGACGACGACGACGACGACGAGGGTGACGAGGACGAGAGAACGCGCGGCGCACGCATAGCATCGACGATCAGTGACACGGAATGCGCGCACAGTACGGTCGCATCACATCACATCGTTTCGTTCTCGCGTTCCTGAGTCTTTCACGCGACCAACGCCCCGAAAGGCTTCGTCAGAATTTTCGCGACTGGCTCGAGAAACGGTCTCGCGACGAGCCACCCGAGCTTGACCATCGGTCGGACGCACAGCCAGACGAGCGCGAACGCGAGCGCGAGCGTCACGACGAAGACGGAGTCGGCCTCCTTCGCGGCCGCCGCCGCGGCGTCCGCGCGCTTCGTGGCGTCGTCCTCGAGGACCTCGCCGGCGTCGCCTTCGGCCTCCGCGGCGAGGAGCTCGCTCGCTTTCACGAAGCCCTTCCGCGGGCTCGAGGGCGCGTCGTCCGAGGTCGTCGGGGTGTCGTCGCGGAGCTCTCTCGCGGCGGCGGCCTTTTCGTCGTCGAAGGCGACGCGCGGGGAGCCGCCGTGCGGGGAGCTGCGCGTGCGCTTGATCTCCGCGGGCTCGTCCGCGGCGGCGTCGGAAGAGGGCGGCGACGGCGGCGAGTCCGTCATCGCGTCGGCGCACGCCTGTTGGTTCGACTTCTTCTTCATGCGAGCCATGCCGCGAGGAGAGAGGTCGCGCGGGGTGGTGTATCGGGGAAGGAACGCGACCACGACACGAGTTAGGGTTGAGCGAGAACGACACAGCAGCGACGGGACGAAAGTTTATTTCGCTCGCGCGCCGCCTCCTCTCCTAGCCTCTCCCTCCGCCGTCGCTCACTCGTGCGACGCCCCGCCGTCGATCATCGACTCGAACAGCTTGTTATCTAAGTACGGCTCCAGCTCCCACACCTCCGCGCACCCCTCTATCTTCCCTCGCTCGAGCGCCTCCGCGACGCCCTCGTCCTCGAGCGAGTCGCCGCCCGCGAACGGCTGCTGCGACAGGTACGACGCCACCGCCTCCTTCACCTCAACCTCGCTCTCGATCTGTTCGAGCACCGCGACGCACAGCCACAGCCACTCCTCTATCGTGCGATTCGCGCCCCACGGCACGCGCGCGAGGAGGACGCTCCCGGGGACGTCGTCGATCCAGTGCCTCCTGCCCGACGCGGCGTCGGCGTCGGCGTCGGCGTCGTCGGCGTCGGCGTCGGCGTCGCGGAAAAGGGCGTCCGCCGGCGCGAAAGCCGCGGCGCCGCCCTCCGCGGCGTCGACGGCGACGGCGGCTTTAAACTCGTCCAGAAGGTCCGCCGCCTCGAAGTAGATGTGAATCGCCTTCGCGGCCTCCGCGAGCACGCCCTCGATCGCGTCCGTGAGCTTCTCCGGCGCCGCCTCGACCTCGCTCGGGTGCCGCAACCCGTTCAACACGAACTCTCGCAGACGCGGCGACGGCGCGGTGTTCATCACGCGGCCGAGGACGCCGTTCTGGTGCTCGCTCGCGTCCTCGTCTTTCGTCCCGGTCGCGGCGTCGAACAGGTCGGGGATCAGACGCAGGTGTTTTAAACCCTCGATGTGCATGATCTTCCACTTCTTCATCGCTTGCTCGAGCTTCAGCAGAGGCTCGAGGTTAATCTCCATCGTTCGCGTCGTCGTCGTCGAACGAACGCTTCGACGACGCTCGACCCCCTCGCCTGCCGACGCCGCGGCGATCCCCGCGCGTTGCCGCTACCTCCCTCCTCGCCTGAGCCCGTCCGCGTTCGCGACCGCGATCGCGTCCCTCGTCGCGCCTCGCAACGACGCTCGCAAACTCTCCGCGGAGTCCACCCCGCGCGCGGTCGCGACGCCGAAGACGACGCCCACCGCGACGCCGGTGAAGACCGTCGCGACGCCGAGCGCTCTGCACGCGGTCGCCGCCGCGCGCCAGTGCGTCCCGCGCGGGAGGTCGCGCTCCGCCTTCGATCTCGACCGCGCGTACGCGGTGATCGTGGCCGTGCACGCGGCGCTGCCGAGAAGCGCGGCGACGCCGGTGAGGCCGACGGATTGTAACGACGCGCGCCTTCCGTGGACGTCGTCCGCGAGGGACTGGACGAACTTGAACGCCTCGTACGGCTCCGGGGTCTCGGGCGAGGGCGAGGGCGAGGACGACGCGGGCTCGGCGCGCGCGACGGCGGCGGACGGTGGCGGGGTGCGTGCCGCCGGCGCCATGCGCTCTGGGAGCGAACGAGCGGAGAGGGCGAAGACGTGAGATCCTCGGGTCGGGTACACTATCCTCGTCAGCTTTGATGGGCTTTCTTTCCGGCGAACGCGCGCGCCGCCGGCGACGCTCTGCCGCGCGAATCGCGCGCACGTCGCGACGACGACGACGATTGGATTGATTCGTCTTCAGTGTATCAAAAGAGTCGCGCGCGCCGTCGCGTCTCGCCCACCTCCGCCTCGTCCGGGGCGGGCAGGGCCCCTCCGTCCCGCCCGCCGCCGTCGCGCCGCTCACTTCAACCCTCGCAACTTCACGCCGAGGATGCGTTCCAGCTTCGACAGAATCTTCTGGTCCGGGATCGCCTTCCCGCTCTCGTACTCCTGAATGATCTGCGGCTTCTCGTTGATCTGCTGCGCGAGCTGCGCCTGCGTCAGCTTCTTCGCGAGCCGGCCTTGCATGATGGCCTTCTTCACCTCCGTGTTTACCTTCTTATGCTGCAGCTCGTCCGTCTCGTTCTCGAGCTTGCCCATGCGCTGCGCGTTGTAACCGCCGCCTTGCTTCTTGACCGTGTCCACGGCCATGCCCATCCGCCTCGCCTGTTGTGGGTGAATACGGGGGGGGGTCGTGGGACGACGTGCGCGTGAGCGGGGAAGCGCGAGAGGCGAAGGGTCGGGAAGAAGATTTTGGGTGTCCGGGAGGGCAAAAAAACGCGAAAGATCGTTGTCCCGGGGGATCAGAGGCGAGGGACGAGACGCACCGCGTCCGCGGACTTGGGGACGCCGTTCATGCCGCCGGTGGGCTTCTTCTTCGTGAGCACCACTGCGAGGCGCGAGGGGAGGGAGACGGACGTCAGATCCGACGGCGTCGAGCGGCCGGGGACGGCGCGCGCGGCGCGAGATCGCTCCGTGACGCGACGGGGGTTCGTTCTCGAAAGACTGAGAGAGACGATGTCGTCGTTTCCCCCGGCGGACGCGGAGGGGACGAGGGCGCGGGACGAGAGGACGGGACGTCGCGCGCGGGATCGCGCACCGGGCTTCCAGTCTTGGTCGGACATGTTCGTCGACGTGGGGTGGGCGCGCGAAGGGTTCGCGAGACGCTCGCGTGCGCGTCGAAGAGTGGCCGACCGCGCGCGCAGATCCGGCACGGAGAGATGAGGACGCGGGGCGACGATCCAACGCGGACGTGGTTTTCGCGCGGGTGACGTCGTCGCCTTTCCCGGGACCGCGCACCGCGGCACTCCCCACCGCGCGCCGCAGCGTTCGCCCTCCGCGCGCGATCGCTCACGTCCACGTCACGCCTTAAGGCAGGCTCGACCGCGACCGCTCCACCGCCACACGCCGCCGCAGCGTCCATCGCCGCCGCTCGCGACCTCGCGCTTCCGCTTCCTCGACAGACACGCTCCACGCATGCACGCTCTCGCCACGTCTTCCGCGACGCTCGCGGCCGCGCCCGCGCGCGCTCGCCGCGCGTCTCGCGTCGTGAAGTGCGCCGCCGCGCGCGTCGACGCGAAGACGGAGACCAAGTCCCGCAGGTGCGCGCGCGCGTTCTCGACGTCCTCGTCGCGTCCTCGCCCAAGGGCGAGGCGCCCCCGCGTTTTATCCTCCCAGCGCGTGCTCGTCAGAGGCGAGCACGTTCACTCATTAATTCATTCAACCATCTCTGACGCCGCCGACGCGTCCCCGTCGTCTCGTCGCAGGGCTTTCCTCGGCGTCGCCTTCGGCGCGCTCACCTCGGGCGCGCTCTCCACCGCCGCCGCCGCGAACGCGAAGTCGCTCGAGGAAGCGGCGAAGGAGAAGGAGGACCGAAAGGCTGCCTTGCGCGCGGCGGCGGCGGCGAGCGCGGCGAGCGGCCGGGGCGAATCCGCGTTCGCCGCGAGCGAGTACAGCCTCAGCGAGGAGAGCAAGACGCCGAACTTCCACACGAGGCAGGAAGAAGGCGCCAGGCGCTCCGGCGGCGCGTGAGCGACGCGCGCTATTTGTAATAAGATCAGCGAGTGTACACGACGCGACGTAGATGGACGGACGCGCCTCATCTTGTAATAATATGCGCGCGACGATCTGTATCTGATGACGTGTAAACGCTGAGATTTGTTTTCTCGGTCAACGCGACGCTTCGCTCGCGTCACACCGCGTCGCGCGGAGAATTGATGTCGCGTAGGGCGCTGCGCGGACCGATCGGCGGAGTCCCCTTGCAAGTCATCGGCGCTGATTTCTACGCCAAGGTCGTCGGCATCTCGTTCGCGACCGGCGCGTGCATGGAACTGTTCATGATCAAGACTGGCTTCTACGACAAAGTCACCGAGATCGAGGCGGAGCGAAGGCACGCGCTGTCCGAACCCCCGGCGTGGGTGTTAGAGCTTCAAAGGCAGGACCAGGAGTACAGAGCGGCGCGGGAAGCCGCCGCGAAGGCGAACGCGGAGAAGAAGTAGACACGCGACGCGAGAGCGACGATGGACGGCGGCGTGGAAGCGATGCTCGCGAACATGCTCGCGGGAGGCCTCGGCGGATCGGGCACCGCGGGACCGCCCGGATCTCGCGCCAGCGTCCCGCCCGCGCGCGGCCGCGGCGGCGCCGGCGGCGGCGCCGCGCCCAAGGTCCCGGACATGGCCGCGCTGCTCAGCGCGTTCAAGTCGGACGGGACCCCGGACTTTGACAAGATCGCCGCGATGAGCGGCTTGGACCCGAACGCGCTGAAAGGCCAGGTGAAAGGCCTGTGGTCGCACATGGACGACCTCGCGGAGAAGGACCCGGAGGAGTACAAGAAATTCCTCGCGAAGCAAGCGACGGAGGCGGGGATGGACCCGGCGCTGATGGGCGTCGGCGGAGGACCCGGCGGCGGCGGCGGGAAACTCTACGGCGAAACCGGCGCGACGTTCTTGATGCCCGCGGCGGTGACGGGCGCGTCCGAGGGCGTGGGCGTCGTCGCAGTCTGGCGCGCGAGCTCGAACGTCGACGCCCTCGCGGGGGACGACGACGCGCCCGTGAAGGTTCGAGCGCGCGCGGCGCCGAGGGTCGAGAAGGTGCCGTTCCCGGACCCGCGAGAGAACGGCGCTCTCGACGTGGCCCAGACGGTGAAAATCGGCGGCGCCAACGGGTTGACGCCGCCGCCGCTGGACGCGGTCGTGTACGATCTCGACGCGCACCCGGACGCGATCGCGCGAGCGCTGGAGGATTCCGATTTCCAAGCGACGCTCATCGAGCGCGCGACGGCGTTCGTCGAGGGCGAAAACGACGGCGTGACGTTCGATCGACGCCACCGGCGGTGTTACACGCACCGGATGGACGCGAGCGCGAAGACGGCCGCGGCCGCGGCCGCCGCGGACGCCAAGCGCGGGGGCATCGGCGGCGACATGTCCAGCGCGCTCCTCACGGAGATCGCGGGCATGAGCGCGGCGGACGGCGCGCGAGGGAAGCGAGGCGCCGCCGCGGCGGCGGCGGCGGCGAAAACGATCGTCGGCGGCTCGGGCGCCGCGCCCGCCGCGCCGCCCCCTTCGGCGAAGCGCTCTCTGATCGAGGAAGTCAAGGCGTCGGAAGTCAAGGCGTCGCACTCGGTCGACGTCGAGCGCGACGCCGCCGGACTCCCGATCGCGGTCGAGGTGACGGTTCGTCTTCCGATGCTGCGGTCGATGTCGGACGCCGCGCTGGAGGTGTCGGACAGATACGTGCACGTGACGCCGGGCGCGGGCGAGGACGAGATCGTGATCGCGCTGCCCGTGCGCGTGGACGCGGACTCGATGCGCGCGAAGTTCAAGAAGAAGGAGAAGAAGCTCACGCTGCGCGGGTCGCCGATGCCGTAGAGAATAAATAGTGCGCGTACTGCGCGAGTAATAACGTGATAGCCGCTCGAGCTCGCTTCGAATCGAATTCAATATCTACCCTTCTTAGGCCCGCCGTCCCTCGCGTTCTCGATCGCCGTCTGCTCGCGCTCGAGTTGATCCAACGCGATCGGCGGCGTTCGCACGCGCGCGCTCTGCTCGAACTGATCCGCGAGACCGTCGAGCTCCAAGAACGAGTTTAGACGTCGTTTACACCCCACCGTGGACGGCGTGCGCCGAAACGGATCCTCCGCCGCCGCCGCCGCCGCCGCCGCCGCCGCCGCCGCCGCCGCCGCGGAGTTCCCGCCGCCCGCGTACACGTGTTGACTCTGACCCGATCGCGCGTGCGATCGCTGCCCGGGGACGCCGAACATCGACCCGGGGTACCCTCCGAACCCCTTCCCGCTCCCGCCCTCGACGCCGCCGTTGTACACCATGTCGCTGAAGTGCGCGCCCGCGCGATGATGATTCACCGACTGATCCATGGGTGAAGCGATCGGTCAGTCGAACGTCTTACCGGTCAAACGTACGTTGAAAGGGAAGCGCAGGTGAAGAGTGACGACGGGAAAAGTCCTTAAGGAACGGCGTTCACATCGCGAACGGGGTCGTATGGGAAGCAGTCTCACCGCCGCCGCCGCCGCGTGATGATGATTCACCGACTGATCCATCGCCGTCGCCATCCCCGCCGCGGCGGCGCTCGCCCGCGCGGGGCCCGGCGACGCGCCCCACCCCCCACCCGCGTGCGTCCGCGCGATCGACGCCGCGCTCGCTTGCTGACGCGATAAGAGATGCATCCGGTGCCAGTCCACGAACTCGTCCACGAGCACGGGCCACGCGCCGTGGGGATCGTAGCCGTCCAGCCCCCCGGCTTGATTCACCGCGTGCGCGAAATCGAGCACCTGGCACCACGTGTCTTCGGAAATCCCCTTCGCGTCCGCGCGGGCGCCGCCGACGAACTCGCACCACTGCGCGAGGAGCGCGAAGCGTCCGTCCGCGAGGAGGAACCTCCACCCCTCGAGCGCGGCGGCGACGGAGAGGTTCCTCTGCCCGCGCTCGCGCGCGACGAAAAAGACAAAGTGGTAGAAGGCGGCGAACTTCTGCGCGTCCGTCGCGAGCTCGCCCAGGAGGCTGCGGAAAAGCGCGCTGAGCGGGTGCATCGCGAGCGGGCCGAGCATCCCGCGGCCGTCCGCCTGCAGCAGCAGCGTGGTCATCCTCGGCTTCCGGATCTCCGCGGCGTCGACGAGGTACGCTTCGAAGAAGGCGCCGAGGAGATCTCGAAACGTCGCGACGACGTCCTCGTGCGAGACCCCCGCGGCGGCGGCGGCGGCGCCGCCGCCGGTCGTGCTCGGGAGCGACGCGCCGTCCGCGCGGTCGTTCGTCCACGCCATCGCGGAAGGAGCCGCGTCGTGCCTCGCGCGCGCGGACACTGGCGGCGGAAGCGACAGCTGTGCTCGCGTGAGATGGAAATATTCCGAGCTGACTCGATCGGGGCGGGGGCTCCAATTGTCGGCGCGCGCGGAGGAGACCGACGCGTCGGCGACATCGCGCGCCGCGGCCTCTCGCCGAGCCCCCACCCGCTCACCCCCCGCGATGACGACGTCCCCCGCGAGCGGCGGCGCGTTCGGCGCCGTCAGCGGGTTCGTCACCCTGCTCGCGACGCTCCCGATCTTCTCGCTGTCGCTCCCGCTGTCGTTCGTCTTCGGCGTCCCGAGCGTGTGGCAGTTCGGCGAGGCGTACCGCCCGTCGTTCTCGTACGTGTGGTCCAAGTTCATGACCGAGGCGGTCATGGGAGTCAAGCTCAAGCTCGTGGGGAACCGAGGACTGTACAAGGACGGCGAGTGCGTGTATCTCAGCAACCACAGGGCGTGGGCGGACTTCTTCGTCGACATGTATCTCACCGAAGGAAGGGCGTTCATCTTGTCGCGGTACCTCGTCGTGTACGCGTTCCCGCTGTTCGCGATACCCGCGATGTGTGACGGCGCGCTGTTCGCGTTCAAGCGCGGGAAACCCGGCGCGCACGAGGAGCTGAACGCGCAGCTGGACGCGCACTTGAAGACTTTCCCCGATTACGCCGGGTTCGTCGTCTACCCGGAGGGGACGAGAAACGTGAAACCGCGGAGCTTGTCCCTGAAGCGGGGCCTTCTGAAGTACACGTGGTCGCGGAAGAAGACCGTGCAGGTGATCATCGCCGCGGATAAAGAGCAGGTCTTATCCGAGCAGATCGGGAAGGCGTCGTACGGGGTGGAGATACCCGTGGGGTACTCGGACGTGATTCACTCGTCCGAGTACGAAAACGACTTCGAGGGGTTCGCGAGGGAGGTCCAGAAGACGTGGGACGCGGAGTGGGAGAAGGTGTATAGCGCGCGGCGCGATCGCACCAGGGCGCTGCACCCGAAAGCGCAGCTCGTGACGTACACCCGGGGGAAGACGATCCTGCTGCTGACGTCCGTGGGCGCGCTCGCGGCGGCGACGGCGGCGTTCGCGTGGATGTTCTGGGTAACCGTCTGGGCGAGATATCTGTCGCGGTGAGGTCTCGAGGACGGGGGCGTCGGCTCGGTCGTTCGTCGGTTAGTTCTTATTGCAACGGTCGGTTGAACGCGGGTTCAACGCTAACACGTTCACGCACAGAGTGCTCTCGCGAACCCCACCCCTCCCGATCACCCCCCCATACAAACGCGCGATACGCGTCACGCGGGAAGCAACAGCGCGTCGAGCGCGTCGCGAAGTTTCAGCGCCTCGCCGCCGATGGCTTCCGCGACGGTCTGCGCGTCCACTCCCGCTCTGGTCATCACCTCCCTCAGCCGGTCCGCGTGCTCGGTCACGAGCGACGTGATCGCGGACTTGTCGATCGTCGGCGCGGCGGGCTCGACCAGCGCGAGTCCCGCGAGACCGAACTCCGGCGGCGGCGCCGGCGGCGCCTCGTACCTCGACCGCTGCGACGGCGCGAACCCCGGGTGCTCCTCGGGCAGCTGGGGCGGACGGAGGCCGGCCGCCGCGCGCGCGGCGAGCGCGTCCGCTTTCGCGAGCGCGGCCGCGAGCGTGATGCGCCCGCCGCGCGTCTCCCCCGACGGCCTCGACCCTCGGCCGCCGCCTCGGCCTCGGCCGCCTCTCCCGCCGCGGCCGCCCTTACCCGCGAGCCCGCCCGCGAGCGCGGCGGCGGCGAGCGACTCGAGCTCGTCCACCGGCGGTTTCTTCTTCTTCTTCTTGCGCTTCTTCTTCTTCTCCTCTTTCGGATCCTTGAACTTCGGGTTCATCTTCCGCTTCCGCCCCGTGCGCGAGTCCGGGAGCAAGACTTCCTCCTCCTCCTCCGGCTCGGGCTCCGACTCGCTCTCGCTCTCTTCGCTGCTGCTCTCTTCTTGTTTGATCGCCGTCGTCCCCGCGTTCGCGCGCGCGAGAATCGCCTCGATTTCGACGTCATCTTCCTCTTCTTCGTGTTGCCTCGACGCGGGCCTCGCCGGGGACCACGCCCCGGACACGGGGACGGAGACGTCGTCGTTCGCTCTCGGCGTCGTCGTCGTCTCGTGCGGCGGGAACGGGTTCGCGGCTTCGAGAACCGTCTGCTGCGATTTCCGACCTCCCGCGGCGGCGGCGGCCGCGGCCGCGGCGACGGACGCGCCGACCCAATCGCCTTTCTGTCGCAAATGCGGTGGGAGCTTCTCCTCGCGCGCGGCGAGCGCCGCGGCCAGACCGCCGGACGCGGCGAAGTTCACGGGCGGGGGCGCGGCGGCGTGCTGGCTCATCGCCGCCGCCGCCGCCGCGACCGCCGCGGCGACCGCGTGGGAGTCTAAATCGCCGATCCCGCCGGGAAGAAGCGAGGGGAGCGTCGCGGCGACGCCCTGGAGCAGCCGCGCTTGCGCTTTCGCGGCTTCCAACGAGTCGTTCACGGCGTCCGACGTCGGCTGGTTTCTCGCCTTTTTCGCCCTCGGCGGCTTCTTCTCCGGGGGCGGGGACGGGGCGCCGCCGCCGGTGAGCGCGAGCAACCCGCCGACGCCGTTCATCTCCGGCGCGGCCGCCAACCTGCGCGCCTTGTGGTTCGCCTTGCTGTACGCCTGCTGCAGCCGCTTCGTGTTATCGTCCAGATCCAGGACTTGGCACTCCTCCATCCGTCGCTTTTGTTCCTCGAGCTCCTCCACGGACTTCACGAGCGTCCTGTTCTGGTCCCCGGGGGATATCCCCGCCTGGACGTTCGTGATGAGACGATCCAGGGATTTCATCTTGCGAAACGGCCATCGCTTGATGCCGAACCGTCGGCACTGACGCTTCAAGACGGTGAGCCCGATCCCGAGCTTTCGGCACGCCGCTTCCGACGGCAGGTGAAAGCACGACGAGAGCTCCTCTTGCGTGATCTCTGACGCGCTCCTGAGCGCGCGTCGTTTCGCCGGCTTCTTCTCCGCGCCGTCGCCCCCACCGACGTCGGCCGCAGCGAGTAGTCTCTCGTATTCATCGCCGCCGTCCATCACGTCTTCGCCGCCGTCGTCCATCATGTCCTCGCCCTCGTCTTCGAATTCTTCATTCGTCGGCGGCGCGGCGTCGTGCGCGTGGTCGATCGTCGTCCCGGTGCTGAACGCGCTGTTCTGTCGGTCCCTCTGCGCGCCCCCCGGCGCGTTCGCGGCGTCCGCGTTGGCGTCCGCGTTGGGGTCCGAGCGCACGATCTCGACGCTGAAGCCGACTTTCGGGGTCGTCGCCGCGGGGACGGCGTCGTCCTCCGCGGCCGGAGGCTGATCGGAAATGCCATTCACGTCGTTCGATTCGCGCTTCACGCGCGCGTCGTCGTCGTTCGATGCCGCCTGTTGACCTTCCTCCGGAGTTTTCCCCTCGCGCGAAGGCGCGGCGGGATCGCCCGCGGCCGCGGGCGCGGTCGCGAGATCCGTCGCGTTCGCGGACATGAACGCGAATGCGCGCGGGTCGGGGGTTAGGTTCGATGGCCTGCGCGGGGTCGCGTCGGGGCGTCAGCGGCGGGAAAATCGACGTAGGTCGTTGTCGCTTGGCGAGTGGAAATGGCACGCGGGAGGCAAAGGAACGAGGCGCGCGCGGCGCGGACGACGCGCGCGATCGAACCGCGCGCGGACGCGTCGCGCGCGCGCGAAATAGAAAACGCGGAGAGAGACGCGCGCGCGCCTTCGCGCGGGCGATTCAGATCACGCGACCGCGGTGGCGCGAAGCGTCGAGGGCGACTCGCCTTCCCAAGGATGAGGATCTGACGATTTGGAAGCCGCGACTTCACGATTCTTCCCCGGCGTGCGACGTCGGCGACGCGCGCGCGAGCGCGAATACCTCCGGACGCGCGCGCGACGATCGCGCGTGTGCTCACAAAACTCGAGCGCGCGGAACCCGCGGGCGTTCTCGAGTCGCGCGTCGCGGTGTGCGTCCCGCGCTGCGCGCGACGCGTCGGCTTCTTTTTCGCCCGCGAGAGACCCGAAGCGGCGATTCGCGCGATCGCGATGGTCGCGCGAGTGCGTAGCGAGTGCGTCCGGTGCTCTGGTAATAATCTGGCCGCGGGTCTTCTCTTCTCGCCGCCGTATCTCTCGCCGTCGCGCGCAACCGATCGCGCGCGCCGCACGCGACGGAGGACGCGAGCGTCGCGTCGACGCGCGCGCGGACGAGGCGGTAGAACCCTCGCGAGAACGATGCGCGGCTCGAGCGCGCGCGTGATGCGAGTCCTCTCGTCGCTGTCGCCGTCGCTGTCGCCGGAATTCCTCGCCGCCGCGAGGCTCTCGGCGTCGACGTCGTCGTCGTCGTCGTCGGCGTCGTCGGCGTCGGCGTCGGCGTCGTCGTCGGCGTCGCGGACGTTCTCGTCCACGCCGAGCTCGCGTCTCTCCGACGACGAGCGACGACGCGCGGCCGCGTTCGCGGAGGCGATTCGCGAGGAGCAGGAACGCCGCGCGCGCGAGCGGCGCCGGACGGAGGAGACGCGACGATGGAGGGAGGACGACGGCGACGACGCGGAGTGGGTCGAGGTTCCGATCTTCGCGTCTCGACCGCGCGCGGGCTCGATGTTCGACGACGTGTTCGATCAGATGATGCGCGACGTTCTCCAGAGGCAGATGGAGATGGAGGAGAGCGCGCGCGGCGAGGGCGGAAGAGGAGGGCCGGGCGCCGCGGGCGCGGGCGCGTCGCGTTCGAAGCGAACGACGCCGAAGCACGAGAAGAAGGCGCACGCGCGCGCGAGCTTCAGGCGCGCGATGCGCGACCGGTTGGACGAGGACGAAGACGACGACGAAGACGACGAAGACGACGAGTACGCCGCGTTCGAGCGCGCGCGCGCGGAGCTCCACGCGCGGAGGGTGCAGCAGCAGCGCATGCAGCAGCAGCGCATGCAACAGGAGGCGCAGCGACGGCGGCAGGCGCAGCAGCAGCGGCGAGATCCGTTCGCCGCGTTCGGGGACGACTTCGACTGGAACGTCTTCGAACAGATCATCTTTCCGCAGATGGGCGGCACGCACACGTTCAAACAGGGCGGGTTCACGTTCACGTTCAAGACCGCGCCGGGCGGGGGTCAACACCGCGGCGGGAACCCGTTCGGCGGCGGCGGGTTCTCGCGCCCGCCGAACTTTGGCGGCGGCGGCGGCGGCTTCGGAGGGCCGCCGCGCGCGTGCCCCGACCGAGCCGCGCTCGGGATTTCGCCCACCGCGCCGCTGAGCGAGAAGGTGTTGAAAGAATCGCTGCGGACGCAAGCGATGAAGTGGCACCCGGACCGGCACAACGGCGCGGAGGAGAAGAAGAAAGCGGAGGTGAACTTCAAGCGGGTGTACGACGCGTACGACGCGCTGAAGCAACGCGTCGGGTACGAGTGACGCGCGCGCCGTAGTCGTCGCTCCGCCTTTGAAGATTGTTTCGCCGAGAGAGGACGAACACGCCAACGCTTTCGAACCCTACGCGTCGTCGCGCGCGCTAAGAATCAATCACCCGACCGACCGTTTCGGTTCGTTCAAGACCCACCCCCGACCAACACCCCGCGCTCCCTCCCTCCCTCCCCCGCTCGCTCTCGTCGACGCACTCACCTCATCGTGCAGCACTGGTTCTGCTTCTTCGCCTGCTTGTAAAACATCTGCGACGCGAGCGATAGATCCGTGGACTTGTCGACCAAGTTATCGAGCTTCTCCCCGCGCGCGAGCACGGAGTCGATCGTCTTGTGCAGCACCACCTTGGTCTCGTCCAGCTCCCTCTGAATCTTCAGGATCTTATCCGCCTCCATCGGGTCCTGATACTTCGCGATCGCCTCCGCTAGGATCGCGTCGCCTCGCGCGTCGTCGCTCGCGACCGTCTTCCACGCGTCGCCCACCCTCGCGACGTAGTCGTCGCTCATCTTCGACAGCACGCAGAACGCGCTCCGGCTCGGGTACTCGCGGTCCATCACCGCGATGGCGACCAAGCCGCCGCGGTTGGTCACGTGCACGAGGTACTGGTCCTGCTCCACGCTCTGTCGCTGCCCGGGCTGCGTCCGCTTCACGATCGTCCGCGAGATGAACGTCAGCATCTCTCGCACGCTGCCGCGCTGGAAGTACCCAAACTCCGCGACGTCCTCCGCCTTGCCGAGGCACGTCGGCTCCGCCTTGTCGCCGTTCCACTTCCACAGGCTCAGCGCGGTGACCTTCATGGCGCGCGCGACTCGCCGGCGGTGGCGCGCGCGGCGTGATCTGAAGCGGGGGGCCGCGTCCTCGAAGAAACCGAAGTACGAACACGAACAGAAGTCCTCGCTCGTCAAACTCGCTGCGAGCCGCTCGTTGCCAGATCGGCACCCGAACGTTTTCGTCTGCGCGTCACACCGCCGTGCTCAGGGAGGGACGATGACGTCGTTCCCCGGCCGAGGCCCGCCGGCGTCGCGGCCGCCCGGCATCGACAGCGACAAGTGCGACATGCGCGCGCTCGCCAAGGCGGGAGGGGAGTTCCTCGAGGGTGCGATCTGCGCGCCTCGGATCGCTCTCGTATTATTTTTTCCCGCTCTCATCGCGCTCGATCCACCTCCTCCGTCCGCTCTCATCGATCCATCTCGCGCCGACGACCCCGTCCTGATACCTGACCGGTCCCCTCCCCTCGTCCTCTTCCTCCGCGGCAACAGCCGGCAACGGCGTGCGCGTCGGCGGATGGCGCGTGGAGACGAAGACGACGCCCATCTTGGGCAAGGAGCGGCTCGACGCGCTCGAGGCGTCGCTCGGGACGTCGCACCTCCCGGAGATGGTGTTCGGCAGCCGTCTCGACCTGACGCACGAGGCGAGCGGGACGACGATCCACTTCAACGCGGAGTGCGCGCTGAGGGAGTGGCTGGAGGAAGGGCTGCCGCCGCTGAAGGTGGCCGCCGCCGCGGTGTGGGCGCGCGGGCACGAGCGGCGGTTCGGCGGCGGCATGCCGGGCGCGCGATCAGCCGCGGATCGATTCGCCGTCGAAAAAACGGAGAAGAAGAAGAAGCCGATCCCGGGCGGCGCGGCGTGGGACGAGCGCGAGGACGCGGAAGCGTACGACTGGACGTTCACGACGCCGTACCGCGGTTCGCTGATGACACGAGCGGATGGTGGCGCGCGGTCCGCGAGTGGGTGGACGCCCACGGAGCTGCGCGTCGACCGAGGGATGCTCATGGAGCGCGACCCGATCTTGTTCTTCGACGAGCTCACGCTGTACGAGAGCGAGCTCGACGACAACGGCGAGATGTCCGTGACGCTGAAAGTCCGCGTGATGCCCAAGTGCTGGTACGTGCTTCTCAGGCACTGGATGCGTGTGGACGGCGTGCTGTTGCGCCTGAGGGAGACGCGGCTGTTTCACAAGATGGTCGGCGCGGAGGGCGCGGCTGGCGCGGCGGGTACAGCTGTCGTCGTCGTGCGAGAGAGCGCGCGACGGGAGGAGACTTTCGAGGGGCTTCGCGCGCGCGGGGCGCCGTGCGAGCCGGGGCAGTACCCGAACGCGGAGGAGGCCGCGAGCGTGTTGTTAGCCGCGGGCGGACCCGTCGCGATGGAACACCACGCGTTGACGTTGTGACGACGCGGCGAGCTCCCTTAGACTACGTATGTATTGACGCAATCTGTCTGGTTCATCACGTGCTGACTCGCGACGCGGCACCACGAAATCTCGACGAGCGCGTTCTCAGACGACGCCCGCGCGCGCGATGGGAGCCGCGGGGGACGACGCCGCGGAGGCCTCCACGCCGGACCGCGCGGAGATGCAAGAGATGCAGCGTCGTCTCAGCGTCGCGTCGCTCAGGCGCGTGAGCACGACGAAGAAGGCGGGGAACATGTTCAAGAAGGGGCTCGCCGGGGGGGCCAATCCAATGTCGTCCACCATCGCGCAGCTCGCGCCGTCGAGGGACCCGAACTTCAACCCGACCGCGCGATGGCGGAAGCTCGCCAAGGTCGTGGGCAAGGCCGCGGCGATATCGCGGCAGTGGATGTCCGACGCGAAGGAGCAGTCGCAGTCGAGGATACACATCCTGTCGAAACGGTGCGCGGCATCTCCGCCCCTCGCCGTTCGATTCCGTTTCCCGATTCGTCCGCGCTCATCGTCCGAGAGTGCTCCGAACGAACGAACGACCGACGCGCCCTCTCCCTCCTCCTCCTTCTCCCTCCCTCCCCCCACCCCCCCCTCCCATAGAGCGGAAGATCGCACGGAGATGGACCTCATGGTCCTCGAGCGGTTGTTCCACAGGATGAAGTTCGTGAAGACGCTCCCGACGAAGCAACGATTGGAGCTGGGGCGGGGGATGCAGTACTTGGCCGCCGACGCGGGACGCGAGATCTTTCGCCAAGGCGACGTCGGGAACCACTTCTACGTCATCCTCAGCGGCAGCGTCGAGGTTCTGATACGCGACCCGCACACGAACGCGAACAACCGCGTCGCGACGTTATACACCGGGGACTCGTTCGGCGAGCTCGCGCTGTTAGAGGAAGGGAACGTTCGCGCCGCCGGCATCGTCGCGAGAGAAGACTCGGAATTTCTCACGCTCGGGCGAGAGCTGTACAACGAGATCCTGCGGACGGAGTCCCAGAAATCCATCAAGGCGAAGATCGACTTCATGTCCGCGCTGCCCCTATTCTCGGAAGTCCCGTCGTCGATGAAGCAGTCGCTCGCGTACGTCCTGCACGAGAAGGACTACCCGCGGAACGCGGTCATCGTCAAACAGGGCGCCATGGTGGACGACATCTTCTTCGTGAAGGAGGGCGCCGTCCGCGTCGTTCGCGAGGTTCGAGACCGGCGTCTGCTTCGCGAGAAGCGCGTGACGCACGACGGCCCGGGGCGCGTTCTTCGTCGCGCGAGAGACCGAGGGATGAACGACGCGCCGCCGGAGCCGCCCGGAATGATCGCCGCCGAGGACGCGGGTGGGCTCGTGAACGAATTCGAGCACCTGAGAGGGAGCACGCCGCCGGCGGAGAAGGAACGCGGGGACGGCCTCGTGTCGACGTACGTGCAGAAGCCCACGGAGTTGGACCCGGAGCTCGCGCGCGCGGAGAGGAACGCGGAGAAG